>JAABUU010000378.1_pt1 | contig 104024 bp, 81 predicted proteins | sample 5559301 | NCBI WGS metagenome assembly JAABUU01 (sample SAMN10711884, study PRJNA513360) | rock metagenome | isolation source: Antarctica rocks | place: Antarctica: Victoria Land, Richard Nunatak white | reverse complement strand
CGAGTCGATTCAGTTTCTAGAAGTCTCGAGAATGAACGATGTCGCTATCAGCGAACTACAATTCTCACGTCGAATCGAATGAAAATCGCTGATCTAGAAGAGAAAGAGAACGATGAATCAATTTATCAATTGATTCTAGAAGCTAACAGAATCAACGAGAATTGTATTCTACTTCGTGAAGTCGTATTAAAAGATGAAGCTTAATACGAAGATACTAAATTAAGAAATTGTCGAGTTCAGAACGAAATACTATATCGAAGTGATCTTCAATGCGAAAGACAATAGATCGATATATTCGAAACTGCTACATTTGTCAGCGATCAAAGACTTCTCGAAATAAATTCAATGAACTACTACATGCTCTACTCATATTCGAACAGCGATGAAAGAACATAGTCATGAATTTCATCATCGACTTATCTCTTTTGAAAGGCAAAAACGTCATACTAACAGTGATATGTAAACTGACAAAGAAACGACACTATATTTCTTGTTCTACTGATGACGAAGAAATCACAGCAGAAAAAACAGCAGAGCTAATGCTTCAGTGAATATATCGAATACACGATTTACTCGATTTCATTGTTTCGAATCAAGACTCTCAATTTACCTTCATTCTATGAAAGTTTCTTTGCAAAAGACTGAGCATTAACCTTCGATTATTCACTGTCTATCACTCTCAAATCGACGATCAAAGTGAACGAGTCAATCAGAACGTCGAAAGATACCTTCAATTCTTCTGTTCGTACATGCAGAATGACTGAGCTAAGCTACTACTCATGATCGAGTTCGTCGACAATAATGCTCTGTTCTCAGTCATCTTCTCGATCCCTTTCTTTCTAAACAAAGACTTTCATTCTTGTATGAGCTTTGAACTCGATGTCAGCGAATATGAAAGTTCTCGTGAACGCTTGCAGACGACTAAAGCCGAGAATATATCTGAACATATGAACAAAACACTGAAGTTTGCTCGCGAGTCGCTAGTCAAAACACGAGAACAAATGATGAAACAAGTCAATAAGCATAGAAAAGAAGTTGATTACAAGGTCGAATCAAAGATGTTTCTGAATGAAAGAAACATCGTTACAGCGAGATCTTTCAAGAAGCTAGATGACAAAATGCTCGATTCTTTCACCAATCTAGATCTCATCGACTCTTCATATAAACTGAAATTATCAGAGTCTATGCATGTTCATGATGTATTTCATCCTGATCTGCTTCGCTCTGCCGTCGACGACTTCTTGCCTGGTCAAAAGAACGAACCCTCAGATTCAATAGTGATAAACGACGAAGACGAATGAAAAATCGACAATATATTGAATTTTCGTTGATATCGAAGACGACTTCAGTATAGAGTCAAATGAAATGACTATGACAATGATCTCAATTGATACAACGCTGATGGCGACGAATTTATGAACGCTCAGAAGATAGTTGACGATTTTCATATTCGATATTCGAACAAATCGCGCTAGAAGCGCTTTCGACTATTCAGTCAATCAGAATTTAATGAGTCTGAGTCTGTGAAATCATGATTGAACAATCAATCGAATCGAGCAGAAAATACATTCATGCAAACATGAATCGTTGAAGAAAGAGAGTAATGTCACGATTCTAGCCTTGTCAGACTCAGTCTTCTAGCCTTGTCAGATCTATTCTCGCTTCGTCATCTTGACTAGTTTCTATTGAGTCTAGCGTCGACTGAGAAACACACATATGTAGCCAGCTTCTTTTCTGTAGCTATCTTTCTTTCTTAGCATTTATCTTCTAGTTAAATGACATCTCTATTCGACTCACTCTAGGCAGGTCTCTAACATTTTACATAGTTCAAAGCATCAATCTTCAGAATAGCTTGTTGTTTGAAATTAAAGTGACGAAGTACTGAGACTGAGCTGACTTATTTCTTTAGATTGTTAAAGACTTAAACACAAATCTCATTTCAAACAAAAGACATGTTTTTTCTAGTCAGTTGAGTGAATAATTTGACTAGTTTTGAAAAGTTCTTAATGAAATGATGATAGAAGTTAACAAATTTCACGAAGCTTTAAATTTCTTTTAGATTGATTGAAGTGATTCAGCTGACTATGACTGTCATCTTGCTGAGATTTATACGAAGATCTAGTTCTGATACAATAACTTTTAAAAAAACAGTCTTTTCTACATTGAATTTGCACTTTCAAGTATTCATCTGCAGTTCAGCTTCATGTAGTCAACTCAATACTAGTTTAACGTGATCTTTATGTTTCTTTCTTGTTTTGCTATAAATGAGAATGTCATCTAGATAAACTTGGCAAAAGTCGTTTAGAATGTCTCATAGAATGTCATTCATATATTGCTGAAAGAAGATTAATTCATTAGTTAGTTTAAAGAGTAACATCTTGTATTTATATGCTTTTAAAGCAGTGATAAAAGTGATGTAATTCTCATTATTGAGATGCATTTGAAGTTTGTTGAACGCTGATATAATGTTTAATCTAGTCAAATTCTTGCAATTCATCATTTTATCAATGATCTTGTTTATCAACGATAGAGAATATTTATTTCTTTTAAAAATGACATTTAGCTTTTGATAGTTCATGCAGAATCGAAGATCTTCATTTGCTTTGAGAGCGAATAAAATGAGAAAGAAATAGAAAGTTTGACTGAAAGTGATGAATTTCTTTGACAGATTCTCGTTCAAATACTTCTTTACTTTCAGAAGTTTGATAAAGAATATTCAATATGCTCGACAGCTAAAAGACGTTGAATCACTGATGAGTTCAATTTTATGATCATAGAAGCGATGAGAGAGTAGTTTATTCAATTCAGCTCGATCAAAAACATTTAGAAACTCGTGATATTTTAAGAGCAACTTCGCTTTAATATCTTTCAAATTCTGAGTCGTTTCATTGATTGAAGAGACATTTAAAGCATTCAAATTGCACTGAGTATTGTACGTGATTTCTTTATTGATGTTCATGATGAATAAAGCAAAGACTTCAATCTTGTTCTTCTTTGAATGATTTAACAATGTTTTGAACAAAGCGATGTTTATGCTTTTAATCAAGAATGACTCTTTTTGAACAGATTGTTTAAGCATTATAAAGATTTTAGTCTGAATGATTGAAGAAAGCGAAGTTGATTGCAATCAACTTGAGTGCTTTGAATTGAGCAAGATCAAAAAATCGAAATAGAAGTATTCAATTGATTTGAAAAAACAATGACGTCGTTTTGCATATTCAATAATATTTCGTTTTTATTCATTCAGAGCTTACTCAATATTACTTCATGATGATCAATATCAACTATCAACATTGATACAATCAATTTCTTATGACTTTCAATAATGAGATTGAATAGAATTTTATAAATGATTGTCTTTTTAAATATCTTCTCATCATAATCTCTTATTAGCTTCTCTTTTGTCAATGATATAGATTGAATTTTCAGTTTCTTGCATACTTTATTGACTAGATTGAAATGTATGATCATGTAGATGACTGAATCAGTGTCTATTAGAAAATGAAGGCTGAAAGATCATTTCTGAAAGATGAGATGAGTATTAATTAGAAATAACTTTTCAAAGTAATTCTCTTTCGATAGAATTTCGTCTAGTTTGCACAAAGATATAATTTCTATCTCTTTGATGACTTTTGAAGAGATGACTAGTTTTTTGAATTGAAATTCAAATTGAAATCAAAGCGATCATATTCATTGTTCACTGCATTAATTTTAGTAGATTGATTGAGATACTCTTTAAAGCTATGATCTGATTTATGACATATGAAACAGATTTCAACTAGAATGTCTGCTTTCTTGACGTTAGTTAAAATCACGTCGTGCAACTTTGACTGATCAGACTTTGAATGATTGATTGACTGAGTGATAACAGTTACTTTATGAAAGATAGTCTTTGAAAGATCATCAACGCGTTTAAGCTTGTTCTTGATCTCTTAAATGACTCGCTGATCATTATTCAAATGAATTAAATAAAAATAAATTTCTTTTAGAAAATCAGATTGAACTAGTTCATTTACTCAAATGAATTGAAGATGAGAGTTGATTTTATCTTTCAGATCAACAATCAATTACTTTTCGTGATAGTTTAGATAAAAAAATAGATGTTGAAACTGAGTATAAAATTCATTGAATTTCTTGAATTCTTGAATTAAGTTGTAGTATTTTCTACGAAAGTTGACTTTCTTATTCAAATCATCAAACAACTGAGCTAGCTCTTTTAAAAGATCTTTAACGATTCTATAAAGATTAACATAGTCACATTTGCATCTAGCTTGAGTGATCTCAGCTGCGTCATCGAATAATCTCGAATGTATATAGCTCAATTTGACTCGTTCATTAGAAAAGAGATTGACATTGATCTCTAGTTTATTCTGAATTTTTCCGTATCAATTCTTTCAAGTAGAGTTCTTTTCATTAGTAAACAGCAAAGAATCAGATATTTTTGAAGATTTAGAACGCTCAGAGTAAATGAAATCAGAAGAAGTGTTTTCTTTAGCTTAAAGTCTTGTTTTCAACTCTTTGATTTCGTCTTCTTGTTGTTTATTTAACTCGTAGAGTTGATCTGTTTCTTCATCAAGAACTAGACTTTAAGTCTTTCAACTTTCATAAAACATGAAAAGTATTATCATTTCAGCAAATGATTCATCATCTTCATGAATGAATGATGCAGCACTTGATGATTTCGTTCGTGATTTCAATGAATCAGCATCAGAGATTTAAGAGAAACGATTTCGAAATTCTTTGAAATGCTCTTCAGTAGATGAATGACTAGACATGATGAGATTTGTTTGAAAGAAGATCAAACGAATGATGATGCTTGATGATTGAAGAAGAAAGACGTATAGAATGATGTTTAATCTTCAATAAAGAAAATGAGATTTTGTTTGTTAATTTGATTGATTCTCTAGCAAACAACGAAAATTCTTTATCATTAAATTTATTGATCGATTTAATTCTTGAGCAATTCACGAAGATTCTTTATCATGATTCTCATCATTGAATGAACTTTGCATACTTAATGAGCGATAAGTAGTCTAGCAATTCAAACAATCTTGTCGTTGATTCTATTCAATCTTCTAGTGTTGTTCTGTCTTTTGATTGTCATTGATCATCAGATATGTTAGAAGTCAGCATAGAGCGAGTCATATGAATGTAAGGTAACAAGTATATAAATGCTAAGAAAGAAAAGTATCTAGAAGAGAAGAATCGACTATCTATATGACTCAGAAGAACATAAGCTAATTCTGAATAGAGTTGACTTCGAAACAACTCGATAGTCTAGTGACGAGCGATCGACGATAGTCAGAAACATAGTCATCAACATAGTCATCAACATAGCTATCAACATAGATGCGTAGCTAGAATCGTAACAGTACTCTCTCTCTTCAATGATTCATGTTTGCATGAATGTATTTTCTTAGCCTTGTGTAGAATCGAAATGCCTATTGTAGCAAACTAGCTATGTAGAAAGAAATCGACTTGCTCAGCGAAGAGATTGACTATTGACTGATGTCATTGAAGCAGACTCACTAGAAGAGAATCGACTAGCTCATCAAAGAGATCAATTGTGATCGTGTCATTGAAGCAGACTCACTGCTGATTCAGATCTACTACATAGTAGAGCTTGTTTCGTTCGTTGATCGACTCAATCAAGAGATCAATCATTGTCTGTCTTTGTAGCAGACTCACTTCGAGTGTCGTTCAAGCAGACTCACTATCGAATGTGTCATTGAAGCAGACTCACTGATCGACTTGCTCATCAAAGAGATCAACTTTGAGCTCGTCATTGTAGCAGACTCACTAGTTGCACGTGAACGTATGATCAGATTCACTGATGAGTAGAGCGATGAGAGCGAGTAGATCATTGCATTGAGAATAGATGTCATTGAAGCAGACTCACTAGTTGCACGTGAACTGATAGGCGAATCGATTCACTGATAGATAGAACGATGAGAGCGAGTAGATCATTGCATTGAGAATAGATGTCATTGAAGCAGACTCACTAGTTGCATGTGAACTGATAGACGAATCGATTCACTGATAGATAGAGCGATGAGAAGATCATCGCATTGACGATGTCGTTGAAGCAGACTCACTGAGATTTGCTTCTCGAGATAGAGACTTCACGCAGTTCTAGACTGATCTCTTTGATTGCTCTTTGAAGTAGAGACTTCACGCAATTCTATGACTGATCTCGTTTGAATGCTCATCAAACTCGAAGAATTTCTTGCGAATTTGAATGAGCGATGTATTCGCTGATCTTTGACCTAGTCGAATGATTTCAATCGTTTGTTTATACTCGCTGATCAGCGCACGAGTTCGAATCTTTTGTTTATTCTCGCTGAGTCAGCTCATGAGAAAGAAGAATGAGTGTCTGCACAATCGCGAGTCGACTAGATCAAAGTCAATAGTCGTGTGAATCGAGCAGAGCAAGTCGATGCAGATTATTTCACTTCGTCTGTAACGAAGAAGCATTTATATAATGTTAGAGATCAGCATAGAGCGAGTCATATGAGTGTAAGGTAACGAGTATATAAATGCTAAGAAAGAAAAGTATCTAGAAGAAAAGAATCGACTATCTATATGACTCAGAAGAACATAAGCTAACTCTGAATAAAGTTGACTTCGAAACAACTCGATAGTCTAGTGACGAGCGATTGACGATAGTCAGAAACATAGTCATCAACATAGTCATCAACATAGCTATCAACATAGATGCGTAGCTAGAATCGTAACAAGATAAATGAATTTCTTTAGACTCATTCTGTCTAAATAAGTATGTTGAATGAGTAATGAGATCAGTATCATGTGATTAACGAATTCTTAATATAATGTCAGAATCATGTTTAAATGATACAATCAATGAAGATCAGAGTTGATAGTGCTTGATCTTTAAAAATAGCTATAACTGAATATTAAGAATACAGAAGAAGATTGATACAAAAGCTTCTATTTATGTAATGTTCAAAGACTGTGCTAGACTTGAAAGAGATGTGTTTGTGACATGAAAAGAAGATGATGTAGATGAACAAGATGTTGATGAAAGAAAAGAGTGTTGAGAAAGAAAAAAGATGTTAAGTCATATCTGAGTCAAATCTGAGTCAGATCTCAACTAAATCATTGACTAGCTTTAATCATTACACAGAGTACTCACTAGCATGCATTGCGAATTAATTAAAGCTTCAGCCTTGTTTGATCTTATCAATCTTGATACACTCGTAACAATTACAGATATCTGTTGACGAAAGTATTATCAACAAGACTTTAAAAAAAGATAAATAATTCACTTTGAACTAAGAAAATTGAAATAAATAAACAATTCAACATTTGAAATCAGTTTATTCAAATGATCTCAACATTAAAAGAATATTCTAAGATTTCATGAAAGAATTGTCTTAAAATTCTAAATCATTTTACAACTATTGATGAATTTAATACAATCTGTTGCAATCATGCACTTTGAAATAATCTAACATAAGTCATGTCAGACTATCATAAACTAGTATAAAACTGATGTTGACACGCTAGCGATCTAGCGTGTCTTCGTGAGTAAAACTTACGACATGTTGCATCATCTTTCTTCTTCAGCTTTGAACTTCTAGTTAGAATACACTCATATGATTCACTTTATGCAAACTTATAACATTAGTTCAAAGCTTATCAATCTTGCTATCAATGTGTAGATAATATAAAAACAAGTTACATTACTTAAACTTGAATCAGAATTGAAATTTGAAAATCAAGCTCAGAAAACTCATTAAAAATCAAGAAATTTCTAAAACAGAACAGAAAAACATGAACATGTTGCTCTAGATTAACTCTTTACTAATCTCATCATCAGAATAGAAAAACAGAAGAACATGAACATATTGTTCTAGAACTGAAATCAAAAATTTCAGTTAAATTTTAATCAGCAATTTTCTACTCACACAATGATTAGAAGCACAGAATTAGAATTAAAATCAATGAGCATTGCTTGCTATGAACTTTGAAATGCTGAAAGAGAATCACTTCTATCACAGAATTGAACAGCATCAGAAGAAGAAGACATGAATGCATTGTTGAATACAGAAGAAAAGAACATGAACGTGTTGCTTTTTAATCACGAAATGATCAAGATCAGCATCAGCACTGAACTAAATACTTGAATAAGCATTCATAAAGCAGATGATCTCATTGCGTTTATCAAGTACATATGTCAATAGCATGACATCAAAATCAAGATTCACAATGACATAATTTAAATGTTGAATGATATTAACAAGATTAACATTGAATTGAAAGTTATTAACATTGAGTTGAAAGTATCATGATTCTAGTCTTGTCAGACTCAGTCTTCTAATCTTGTCAGATTTATTCTCGCTTCGTCATCTTGACTAGTTTCTATTGAGTCTAGCGTTGACTGAGAAACATACATATGTAGTCAGCTTCTTTTCTGTAACTATCTTTCTTTCTTAGCATTTATCTATTAGTTAAATGACACTCATATGACTCGCTCTATGCTGATCTTTAACAGAAAGCTACGCAGATAACATTAAACGTTGTTTGAATGCATTTACAGAAAGAAATGAAGAAAAAGAACATGATTATACATCATTTAAAAGCAACATTAAGTCGACTAAGCACTTTGATTTTGAAAGATTGATTCTCAAAGTTGATTAAGCTATCTGATTCATCTTTGTTTGAAGATTCAAGACAGAATGTGAATAATTGATTGTTTTGAATGCAAAACAAGCTGAAGATGAACAAGAATCATTTTTCTATTGAAGAAATGAAGATTGCATATGTGAAAAGTTGAGTCAGTGAAACGATGATCAAACACATAGCACTCAGAATGAAAGACATTGTCATGATGTCAAATCATTATCTTAATCTAGAGCATAAAGCATGTCATCAAATCAATTTAATATCATTGATATTTTAGAAAGTCTTGATTCATTGAACTAAGTCACTAATTTAGTCATCATCATCTTAGTCTAGTCACATCAAAATCTGTTTCGTGTCTTTGTAATCTTAAGTCATAAAACTGCTGCTCAGTTTTGACATTACTCAATTCATGTATATAAAAGTTGAATTCTCACTCTTTTCTTTTGCTTCTTGTCTTTTATCTTGTACATTATCTGATGTATTGTTCTGTATTTAGTTCAAGTAATATAATAATCAATTCTCTATATTGATAGAATCTCTACTTCAGTCTAGTCTTTGACATTATGAAAGATTTACACTTTCTGCAACGTTTTCATACATTGAAATCTCGTCTAGTTATTCTTTCACTTAAATGAAGTTATCTCACAATTTCTCGATCAACGATGAGTGTGCTGTTAAACAGTTCACTCAAAATATGATTGAAAATTTAGTTGAGATCTTTCGTGCAATGCAAGAGCTTCAAAATCAAGTTTGACAACATGATGTTATCATCTTGTTTTCGTTCATCATTTTCAATTTTTCAGTTTATATAAAGTTGAATTCTCAGTTTCTTGCAATGATAGCTCAAATCATTGCACAAATCTTGAATAATCAATCTTCTTTCATTGTTCATCTCTTTGCAAACTCTGTCGCTGTCATCATTGCTTTTAGATTCAAGAAGCTTCTTGACATATTTGAATATGAGAGAAACAAAGATTGATTGAATGTATGAGAGCAGAGTCTGATACAGCGCATGAACATGAATGATGATCATTATTTCTTTCATCAAGCTAAGATCATTTATGTCGAGTCACGACTCATCATAGATAAGAAGACTCACAATCTAATGAATCAATATTGAATCAATGATTTCTGTATCATTTTCATCTTTGCAGATTGATAACACAAATTGCATCATTGCTGCGACAATTCTTTCAAGACAGAAGATACTCATTTATATTTTCGTGAAACTTTAAAGCAAGACATGAATAACTTTACTGACTATTACAATCTTTTCTATCAAAAGAAAGAACATTCTTTGATGAAAGATTTCTCATTGATTGACTGTTTGAAGCGCAATGTCAATTATTTCACTTAAGTCATCACTCTTTTTTGATGAAATCTTAATGAAACTCAATCATTCATTTTTCATCAATGAGTTCAAGCATTCTTTGACATCGACGAAGAGTTTCAGCAGCTTAAGCATTGTTAATCTCACTTCGTCTTTGTCATTGTTTCATTCATCAAAGTCAAGAGCATCTTTGCATTGATTAATAACTTTTTGAGTTCAAAGATCATCACTTCTGTGACTGTTGTTTCAACAGTATCTTCGTCTCTTTCTCTTTTGTTTCTCAATGAGTTAATAAATCTAAGCTTCGTCATTATCATCATTCAAGATAAGACTTTGATCATTTTTAAGATCAAGAAAATTTGCAACAAGTGAAAGCTGTGCTACTACTGCAAATTGCAACATTCAAGCAAAATTGCTAAAAAATGCTCAAATAAGAAGCTCATCACTTTGTGTATCATGAACATTTACAACAGTGACATCATCAGTATAAATGAAGAAGTTTCGCTGTTTGCAAGAAAAGTTTAGTCTTTAAGCTAAGTCACGCTCAGAAATTTGTATACATATCATCTTGTCTACTAGTCTCAATCTTTTCACTCTCACTTCAATCATATAGAAAGTTTTCTGCTAAATCTGTCTTGAAATTCTTTGAATTTAAATTGACATTCAAAGATAGTCACATGATAGTATTCTGTATTCTATGTTAAGCTCAATCTAGAATTTTCGTTCTCGCTCTGATTGATAGTGAAGTCTCTGCTTATGTCTTTATGAATAAATTCTTTGCACAACAACATCATCTTTTCTTGCATCAATTAATTCACTCTTGCAGACTTCAAGAATTTGATGATCAAGTTACTTTAATTGATGACATTACTTATGTCATTGAAATCACAATGATTTTTGATGAATACATTGAAAGACTATTCTTTTATGTCACTGAATTAAATCAATATCTCATTATCATGAGTTTATCATGACTTCATCATCACGTCATTGATGTTAATTTTGAGCACAATATTCTTATTTTGTCTTTCTTTTTCTGTCTTAATCATTGTTGCTCATTTCTCGTTAAGATTTATGATCTTAATCAACAAGAAGAAAATTTCTTGTTTGAAATTAACAAAGTAACTTTCTTTCAATCTCGTTCTCAATTCGCTCATAAGAAGCAATTCAGTTCACGAATCACTCACAAGAAGTAATTCAGTTTACAAATCACTCACAAGAAGCAATTTAACATTCAGTTTGTTTACAAGAAGCAATCTAGTTTCTCATTCACTTGAAAGAAGCAACTCAGTTTTCAGTTCACTCGCAAGAAGCAATCTAGTCTTTTATTCACTTGAAAGAAGTAACTCAGTTTTCAGTTCGCTCGCAAGAAGCAATTCAGTTCTCAATTCACTTGCAAGAAGCAACTTAGTTTCTCATCTGCTCACAAGAAGCAATATAACTTCTCATTCACTTATTATCAGAATCGTGTTTAGATGATACAATCAATGAAGATCAGAGTTGATAGTGCTTGATCTTTAGAGATAGCTATAACTGAATATTAAGAATACAGAAGAAGATTGATACAAGAGCTTCTATTTATGTAATGTTCAGAGACTGCGCTAGACTCGAAAGAAATGTGTTTGTGACATGAAAAGAAAATGATGTATATGAACAAGATGTTGATGAAAGAAAAGAGTGTTGAGTCATATCTGAGTCAAATCTGAGTCAGATCTAGATCAGATCTTGACTAGATCATTAACTAGTTTTAATCAGTCTTGATACGCTCGTAACATTATCTTTTTCTTCGAAAATTCATGTTCACATGAATGTAGTTCATTTGCTCACTTCTGTTGATAGTTATTTCAATATTTAGCGCGATTTGTTTGAATATAGCTTATGAAATTCATTCAAAACTTTCTCTGAGTCATCGAATTTTTCTTTATCAATATAGTATCATTTGTCATTTCTATCTAAATCTTTTCATTTGACTTTGTACTGTATTCAATCTCAATAGCATCTGAAGTTCAATATATCATTTATCTTTCAGTGTTCATCGTCTTTGATAGTGATTGATCTGAGTGATTCTGAATGCTATTCTGATAGAAAATCTTCTGAATACAATCATAGTAGCTTTGAGCTGAACATTGAATGCAAATGCTTCATGCTGACTGATAAATGAAAATGATAGAATGTATTCACTTTAGCAGTGATTTGATAAAGATCTAGCTGTTTATCTTTCAAATCTTTGCAGAGTCTTGTTGTCTTGACGTTTCTGAAAGATAGTCAAACTCAGTCATCTACTTCATATGTGATGTCTCGTCTATGTTTATTGATCTGAACTTCAATGATCAGCTTCGTCTTTTTCAATTGTTGATGATTGAAACTCAGTAGCTTTTTCATTTGAATGACAATATCATCTGTCTTTTTAGCTTTAAGTCGTTCATGAGTCATTTCATAGTCAGTTGTATCTGAATCGAAACTCATTCAAGAATGAAATTCTTTATTAAAGTAGAAGAGAATCATTGAAGTGATCAAGAAGATATTGAAATTGTTGTTGAATTTTATCATAGATATTCATTTAGCTCAGTCGTTCTGCATGTAATTGCAGTAGATTCTAAGTTCGCATTCAACGTCTTGATTGACTCATTTCGATTGATCATTGATCTCAAAATGATAGACTGTGAATAAACTAGCTGTGATTCTCAGTCGTTTGCAAAGACTCTTTCACATAGTCAATATGAATTGAAAGTCTCTGTTTGAAACAATAGAACTGAATAGATCATGCAGTCAATAAACGTTTCATAGCATGATTCAAATCGTTTCTTCGACTGAGATGTCATTGTCTCTTCAATGACATGAAACATAGTGACGTTCTTTGATGAGATAACATATGATTATGCAAATGACGTTATAATCTTCTGACAGAGATAGTTCAGTGATGAAGTTCATAGCTATATCTTTTCAGCGTTTCTGTGAAATCGAGAAAGAATGATGAAGTTCATTGATGCTATTTCTAGAAGCTTTGCTTCACTGATAAGCATGATAGTTTCAAATGTATCATCGAATAGTAGCTCGATGATCTGATTAATAGTAGAAACGCTGAACTAGATCAATGATTCATTTATTGTCGAGATGAGAGATTGAAGATTGATCATGCACTTCTTGTAGTAATTTCGTATGCATGTTCTCAGAGATTCACAGTAAATCTTTTCTAAATAGAACATCATCAATGATTTCGCAGTTCTTCAGTTTAGTGATATGAAATTTGAGCTTGTTGTCATTCATAACTTGTCTATATTCGCTGCAGAGCTCATCTGTTTGATTGATCATATGTACTCATTGATAAAGATTTGCTTCAAGTTCAACAGATAGAATATTGACTCTATTAGAGATCAGAATAGTCTGAAAACGATTTTCAAGACGCTGAGCTGATTCAGAGACGTTTGCTAAAGACATTCTGATTAAAGCATTGACTTTAGTGTTTATTTTGTCTGATCTAAAGATAATCTGAAAGTTGAACTTTGATAGAATGTTCAGATAGTTGACTTGTCATCGACTCAACTGTTTGTTTTTCATGAAGATCTTCAAAGTCTGATGATCAATGAACATCTGAATGAGTAGTTCAATGCATTTCAGCTTGAGTCTTCAGTGTTCGAAGCATCAAATAATGACTAGTAATTTCTTGTCATAGATGTGATAATTGATTTCAGCAAGAATCATGCTTTTGCTGTAGAAGATTACTGAATGAAGAACTTTCTCATCATTATACTGAGATAGTATTTCATCTTTTACATAGTTTGAAGCATCGATTTTCAGAATAGCTTGTCGTTTAGAATCGAAATGACGAAGTATTAAGATTGAGCTGACTTGTTTCTTTAAATTGTCAAAGACTTGAATACAGATCTTATTTCATACAAAAGACGTGTTCTTTCTAGTCAGTTAAGTGAATGATTTGACTAGCTTCAAGAAGTTCTTAATGAAACGACGATAGAAGTTAACAAATCTCACGAAGTTCTGAATTTCTTTTAGATTGATTGAAGTGATTCAGCTGACTATGATTGTCATCTTGCTGAGATTTATATGAAGATCTAGTTCTGATACAATGACTTTTAGAAAGACAGTCTCTTCTACATTGAATTTGCACTTTCAAATATTTATTTGCAGTTCAGCTTCGCGTAATCATCTCAATACTAGTTTGACGTGATTTCTATGTTTCTTTCTCATTTTGCTATAGATGAGAATGTCATTTAGATAGACTTGACAAAAGTCGTTCAAAAAGTCTCATAAAACATCATTCATATATTGCTGAAAGAAGATTGATTCATTAGTCAGTTTAAATGATAGCACCTTGTATTTATATGCTTCTAAAGCAGTGATAAAAGTGATGTAATTCTCATTATTGAGATGCATTTGAAGTTTGTTGAACGCTGATATGATGTTCAATCTAGTCAGATGCTTGCAATTCACTATTTTATCAATGATCTCGTTTATCAGCGATAGAGAATATCTATTTCTTTTGAAAATGACATTTAGCTTTTGATAGTTTACGCAGAATCGAAGATCTTCATTTGCTTTGAGAATGAATAGAACGAAAAAGAAATAGAGAGTCTGACTAGAAGTGATGAATCTCTTCAACAGATTCTCATTTAAGTACTTCTTTACTTTCAGAAGTTTGACAGAGAACATTCAATAGACTCAACAGCAAGAAAGCGTTGAATTACTGATGAGCTCGATTTTATGATTGTAGAAGCGATGAGAAGGTAGTTTATTCAATTTAGCTTGATCAAAAACATCTAGAAACTCATGATATTTTGATGACAGCTTGACTTTAATATCTTTCAAATTCTGAGTCGTTTCATTGATTGAAGAGACGTTTAAAACGTTCAAATTGCACTGAGTATTGTACGCGATTTCTCTATCAATATCAGTCATGAATAGAGCAAAGACTTTAGTCTGATTCTTCTTTGATCAATTCAGTAGAGTTTTGAACGAAGCTGCATTTATGCTTCGAATCGAGAATGATTCTTTCTTAATCGTAGTTGAAACAAATTGTTTGAGCATAATAAAGATCTTAGTCTGAATGATAGAAGAGAACGAAGTTGATCGTGATCAACTTGAGTGCTTTGAATTGAGAAAAATTGAAAAAATCGAAATAGAAGTATTTAATTGATTTGAAAAAACAATGACGTTGTTTTGCATATTCAATAATATTTCGTTTTTGTTCATTCAGAGCTTACTCAATATGACTTCATGATGATTAATATCAGCTATCAGCATTGATACAGTCAATTTCTTATGACTTTTGAAGATGAGATTGAGTAGAATTTTATGAGTGATAATCTTCTTAAATATCTTTTCATCATAGTCTCTTATTAACTTCTCTTTTGTCAGTGATATAGATTGAATTTCTAGTTTCTTGCATACTTTATTGACTAGATTAACGTGTATGAGTGTATGAGCGACTGAATCACTGTTTATTAACGAACGAAGACTGAAGAATTGATTCTGCAAGATGAAATGAGCATCAATTAGAAACGACTTTTCAAAGTAATTTTCTTCCGATAGAATTTCATCTAGTTTGCACAAAGATATAATCTCTATTTCTTCAATGACTTTTGAAGAGATGACTAGTTTTTTGAATCGAAATTCGAATTGAAGCGATCATATTCTTTGTTCACTGCATTGATTCTAGTAGATCGATTCAAGCACTCTCTAAAGCTATGATCTGATTTATGACATATGAAACAGATTTCAACTAGAACGTCTGCTTTCTTGACGCTAGTTAAAATCACGTCACGCGACTTTAGATGATCAGATTTCGAGTGATCAACTGATTGAGTGATCACAGTCACTTTATGAAAGATGATCTTTGACAGATCATCAACGCATTTGATGAAATTGACTTTGTTCTTGATTTCTCGAATGACTCGCTGATCATTATTCAAATGAATCAGATAGAAATGAATCTCTTTGAGAGAATCAGATTGAACTAATTGATCTATTCAAATGAATCAAAGATGAGAGTTTATTTTATCTTTCAGATCGACGATCAGTTGCTTTTCGTGATAGTCTAGATAGAAAAATAGTCGTTGAAACTGAGTATAAAACTCACTGAATTTCTTTGATTCTTGAACTAAGTTGTAGTATTCTCTACGAAAATTGACTTTCTTATTCGAATCATCGAACAACTGAGCTAACTCTTTCAAAAAATCTTCAACGATTCTATAGAAATTGACACAATCATGTTCGCATCTAGTCTGAGTGATCTCTGCTGCGTCATCGAATAATCTAGAATGTACATAGCTCAATTTGACTCGTTCATTAGAAAAGAGATCGACGTTGATCTCTAATTTATTCTGAATTTTTTCGTATCAATTCTCTCAAATAGAGTTCTTTTCATCAGTAAACAGCGAAGAATCAGGTATTTTTTGAGATCTAGAACGCTCAAAGTAGATGAAATCAGAAGAAGTGTTTTCTTTAGTTTGAAGTCTTGTCTTCAACTCTTTGATTTCGTCTTCTTGTTGTTTATTTAACTCGTAGAGTCAATCTGTTTCTTTATCAAGAACTAGACTTCAAGCCTTTCAAATTTCGTAGAACACGAAAAGTATTATTGTTTCAGCAAATGATTCATCATCTTCATAAATGAATGACGCAGCACTTGATGATTTCGTTCGTGATTTCGATGAATCAGCATCAGAGATGTAAGAGAAACGATTTCAAAATTCTTCAGAACACTCTTCAGTAAATAAATGACTAGACATGATGAGATTTGTTTGAAAGAAAATCGAACAAATGACGATGCTTGACGATTGAAAAAGAAAGACGTATGAAATGATGTTTAATCTTCAACAAAGAAGATGAGATTTGTTTGTTGATTGATTTGATTGATTTTCTAGCAAACAACGAAGATTCTTTATCATTGAATCTATCAATCGATTTGATTCTTGAGTAATTCATGAAGATTCTTTATTGTGATTCTTGTAATCGAATGAACTTTGCATACTTAATGAGCGATAAGTAGTCTAGCAATTCAAACAGTCTTGTCGTTGATTTTATTCAATTCTCTAGTGTTGTTCTGTCTTTCGATTGTCATTGATCATCAAATAAATGAATTTCTTTAGACTCATTCTGTCTGTACAAGTATGTTGAATGAGTAATGAGATCAGTATCGTGTGATTAACGAATTCTTAATATAATGTCAGAATTGTGTCTAGATGATACAATCAATGAAGATCAGAATTGATAGTGCTTGATCTTTAAAAATAGCTATAACTGAATATTAAGAATACAGAAGAAGATTGATACAAAAGCTTCTATTTATGTAATGTTCAGAGACTGCGCTAAACTTGAAAGAAATATGTTTGTGACATGAAAAGAAAATGATGTAGATGAACAAGATGTTGATGAAAGAAAAGAGTGTTGAGTCATATCTGAGTCAAACCTGAGTCAGATCTAGATCAGATTTCGACTAGATTGTTGACTAGCTTTAATCAGTCTTGATACGCTCGTAACACTTATGAGAAGTCAACTAATACTCAACTCATTCACAAGAAACAAACTTCATTCAGTCTTGTTTCTCATCTGAAACAAGAAACTTTTAGTTGTATTCTTCAAATCATTCAAAAAGAATATTTATCAAGAATCAAGTGTTGAAATTCTTTCTTCTTTAGAACTTCTGTTGTTCTTCAAGCAGATCAATTCAATTGATCTTTTATACAACTTAACATAATTGAGTTGAGAGTTCAAAGCTTTGATCATGCTGCTCATGTCAAAGACATTGAAGTGTTTAGCATCATTCTAAAGAAAATTGATGTCTTCTTGAATCTTGAATCAATCTCATTTTCTAGTCTAGACTCTAATGAGTCAAAATCGCGTCACACGACTTTGACTGTTCATTCAAAGAACAGTTCAACTCTTGCTCAGTTCTCATCTCATTCTCAAAACAGTATATATGATAAGAATCATTGTCTGAATCTTCATCAAATGAAAAAGAAATTTTATTTGACTGCATTCATGACACAAGAAGATTCTGAAGTTTATTGATAAAGTAAAAACGTTGATTCAGTCACAATTTTATTGTTCAGATATTTTGAATTTCTAAATGTTTTCTTCAAGAAGAACGTCAATATCTTGTCTTCGCATTAAGCTTATGATCATGTAATACATCTTAAAGAAGATGCTCAATTCTCAGTCTTTGCTTTGTACAACATGAGTCGTGATGAAATTCTAGAACTTCGTCGTTATCTGAATGAAAATCTGAGCAAAGATTTCATTCAAGTCAATCACTTTCAGATGATCATCTCTGTTCTCTTCATCAAGAAACTTAAAGAAGAACTTTGCTTCTGCGTGAACTATCAAGATCTGAATGCTATCACAGTCAAGAATTGATATTCTCTGTCTCTGATTTCAGAAACGCTGAATCATCTAAGTTGAGCTAAAATCTTTATTAAGCTGAATATCATCTCTGCATTCAATTGACTTCAAATCAAAGAAGAAGATGAAGCTCTCATCGTCTTTCACACTCGATTTGAATTATTCAAGTATCTAGTCATGCTTTTCAATCTATGTAATGAGTCTGTCTCATTTCAGAAGTATATCAACAATACTTTTCATGAACATCTAGATAAGTTTTATATAGCTTATCTGAATAACATCTTGATCTATTTCAACAATGAACTTGAGCATGAGATTCATGTCAAGCTCATTCTGCAAAAGCTGCAAGAAGCAAATTTTCAGATGAATATAATCAAGTGCAAGTTTCACATCACTTAAGTTTCATATCTAGAATTGATAATCATCATTAAAGAAGTCAAGATGAATTTTTCTAAGATAAACATCATTGTCAACTGATTCATCTTGATCAACGTTAAGAATATTCAAAGTTTTCTAAATTTCACGAACTTCTATAAAAGATTCATCTATGACTATAGTAAAATAGCTACTTCGCTCACTCATCTCATCAGAAAAGATGTACTCTTTGTCTAAACTCAGAAATGTCAGATTGCATTCAACACTCTTAAAAAAGTCTTCACTTTCAAGATTATTCTTTATCACTATAATTCAGATCACAAAATTGTGATAGAAATCAATGCTTTAAACTATATGTTCAAAGACATTCTTTTTCAGTATGATGAGAATGAGATTTTTTATTCAGTCACTTACTTTTCAAAGAAGCATAATTCAATTGAGTGTAACTACGAGATCTACGATAAAAAACTCATGATCATTGTTTACGCTTTTAAGAAATGATGATCAGAGCTTGAAGACTTTATCTATTTTGTTAAGATGATCACAAATTACAAAAATCTTAAGTATTTCATGTCAATTAAGTATTTGAATCATCATTAAGCTTGTTGAAGTGAGTTTCTGTCTAGATTTAACTATTGCATCACTTATTGTTTCAACAAGATCAATGATAAGTTGAATGCTTTAACACGTCGCTCAGAAGATCTTTTTAAAGAGAAGAATACATTTGATTCTTGACATCAATATCAACATCAAACAATTCTGAAAATTCATGTTTTAAACTTTAATATTGTTGAGAATCTTATTTTCAACGTCAAAGTCATGAATCTTCAATCACAAATCATCGCTTTAAATTCAGTTCAGTTACATCTGTTCTCAGTTATCTCAGCATCTTTGCAAATTCTAGATTTCATGAATCTAGAAATCGAAGAATTTAACGTTGAAAATGTTGAGTTTCAGCTAGATCAAGACACTCTGAATCTTGATAAAGATTCTGCTGACATCTTTACTCAAACATTGTGAAAGCAAGTTGAAATTAATGACAAATTCGCAGCTCAGATAATTGAAGTGCTTCACAATGAAGCACGACATCACAACAAGATCTCTCTAGTCGAGTGTGAAGAACATGAGAATCATCTGTACTTTCAAGAAAGAAAGTACGTGTTTAACTCAGATAAACTATGTCTTTGTATCATTCAGCTCGCTCATGATAGTGTTGTCAATGATCACTCAGAAAGAGCAAAAAGCTATGAACTGATCAGTCGAGTCTACTGATAATCAAACATTTATAAGTATGTTCAACGCTTCGTATGAAACTGTCATATGTGCACACGTTTCAAGCTCTTTAGACAATGAACTTAAGAATAATTGCATTTTCTTTCAGTCTTCAAACATCGTTGACGTGATGTCTTCATGAACTATGTAAATTCTTTATCGCTCAGTATCTTCATGAATATCACATATAAATATATTTTAATCTTCGTTGATTGTCTTATTAAAATGAAACATTTAGTTCTCATCACTTCTATGAAAGTTGAAGAAATTATCAACTGCTTCTATGCTCATGTTTGAAAACATCATGATTTACTTGAGTTCTTCATGTCTAATCGAGACACACAATTCATCTTTAATGTCTGAAAGCATATGTGTAAAATGTTGAAGATAAATGTTAAGTTATCAACAATGTATCATTCTGAAATCAATGATCAAATCAAGAGAATCAATGCTGTCATGAAGCATTATCTTCAAGTCTTTGTCAACTACATGCAGAATGACTGAGCTAAGTGACTTTCTGAAGTTGAATTTATCGTCAATAATGCATCATCATTAATCACTTTAACATCATTCTTCTTGATCAATTCAAGTCAGAACTCATGTCTAGACTTTGAGCTCTTTAAGTCTCTGTTCAAGAATCTTATGTTTCAAGCTCAAGACAAGTTAATCAATGTCAAAGAGTTCATTAAGAAAATGAAGAAACTAACTGAGCATTTACATGATGAGATGCTTATAGCTCAGATCATCTACGAATTTCATGTCAATCTCTCTTGTCATTCTTGTTTTAAATACTTCGTCAAAGATGAAGTTTGACTGAATGCTCACAATCTCAGCATCACTCATCTTGCTGTCAAGTTAAATGATCATAACGTTGATTTCTTCAAGATCAAGTGTGTCTTCAAGAATAATTCTCTAGTCATTGAGTTAAATCTTTTAGTATTCATGAAGATTCACTCAATCTTTCATGTCATTCTTCTGAGTCATATCGTAAATGATTCTCTTTCAAATCAACGTCAGAAATCTCAAGAATTTGTTGTCATCAAGAATGACAAAAGATTCTGATATGTAAACAGCATACTAAACTTCAAGCATGATAAACGTTATAATTCATTTCTGCTAAAGTATTACATCAATTGAAAAGATCACTTCTCTACTTGAAAGTCTTTCAATCTTCTGAATAATTGTGAGCAAATGCTTAATGAATATCATCTCATCAATTCTGTCGTTGAAGAATCACATGTACTGTCATGTGTGATGTTTTAATGTCAATGTCAAGAACTTTAAGTTTAATCTTTATCATTTCAACTCAGCTCAGATTTGACTCAGATCTTGTTTAAAATCTGACTTGAACATCTTGTTTAAATCTGACTCAGATGTGACTCAGATGTATTCTAGTTTCGTTTGTGCATCATCACATTAAACTGCATTTCATCTTTCTTTTATTCAGATCTGACTCAGATCTTGTCTAGATTTGACTCAAACATCTTGTTTAAATCTGACTCAGATGTAACTCAGATGTGTTTCAATTCTTGTGCATCATCACGTTAAAATGCGTCTCATCTTGTTTCACTCTTCAGACATCATGCTCAAATCTGATTCAGATGTGATTCAGATTTATTCTAGTTTCATTAATGCTTCATCATTATAAAATGCATTCACATTCAATCTTGTTTAGTTCAGTCTTCGTCTTCATCTTCAATTCTTTCTCATCTCATCTTGTTCTTTTCATTATTTTGCAGAAGCTCAGTCTTTGAGAGAAAAGCTACTGTCATGATGTCAGATCATCATCTTAGTTTAAAGCATAAAGCATGTCATCAAATCAATTTAATATCATTGATATCTTAGAAAGTCTTGATTCATTGAACTAAGTCATTAATCTAGTCATTGTCATCTTAGTTTAGTCACATCAAAATCTGTTTCATGTTTTTGCAATCTTAAGTCATAAAACTGCTGCTCAGTTCTGACATTACTTAATTCATGTATATAGAAGTTGAATTCTCACTCTTTTCTTTCACTTCTTATCTTTCATCTTGTACATTATTTGATGTATTGTTTTATATCTAGTTCAAGTAATATAATAATCAATTCTTTATATTGATAGAATCTTTAGTTCAGTCTAGTTTCTGATAAACATGATCATGAACTCATTTCTTGAAGCAGAAAAGATACTGTTGATCATAAATAAGATGTACAACAATTTCAATTAACATCACATGACTCAACAACAGTTCTTAAAGCTGTATTAAAACAAGATCTTCTTTCATGAATTTTAAATGAAATTTCAGAAACTTAGTGCAAAACTAGAATACAATAATGAAACTTTACTAAATAATTTTTAGCATAAAATTAGCTCAAATCTTCAGTGAGTCATGATCAATGAACAAACTATGAATTTGAATGAATTTGTTGACATCTGCATGCAAGTTAACGTTCAATTGACGAAATTGAATGCTCAATCAACTCTCAAGACATCAACGACTTAAGTCACTCATTTTATCGCTAGCATCTTAACAATGATCACTACTGTAACTTCAGCTTCAATCTTTGCATGAAAGAAATTCAGAATATTGAACGTTGATTTTGTCAGAGAAAAGTTGTTTAAAAAAGAACTTTACTTTAAATGCAAGAAGTCAAAACATAAAGCATGTGACTGTCTTGAATCAGCTCAGATGCATGAAATTGCAGCGAATTCGAAAAACAATCTGTCTTCGTCAAAGTAGTGACTGAGAGCAATATACTCATATTCTGCTTCATCAGCATGTCTGATAATTCATTTGATTTCAAGTCGTTTACTGTTGATGTCATCTTAAATAGTCTAAAAAAATATTCAGATCTTTCGCTTTAATAAATACTGAAGTCATTGACATGACTTTCATTGATGAATCTTTGATGTCAAAGCTCTGTAAATGCTTTGATATTCAGTCAATATTGCTATCAAAATCAAAGTCAATTTAATTGTATGATAAAATTTCTGATCAAAAGTCAATTACATATGCTTTGTATACATCAATGATGATACAAGAACACAAGAATGAAATGATGTTTTTATTAATAACTAATTTAGATCAGCACAAGATAATCATTGAAAATCTTTGATTAAAAAGAAATCAAATGTTGATAAATTTTACAAACGATTAATTAATATCATCATTGAAGATTTAAACATTGAAATCTGTTGTTTTGAAAGTAAGCAATCAATCAGCATTTTACAGATTTGAATCAAACAAAATCTGTAAAATGAAATGAAAGAACTTGAACTTAATTGTTACATCAACAATCATCTTGAAAAGACTCATGAATCAGAAATCAGTGAATAGATTCATTGAATCTGTTCTCATAGCAAAGCAAAGCACTCAAGTCAATCTCAATCAACTTTGTCTCTTTCAGTTAACTGAGACAAAGAAACTCATCAATATTATCATGATTGAAGTCGCTGTATATTGAACTTTAGTCAAGAATAAGAAGATCAAGATCTTCTTTTTGATCATTAGTGAAATCAACAAAGCGCTTAGCTCAGTCAAAGATTTCGCGAAACTGAATGAAATAATCTTTGTCATGTCATTAAATGAACTGAAAAAGAAGCTTTTGATAGTTTATCACAACTTTCTGAATGTTTTTGATAGAGAAAAGACAAGGCAGTTGTCTTCACATCAATCATATGATTATAAGATTGAATTAGAAGAAGAGAGTCAATTTTCTAGAAGTTGATTGTATTTCATGTTGAGTTACAAGTTGCAGAAGATCAAAGAGTATCTAGAAGAGAATTTGAAGAAGAAGTTCATTACACTCAGCAAAGCTTCTTTTGCTTCGTCAATACTGTTTGTTAAAAAGAAAGATGATAGTCTTCACTTTTGCGTGAATTATTGAAAACTGAATGCTCTGATCAAAAGAAATCGTTATTCAATATTCTTGATAAACGAAGTACTAGCTTGAATTCAAGACAGTAAGTATTTGACTTAACTTAACATTATCATCATGTTCAATAAACTGTGCATGAGTTCAGAAAGCGAAGATTTAACTACTTTTGTTACTTTCTTCAACATTTACAAGTATAAAGTAATGCTCTTTGAATTAATCAATGAATCTGCTTTCTTTCAGCATTATATCAATGATGTGTTGTTCAACTGTCTGCATAAATTCTGTCAAACATACTTGAATGATATTCTCATCTACAGTAAAACATTGAAAGAACATAGAACTCATGTGAAAGAAGTGTTAAAAAAGCTTCGTGAAATTGATCTTCAGATAGACATTGACAAGTGTAAATTCAAGATTCAGAAAATCTCATTTCTTGAACTATTGATATTCATTAATGATTTGCAAATGAATTCTCGAAAAGTAGATGTGATTTGAAACTGAAAAGTGTTTTAATCATTGACTTACGTGCAGATCTTTTTTGACTTCTGCAATTTCTATCAACAATTCATAAAGAACTTTTCAAAGATTGCTCAACTCATGATAAAGCTGACTTGAAAAAATTATCTTTTTGAATGAACAGAGATTTATCAGATGATCTTTGAAGAACTAAAGTAACAAGTGACAACAGTTCTCATTCTGAAGCATTTCAACTCAATCAGAAAAGCTATTCTGAAAACTAACTTCTTGAACTATGTCAACGACAAAGTATTATCTCAATATGATGATGAAAACATTCTACATTCAATGATCTTCTATAGCAAGAACATGATTCTTGCAAAATGTAACTATGAGATCTATGACAAGAAACTGCTGATCATCATTTGCTGCTTGAAGCATTGATGCTTTGAATTGAAATGTACGAATATTTTGATTAAGATTTTCATCAATCATCTGAATTTAAAGTACTTTATGATCATCAAAGAACTGATCAGATGACAAGCTAAATAAGCTGAGAAATTATCTGAATATAACTTCAAGATCATATATCAGTCGAAAAAACAGAATTTTAAAGTTGACGTGCTGATCAGAATGTCAAACGTCAAGTCAGTTGAAGCAAATGATAATTGTAAGCTATATCAGCATCAAATGCTATTGTCAGAAGACAGATTTGAACTTCAGTTAATAAAAGATGATCAGAAAGCTGATTAAGATCTTGCTCAAATCTTGCTCAGATCTGACTCAAAATTTGACTTAGATTTGAAACTTGAATCAAAAGTTAATCAAAATTCGATTGAAGAGATGATTTTTATTCAAAATCAGATTATAGTTGAAAATTGAATGAATCAATTGTGCTTTGATATTCAAATAGTCATGAAATAAAACAGAAAGACTTGTCAAGATATTGATCTAGACAATTGCAAAGTACTTGATGAAGTACTTTGAAAAGATGATAAACTATGAGTTTCTCAGTCAATGATCACTTTATTGATAAGAAAAGCATATGATCTTTCAATCAATAATCATTCTGACATGAATTGAACGTTGAACTTACTGAGATGATTATATTGCTGATTGAAGATGAGAACAACGATCAAGCACTACATTCAAAACTGTTATGTTTATCATAGATTAAAAGCATCAAGAGATTGAATCAATAAACTGCTGAAGTCATTGCTCATATCTGAGCAGTGATGACAAAACATATCATTAAACTTCATTATCAATCTATCAAAAAGTGATGAAAGTAACACAATTCTGACAGTCATAGATTGATTGTCTAAAAAACGACACTATATATTGTGTTAATCAGATGACGAGAAAATCTTCGCAGAATAAACAGTCAAGCTACTGTTAATATGAATCTTCAGAACTCATGAACTATCAAGATCAATAATGTTTGATTGTGATTCACAATTCATATTGATTGTCTGAAAGTCTCTATGTCTGAGACTAAATATCAAGATGAAACTATTCATTGATTATCATTCTCAAATTGATAATTGAACAGAAAGAGTGAATCAGAATGTAGAATGATATTTACGAAGTTACTGCTTATATATGCAAGATGATTGATTCGCCTGATTATTCATGATTGAATTCATTGATAACAATGCTATTTTGTTGTTAATTGAATAGTCAATGTTCTTTCTGAATAAGAACTTTCACTTTCATATTAGCTTCGATTTGAACTCAATCAAATATGAGATCACTCAAGCTAGAATTGAAGCAGACAAAGCAGAAGATATATTTGAACATATGAAATGATTACTAGCATTGATTAAGTAAGTCTTGACAAGAGTCAGAGTCACAATGAAGAAATAAATTAACAAGCATTGAAAGAAAATGATTTACAAGATAAATGACATGATGTTTCTGAATTCTAGAAACATAATGATCTTACGATCATTAAAGAAGCTAAATAATAAAATGCTAGAATTCTTCAAGATTCTGATCAAGATTGAACATGCTTATTGACTGAAACTATCATCAACTATGAAGATACATTCAGAGTTTGCATCAAATTTGCTGCAACTAGATTCAAAAAACTTGCTGAATGAACAATGAAATGAATCGTCTGACTTTATAGTGATTGACGACGAAGATAAATGAAAAATGAAGAACATACTGAACTTCAGACACTACAAACAAAATAAACGACTACAATATTATGTTAATTGAAAAAAATACGACGTCAATCTACATTGATACAACGTTGATGAAAGTGAATTCAAAGAATGTTTAAAGATTATAAATGACTTTCATGAATGATATTTGAACAAGTCAAGATAGAAATCAACTTAAGAAAGATTAATCAAACTATAGCAATGAGAACATTGTTAAATAAAGAGAAAAAGTAATGTTGCAATCATGCACTTCAAGATAGTTTAACATAGATTATGTCAAACTATCATAAACTAGTATAGAGCTGATGTTGACACGCTAGCGATTTAGCGTATCTTCGTGAGTAAAACTCACGACGTGTTGCATCTTCTTTCTTCTTCAGCTTTGAACTTCTAGTTAGAATGCACTCATATGATTCGCTTTATGCAGACTCATAACACAATCAATATGATCAAGCATCTTAAGACAAATGCTTGCATGAAATGAAAATAACTTAACTTTCTTTCACAGCTCAAGATAAATTTCAATCATGTAAGTTCAATATGATAATGCAAATAAATAATGCAAAGTTAACATATTTATAGAAGAAAAATCATATCAACTTATCATCTTAATTCAATCAACAGAATTGAAAAAAAATATTATATCAGATTTTCATTGCACTGAATTTGTCTTTTCAAATCATTGAAAATGAGCATTTTTGACAGTTACTACAAATGTTTCGTTTAGAAATTACTTTCATGCATTGCACTAAATTATCAAACATGATTTTCTTGAAATATGATGAAATTCATGCAAAGATAAAGCAAGATTTAAAAAAGTCACAACATGTTTTTATTGCATTGAATGCATGATTTAGTTCTCAAAAAGTTGCTTATTTGAAAGTCTTAATATATTGAATGAATGCTGCATTTTAATATCATGAACATTTCATTGAATTTACATCTTTTAAAGTTAAACATACTGATCATCATTTAATGCAAAAGCTGTTCAAGATTTTGAATATATATGACATCAAGAACAAGCTTTTTGATGTTGTTACTGATAATATAAGCAACAATGACACTTTAAAGAAGAAGCTTGAAAAAGCACTTAATCGATGTGACATTTCATAAGATAAAGCACAAAACTTGATTTCTTGTATGACTCATATCATTAATCTAATGACTCAAGAGTTTATTAAAGTTATTGAATCAAAAACTTTGAACAACAATCTTGCTCTGTCATTAAATGATGATTAAGTTAAGAATGTAATCACAAGCAATGATCTTTGCATTATTGTCAAGAAGATATTTATTAAAATGATAATGTAAAAAGATAATGCATTTACTAATTAATGAAACAAATTCGCACTATTACTATTGCTATTAACAGTTCTTCTCAATGAAAGCTTCGCTTTTTAAAGCTGCAAGTAACAAGATTTTGAAAATTGATACAAGACATTAGCATTCATTGAAACTTTATTTATTTAATGCTTTGACATGCATATCAACTGCATAACATAATTAATACATGAATTGAGAAATTCTTAACAAATGCAAAGATTCAAGCTATTTAATTAAAGAAGAATAAATGATCACTAGTATTACTTATTAACAACATGTTAAATTCTTTCTATGAGCTAACTTTAATCATATTTAGAATCATTAATGTTGATATACATTTAGAATTTCAAATGTTTGATGCTTTTTTAATCATCTCAATGTTATTGAGATGATAGTACGTGATAATGCATGTATTTCACAAGCACTTGTTCTTCAAGCTTGTGAATTAACTTTTAACAAGCTTGCAAAGTACTATTTCAAGATAAAGAGCAAAGATGAACTGATATACTGTTGAGATCATGTTTAGAAACTAATCAGAGTGTGTACGTGACTAGAATGTTTAATTTATAGAGATAGCTATAACTAAGACTTTAAGAATACAGAAGAAAGAAGATATAAAAAACAAGAAGAACACGCTCTATATAGTAGTTACTCAGATCGACGCTAGTCTCAAAGAAGACGTGTTGAAACATAAGAAAGATGTTGATTTAAAAGATGTTTGTGACACAAAGAAATGTGTTTGTCATAGAAATCTGTTGATTACTCGTAACACAAAGAAGTGTGTTTGTCTAGAAAACAATTGTTAGAAGTCAGCATAGAGCGAGTCATATGAGTGTAATGTAACGAGTATATAAATGCTAAGAAAGAAAAGTATCTAGAAGAAAAGAATTGACTATCTATATGACTCAGAAGAACATAAGCTAACTCTGAATAGAGTTGACTTCGAAACAACTCGATAGTCTAGTGACGAGCGATCGACGATAGTCAGAAACATAGTCATCAACATAGTCATCAACATAGCTATCAACATAAATGCGTAGCTAGAATCGTAACAGTACTTTCTCTCTTCAACGATTCATGTTCACATGAATGTATTTTCTTAGTCTTGTGTAGAATCAAAATGTCTATTGTAGCAGACTAGCTATGTAGAAAGAAATTGACTTGCTCAGCGAAGAGATCGACTATTGACTGATGTCATTGAAGCAGACTCACTAGAAGAGAATCGACTAGCTCATCGAAGAGATCGATTGTGATCATGTCATTGAAGCAGACTCACTGCTGATTCAGATCTACTACATAGTAGAACTTGTTTCGTTCATTAATCGACTCAATCAAGAGATCAATCGTTGTCTGTCTTTGTAGCAGACTCACTTCGAATGTCGTTCAAGCAGACTCACTATTGAACATGTCATTGAAGCAGACTCACTGATTGACTTGCTCATTAAAGAAATCGACTTTGAGCTCGTCATTGTAGCAGACTCACTAGTTGCACGTGAACGTATGATCAGATTCACTGATGAGTAGAACGATGAGAGCGAGTAGATCATTGCATTGAGAATAGATGTCATTGAAGCAGACTCACTAGTTGCATGTGAACTGATAGGCGAATCGATTCACTGATAGGTAGAGCAATGAGAAAATCATTGCATTGACGATGTCGTTGAAGCAGACTCACTGAGATTTGCTTCTTGAGATAGAGACTTCACGCAGTTCTAGACTGATCTCTTTGATTGCTCTTTGAAGTAGAGACTTCACGCAGTTCTATGACTGATCTCGTTTGAATGCTCATCAAACTCGAAGAATTTCTTGCGAATTTGAATGAGTGATGTATTCGCTGATCTTTGATCTAGTCAAATGATTTCAATCGTTTGTTTATACTCGCTGATCAGCGCACGAGTTCGAATCTTTTGTTTATTCTCGCTGAGTCAGCTCACGAGAAAGAAGAGTGAGTGTCTGCACGATCGCAAGTCGACTAGATCAAAGTCAATAGTCGTGTGAATCAAGCAGAGCAAGTCGATGCAGATTATTTCACTTCGTCTGTAACGAAGAAGCATTTATATAATGTTAGAAATCAGCATAGAGCAAGTCATATGAGTGTAATGTAACGAGTATATAAATGCTAAGAAAGAAAAGTATCTAGAAGGGAAGAATCGACTATCTATATGATTCAGAAGAACATAAGCTAACTCTGAATAGAGTTGACTTCGAAACAACTCGATAGTCTAGTGACGAGCGATCGATGATAGTCAGAAACATAGTCATCAACATAGTCATCAACATAGCTATCAACATAGATGCGTAGCTAGAATCGTAACAACAATAGAAGCTGATTAGAAGATGCTAGAAAAGAAAAAAGATGCTGAATCATATCTGAGTCAAATCTGAGTCAGATTTAGATCAGATCTTGACTAAATCGTTGACTAGTTCTAATCATTACACAAAGTACTCGCTAGCGTGCATTGCGAATTGATTAAAGCTTCAGTCTTGTTCAGTCTTGATACGCTCGTAACATTATTTTCTTCTTCGAAAATTTATGTTCACATGAATAGAATAAATGAAACGCAAAAAAAATTTCATTATTTTTCAATTTAGTGTGACTTGTCTGAATAGAGTTTATGAAATTCAACTAGAACTTTTTTCAATTTCTTGAATTCTTCTTTGTCGACATAGTATCATTCATCATTTCAATCTAGTTTCATTCATTTGACTTTGTATTGTATTTGATCTCGATAGTTTCTAGAGTTCAAAATGTCATCTATCTCTTAATGCTCATCATCTTTAATAGTGAGAAATCTAAATGATTCTGAATGCTGTTCTGATAAGAAATTATCAAGACAAGAACATAATAGCTTTGAACTGAACATCAAATGCAGCTGCTTCATTCTTATCAATAAACGAAGATGATAGAAGATTTCAACTTTGACAGTGATTTGATAAGATTTTAGCTGTTTGTCTTTCAAATTCTTACATGATTTAGTTGTCTTTATATTTCTAAAGAATAATCAAATTCAGTCGTTTACTTCATAAATGATGTCTCGTTTATGTTTATTGATCTGAGCTTTGATGATTTGCTTCGTCTTTTTCAATTACTGACAATCGAAGATAAGAAGCTCTTTCATTCAAATGACAATATCATTTGCTTTTCTAGCTTTAAGATGCTCACAAGTAGTTTCATAGTTAGTTATATCTGAATCGAAATTCATTCATGAGTGAAAACTCTTATTGAAGTAAAATAAAGTTATTGAAATGATTGAGAAGATATTGAAATTCTTGCTAAATTCTATCATTGATAGTCATTTTGCTCAATCGTTCTGCATGTAATTGCAGTAAATTCTTAATTCGCGTTCAACATCTTGATTAGCTCATTTCAATTGATCATTGATCTCAGAATAATAAACTGTTGATAAATTAGCTATGATTCTTAGTCATTTACAAAGACTTTGTCACATTGTTGAAATGAATTGAAAGTTTTTGTTCAAAACAATAGAACTAGATAAATCATGAAGTCAATAGACGTTTCATAGCATGATTTAAACCGTTTCTTCAACTGAGATGTCTTCGTCTTTTCAATGACAGAAGACATAGTGACGTTTCTTGATGAAACAACATATGATTGTGCAAATGACGTTATAATCTTTCGATAAAAATAGCTCAGTAATGAAGTTCATAGTTATATCTTTTCAGCGTTTCTATGAAATCAATAAAGAATGAAGAAGTTCATTAATGCTATTTCTAAATGTTTTGCTTTGTTGACAGACATGACAGTTTCAAAGATAACATTTAATCATTGCTTGATGATCTGATCAATAGTAGAAACGTTGAACTAAATCAGTAGTTCTTTGATTGTCAGAGTGAAAGATGAAAGACTGATCATGAATTTTCTTTAGCAATTTCGTATGCATATTCTCAGAAACTCACAGTAGATCTTTTCTGAACAGAACATCGTCAATAATCTTGCAATGCTTCAATTCAGTGCTATGTAGCTTGAGCTTGTTTTCGCTTATAGCTTGTTTATACTCATTACAAAGCTCATTCGTCTTGTTGACATCTTTTACTCATTGATAGAGATCAACTTCAGATTCAATAGCTAGAATATTTACTCTATCGAGTGTCAGAATGATCTGATAGCGATCTTTGATACATTGAGTTGATTCAGAGATGTTGATCAAAGACATTCTGATTAAAGCATCAACTTTAGTGTTCATTCTGTCTGATTGAAAAATAATCTGAAAGTTAAACTTGAATAGAATGTCTAGATAATTGACTTGACGTCGAGTTAACTGTTTGTTTTTCATAAAGATTTTCAAAGTCTGATGATCAATAAACATCTGAATGAATAGTTCTGTGCATTCTAGCTCAAGTCTTCAATGTTTAAAACATTGAATAATGACTAGTAATTTCTTATCATAGATGTGATAATTGCATTCAGCGAAGATCATGCTTTTGCTGTAGAATGCTACTGAATGAAAAACACTTTCATCATTGTACTGTAATAGTATTTCATCTTTGACATAGTCAGATGCATTGATTTTCAGAATAGTTTGTTGTTTTGAATTGAAATGTTGTAAGACTGAGATCAAGCTGACTTGTTTTTTTAAATCATCAAAAGCTTGAACACAGACTTTTTTTCAAACAAAAGACGTGTCTTTTCTCGTCAGCTGAGTGAATGATTTAACTAGCTTTGAGAAGTTCTTAATGAAATGATGATAGAAGTTAACTAGACTGATCGCGTCAAGTCTAGTACTTAAGTTTGAATCAAGTACTCGACTTGAAAAGTGACGAGTCGAGTTGAAATTTTTTTGAAAAAGTGTCGAGTCGAGTTGAGAAGTTGAATTCGAGAACTCAGATCGAGTTGAAAAGCTTGACTCGACAACTTGATTCAACAAGATATTAGATAGATGTAAATAGCATGATTGAACAGTCTACATGATTTCTCTTCATGACTTTCTACCATGTTTTTCCGTCATGACTTTCTATCAAAGTCAAATGATCTTCATGTTTTCTCTCTATGTTTCTCTCTATGTTTCTCTCTATGTTTCTCTCTATGTTTCTCTCTATGTTTTTCTCTATGTTTCTCTCTATGTTTCTCGCTATGTTTTTCTCTATGTTTCTCGCTATGACTCTTTTCATGTTTCTCTTCATGTTTTTCTTCATGTTTTCCTTCATGACTCACTATTAAAAGGTAATGCAAAAAGGTAATGCAAAAGTCAAAAATCGGAAAAATTTCTATATTTAGCTCTCTTGATGTCAAGCTCAAGTTCTTGACGAGTTGAATCAAATTGACTCAATTCTCAGTTGAGTTGAGTTGCGTTGAATTGAATTGAAAATATGAGCAACTCAACTCAAATCAAGTTGAAAATGTGAGCAATTCAACTCAATCTTGATTCGAATTCAAAATGTCAACTCAAAATTCAACTTAATGATCAGTTTAAAGTTAACAAATCTCACGAAGCTCTGAACTTCTTTTAGATTGATCGACGTAGCTCAGTTGACTATGACTTTCACTTTGATAAAGTTCATGCAAAGACTCTGTTTTGAAACTATGACTTCTAAAAAGACAGTTTCTTCTACGTTGAATTTGCACTTTCAAATATCTACTTGTAAATCAGCTTCTCATAGATGATTTAATATCATTTTGACATGTTGTTGATATTCTCGTTGAGTTTTGCTGTAGATCAGAATGTCATTTAAATAAACTTGACAAAAGTCATTTAGAAAGTTTCATAAAACATCATTCATATACTGCTGAAACAAGGCAGAATCATTGATAAGTTTGAAGAGTAGCACTTTTGATTTATACACTTCTAACGCGATAATAAAGATAGTGTAGTTCTCACTATCAAAGTGCATTTGTAGTTTGTTGAACGTCGAAATGATATTCAATCAAGTCAGATGTTTGCAATCAACTATTTTGTCAATTACTTCATTTATGAGCAATAGAAAATAGCGATTTCTTTTAATAATAACATTGAGCTTTCAATAGTCAATGCAAAATCGTAGATCTTCATTTGCTTTTAAAATGAACAGAACGAGTGAGAAATACAAAGCTTTGCTAGAAATTATAAATTCTTTGAAAAGATTCTCGTTCAGATATTTCTTTACTTTCTGAAGCTTGTAGAAAGACATTCAATATGCTCAACAGCAAGATGATGTTACGTTATTAGTAAGCTTTATCTTATGATCATATGAACGATGAGATGATAACTTGTCTGCTTGAGCTCGATCAAAGACGTCTAGAAAATTCTGATATTTTGATGATAGCTTGACTTTAATATCTTCTAGATTCTGAGTTGTTTCATTGACTGAAAAGATGTTTATGACATTTAGTTTGCATTGAGTATTGTAGATGATTTTTCTATCAATGTCTTCAATTGACATAGCGAAAATTTCTATCTGATTCTTCTTTTTTCGTTTTACTAGTGCTTGAAAAAAGATGATGTTTATGTTTTGAATCAAGAATGACTCTTTCTGAAAGAATGAAACTGAGTGCTTGAGCATCTTAGAAATCTTGCTGTAAGCTGTTGAAGAAGTCGAAGTTGATTGCAATCAACTTGAATGCTTTGTATTTGACAAGATTGAAAAAATCGAAATAGAAATATTTAATTGATCAGAAAATATGATAGTATCATGTCTCATGTTCAATAATATCTCATTTTTGTTCATTCAGAATTTGCTCAATATAGCTTCATGATGCTCAATATCAACTATCAGCATTGACATAGTCAATTTCTTATGACTTTTGATCGTGAGATTGAGTAGAATCTTATGAGTAATAGTTTTTCTAGCTAACTTTTCATTATAGTCTCGTATTAACTTCTTTTTTGCTAGTGATATAAATTGTATTTCAAGTTTCTGACATATTTTATTGACTAGCTTGTCATGTATCAGCATGTAGATGATGAAATCACTATCTATCAAAGAATGAAGACTGAAAGAATTACTCTGAGAGATAAAAGAAGCATTAATCAGAAAAGACTTCTCAAAATAGTTTTCTTTCAATAGAACTTCAATTTGACTGCACAAAGATATGATTTCTATCTCTTCAATGATTCTGAAAGAGATAGTTAGTTTTTTGAATCAGAATCAAACTTAGAGTTCAATATAAATTTGTTACAAGCATGCTCAGTCTTTTACTGAGACGCACGTTCTTGAAGCAAGTCTAGACTTTATCTGATCTAGCGCTTCTCTTTCTTCTGTACATATAGTTTTTGCATCTAGATAGATCTCGCTCTTTAGCTTTGAATTCTCGTTTATCTGATTTATTCTTCGTTTATCTGTATTTCTATGACTTGCTCTAGACATGATTCTAACATTATTCAAAGCTTCGTACATATCACATGACAGTGATTCACTTTTTAGTTGAGTCGATTTTTGCAGCTCTACGATCGAAAGCAGAAGCTTTGCTACAGATGTGTAGTAAATGTGAAGACAACAGTTGATCTCTTTACTGAGCTTGTCATTGAATTAAACAAGCTCTGTTACGTGTTACAGATAAGAAAATCTCGACTAAGCTTTTGACTGAGCTCATCATCAAACAAGCTCTGTGACGTGTCGCAGACATGAATCGATCTCTCGATCAATCTCTTGACTAAACTCATCATTGAACAGAACAAGTTTTATCAAACGCGATAGATAGAAATCGAAACAAGTTTTATTGAATGTGATAGACAGAAACAGAGAGCACTATTGAATGCAATAAACGCGATCAGAACAAACTCTGCTTCAAGAGCATGTCTGATATTGATCTCGTCATTGAGACAATTAATGAACAGAATAAGCTCTGCAACGCGTTGCAGACAGAAATCAGAAGTGAGTCTGCTACAATGACAGACAAGAATTAATCTTGTTGTTGAGTCAGTCACTCAATAGCTAGCTCGCTTGAAAGACACGTTCGATAGTGAGTTTGCTTCAATGACATGAACGAAACAAGCATTATCAAATGCAATAAGTCTGAATCAGAAGTGAGTCTGCTACAATGACAAGAGAATGATTGATCTCATCATTGAGCTCGTCACTTGATAGTGAGTCTGTTTGAATGACATTTGAAATCAAATTTAGTCACGAATCTTTCTTTATTCGCATCTTCTATGATTTATCTCTATTCACAGCATTGACGACAACAGCAAGATGATATGTACTGCAGATAGAATGAAACATGTACTATATGTCTCAAGAGAATTGAACATATACTACATGTCTGAAATCACGAAGATATGAGCTGAAACTCATTCATCATTGAATATTTGAAGCTGAATAGAAAGAGTCTGCTTGAATGACAAGAATAGTGAGTCTGCTTCAAAGACAGATAATAATTGATCTTGTTGTTGAACTCATCACTCGAAGTGAGTCTGCTATAATGACAAGTCGATAGTTGATCTCTTGATTGAGCTCGTCATCAGAAGACAAGCTCTGCTACATGCATGTAGTAGACATGAACAGAACAAGCTCTATCAAATGCAATAGACATGAACAGAACAAGCTCTGCAACGCGTTGCAGACATGAATCAGAAGACAATGTTGAAAACAGAGAACAGTACTGTTATCTCTGTGGTTAGAAATCTTCGCATTAATTCAACGCTAGTGAATGAGTATTTACTCTTCGCTCACTTCTTTTCTTCATCGATCATCTCGTATGTTCAATCTACTAGATAGTTCAATATATATTTACATGTCTATCTGTTTTCTTGTTCTTGTATGTCAAGAGATTATGAGCTCAAGTTAGCGCTATTATCGCTATCGCAAAAAATAACAAAGAACAGAAGCATCAAACTCGCTGTCATCAAAATCGATGAATATTTTCCCTATCAATCTTCATTCTCTTCATATCTCAATCATCATACAACAATGAAAGATTCGAATAATTATTGATTTTCTAAGCTAAAGAAAAGCGAGAATTACAAGTCATGAAAGATAGATATAATCAGTATTCTGAAAGTCAAAGATCTCTGATGAATCATCTTGAGAAAGCTGAAGAAATCAATAATTTCGAATTCTGAATTCAAGACAGCAGTCAAAAAGAAGTACGTCAGTACTATTCTTAATTGAAAAAACAAGAACAACAGAGTCTGCAATGTGATTATCTTCAGCATCAAACAGAGACTCAGAATACATATAGTCAAAATAGAAGATGTCATCAAGATGTGATCTATTCTGAAGACTCAATATGAGCAGTCAAACTTGATCACTCTATATCTGACAATCAAAGAACTCACTCAATCGAAGCAATTGAATTTCAATTTCATACAAAACTATGCTGACTCGCTCAAGCGAACTGTCATCAGATGTTCAGACATCGATAATGCAGTAGCATTCTGAATGCTTAGCAATCTTTTTCTTTTAGATCTCAACGAAAATCTAGAATCGTACATCTTCGACTTGATACAAAGTATCAAGATCAACAAAATCGACTTATTCATAAAGAATATGATCATCGCTTTAGTCGATCACGATAAGAGATCAAACGATGAGAAGAATTTCAGTTTCAAGAGCATGATAGCTCAGTTTGATGACAAGAAGTCAAAATTCAAGAACTCTCGAAAGAGCTCAAATAAACAATGTTTTCATTGCGAGCAATCGAATCACAGGCAAGAGAATTGCTGATATCTATATTCTAAGCTTCGTTCAGAAGAATGAAAGTCTAGTCAGAAAAAGAAGAATCTGATCATCAACTTCGAAGTCAGAATAGTCAGAACTATGAAGATCTTCTTCGTCTGTTGAGCAGACAGTCGTATCAACGTCTGATGAATAGACATCGAAGCTGAGAATCATGTCTGCTACGACGAGAACTTGTTTAATAAACAGTCATATCAAAAGATCATCGATAACAGCATTGTTACTGCAAATAATGAAGCAGTAATCATTGTCGAAAAAGATTCAATTATGATTGACATTTTGCTGAACGATCAATCAATCAAAATTCGGCTGATCAATGTTTATCACTGTTCAGAACTACACTATAATTTGATGTCAGTCGATCAGATGAAAGTCAAAGAATATACGTGTAGTATAAAGAACGACAGATTTCGATTTATGAATTCAAAGAGTGTCATCGTTCTCACTGACTTAAGAAATGAAGAAAAAGTTTATTTCGTGAATACATCATTCATTCTCTCAAAATCAGTCATTCTGACAAGCAGTTCAGAATCAGTCAAGACGTCATGACGTCAATGACATAAACGATTAGCTCATCTGAATATGACAGACGTCAAACGTCTGATCAACATGAGCATCGACATCGATATGAATTTGACAAATAGTCTAGAAAACAAGAAATTTTCAGAAATGATATGTGAGATCTGTGTCATAGACAAGCAACATAGAACGTCAAGTCGAAAACCTCACATCAGAGTCATCAAAGTAGATGAGCTAGTACATACGAATCTCGTTAACGATGATAAAATATCTAAGATTGATGAAGAATCTAAATATGTGACTACTATAATTGATGACTACAGCGAACATACGATCATCTATCTACTAGAACGAAAATTTGAACTAAAAGACGTACTTCGAAATTACCTGAAATTGATGAAGACTCGAGACACTTCGATTCATCGACTGCGTTCAAATAATGAAGATGAGTATGCTGATCATCAAATCATTGAATTGCTCAAAGAGCATGAGATCAAATGAGAGTCGACGACATCATATAACTTGAGTCAAAATGAGATTGCAAAGCGATGTTTTCGCACTCTTTTTGAACGAACTCGCGCTATACTGACTAGCGTCAAATTGTCGATAAGACTATGAGAGAAGGCAATAATGACTGTCATCTATCTGAAGAACAGAAGTTCTATCACTGCGTTGAACAATATAACTTTCTATAAGACATGACATGACAAGAAGTCTGATCTTAGCTATTTACATACGTTTGAATGCATAGTCTATCATCATGTGAAGAAAGCTTGTCGAAAGCTCGATGACAAGAGCTTAAAATGTCAGTTTTTGAGCTACGAGAAAGTCAATCAGTTTCGCTTGTGAAACGATAAGAAGATACTAATATCTAGTCATATTCAATGAGACGAGATAGTCATTGAAGTCGAGAGATATGATGAAGATCTTTCAATACTATTCTTCGATGATCAAATCAAAGATGAATCTTTCTTGTCAAAATCTTTCTCGTCAAAACCTTTCTCAATAATAAGCACTGAAAATGCGAAGATCGCGAAAATTCTTGATGATTATTCAGCAAGAACTTCATCTGCTACTTCAAAATGTACAATCGTACCTGAAACATCAGTCGCTTCGCAGAAAGCTAGAAGCAGATCATCAGAACTAAAATCAAGCGAGTCAGATAGCTCAAGCGATTCTGATGCTTCAAGCGAACGTTTCAAACGAGCTATCGCTGAACCTGTTGATTACAGAGCTCTTAATGATCTCTGAGTCAAAGATCATAATCAAGACTTTGTCAATAGAGCAAATCGAGTTCAAATTGAATCAAATACTTCACAAACAGTGAAACATGCTAGAGCTAGTTTCGATTGAAAACAATGAAAGCTCGCATTCAGAAGTGAGCTTGACGCTCACATCAAAAGTGACATCTTTACTCTGAGAACATCTTCGTCGAATCGATGAATACTGTTGACGCGCTGAGTAACTATCATTAAGCGAGGGCTCAAAGAAAAGATGATCAAATACAAATCTAGATGAGTGTGTAAGAAATTTCGTCAGAAGCAGAGAATTGACTATGACGAGATCTTTGCTTCGATGATCAGAGTCACGATCATCAAAATGCTTCTAGCATTGACGATCAAATATGACTACGAAGTTGAACAAATGAACGTCGTCATCGCTTTTCTAGAAGCATATCTAAAGAAAGAGATTCGAATGCAGCAATCTTCAAGATTTGAGCAAAAAGAATCAAATGAAACTTTTTTGATCTGTCGTCTAAACAAGACTCTATATGAACTAAAACAGATGTCTCAAGAATGATATGCAATTCTGAAAGTTTACCTCATCTTCATTGACTATCAAAGAGTAGAAATTGATTATTCAATGTTCATTCATGATAATGACATGATTATCGCTATTTATGTAGACGATTTACTCATTCTAGAATCGAACATATTCGATATCGAAGCACTGAAGCTGCAATTTGCAGAGCGCTTTCAAATGAAAGATCTTGACTCAATCAAGTGATATTTAGAAATGCACATAACTCGTGATAAAGCTGAATGAACTCTTTGAATCAATCAAAGCATTTATATCAAGCGAGTCATCGAGCTTCTGAGCATGAGCGACTGCAGCTCAACTAAAACATCGATGCATCACAGATGTCAGCTCAAAAAGAACGTCTATTGAAAGTTCAAGAAGTGAGTTGAGTATCAAGCTATCTTTGAAGAAATAGAGAGCTATCAATCAATCATCGAAACACTGATGTGAATAGTCTGTCAAACACGATCAGACATAGTCTATGCAGTGAGCAAATGCAGCAGATATTCGACGAATTCTACCCTCGATCATGATCTAGCTGTCAAACAAATCATTCATTATCTAGTTGAAACTGCTCAGCTAAGACTTCGATACAAATCTTTCAAAGTGAAGAAAGTTGAAAGAGCTGAATTCTTTGAATATATCGATTCAGCTCATGCGAATTGCTTGAATTTTCGAAGATTCACCTTTGACTATATGTTTTTTCTATGAAATGAATCAATTAGCTGAAGTTTCAAACGTCAGCAATGCGTTAACACGTCATCTGCTGAAGCTGAATACATCAACAAATGTAATGCAGTTAAGAAATTGACCTTTCTGATTCAAGCATTGAAAGAGATGAAATATGATGATTCAAATATGAATTCAACTATCATTTTAGCTGACAATCAAGCGGCTATAAAAATGAGTAGCAATTTCGTCAATCATCTTCGAGTCAAGTACATTGATACGTCGTATCACTATGTTCAAAACAAGGTAGAAGAGAAAGCAATTAGGTTGAAATACATATTCATTGATCAAATGATGATCGATGATCTCATCAAGTCTCTGAAGTCAGGCAAATTTCTGAGATTCAGATCAGTCATGAGACTAGTTTCAAGAAGTGAAGCTATTCTCGTCGAGCATGACGTCGACGAGTAAAAGAGCATGAATATACAGTCAGTAAAGAGTCTGAATAGCTTCATATGAAGCTTCAATTTCTAAGAGAAAGTGTTGAAAACAGAAAACAGTACTGTTATCTCTGTGATTAGAAATCTTCGCATTGATTCGACGAAGCAATCTTCGCATTAATTCAACGCTAGTGAATGAGTATTTACCCTTCGCTCACTTCTTTTCTTCATCGATCATTTCGTATGTTCAATCTACTAGATAGTTCAATATATATCTACATGTCTATCTGCTCTCTTGTTCTCGTATGTCAAGAGACAACGATTGATCTCATTGACTGAGCTCGTCACTCGATAGTGAGTCTGCTACAAAGACAGATAACGATTGATCTTGTCATTGAGCTCATCACTTGAAGTGAGTTTGCTACAATGACAAGTCAATAGTTGATCTCTTGATTGAGTCAGTCAACGAACAGAATAAGCTCTACTATATGCATGTAGTAGACACAAACGAAATAAGTTCTACTACATGCATGTAGTAAACATGAACAGAACAAGCTCTATTGAATGTGATAGACATGAACAGAACAAGCTCTGCAACGCGTTGCAGACACAAATCAGAAGACAACGATTGATCTTATTGACTGAGCTCATCACTCGATAGTGAGTCTGCTACAAAGACAGATAAAGATTGATCTCATTATTGAGCTCATCACTTGAAGTGAGTCTGATACAATGACAAGTCGATAGTTGATCTCTTGATTGAGTCAATCAATGAACAGAACAAGCTCTACTACATGCATGTAGTAGGCACGAATGAAACAAGCTCTGCTACATGCATGTAGTAGACACGAATCAATAGTGAGTCTGCTTCAATGACATCAGATATCAAGAAGAAATAGACTTGAAACGTCTGATGAAATGAGCTTGAAACGCTTTATATCAAGAAGAGAGCTTGAAACACTTTATGTCAAGAAGAAATAGACTTGAAACGTCTGTTGAAATAAGCTTGAAACGCTCAAATAGAACGATAATAAACAAACAAGAAAGAAAGAACTGATTGAAGCAATGAGATCATTGCTTGACTGAGAGAAGAAAGTAATGTTACGAGCGTGCTCAGTCTTCTACTGAAACGCGCGTTCTCGAAGCAAGTCTAGACTCTATTTAATCTAGCGATTTTCTTTCTTCTGTACATATAGTCTTTGCATCTAGATAGATCTCGCTCTTTAGCTTTGAATTCTTGTTTATCTGATTTATTCTTCGTTTATCTGTATCTCTATGATTTGCTCTAGACATGATTCTAACATTAGCTTTGAATAATGTTAGAATCATGTCAAAAGTAAGTCATAGAAATACAGATAAACGAAGAGTAAATCAAATAAATGAGAATTCAAAGCTAAAGAGCGAGATTTATTTAGATGCAAAGACTATATGTACAGAAGAAAGAAAAGCACTAGATCAAATAGAGTCTAGACTCGCTTTGAGAACGTGCGTCTCAGTAGAAGACTGAGCATGCTTGTAACAAGATTGATTAAATTCATCATCTTTTAATGCATTGACTCTCGATCAATCAAAGCACTCTTTAGAAGTATGATCTGATTTGTGACAGATGAAACAAATTTCAGCTTGTAAATTGATGTCTTTGACGCTAGTTAAAATCACGTCATGCAACTTTGAATGATCAACGAGTGTAGTGACTTCAATCTTTTTATAGAGATTCAATGAATCTCGTTTCTCAGCAAAGATAACTTGCTTTCTAACTTTGATTAAGAATTTCTTTTCTTTAATGTCATTCATGACTCGATGCTCATTGTTCAAATGAATCAGATAACTACGAATTTCATTAAGAGATTCTGACTGAATCAGCTGACTACTTCAAGCTGCATGAAGATGATAAACTATTTTATCTTGTAAATCAATGATCAATTGCTTTTCATGATACTTTAGATAAAAGAACAGACGTTGAAATATTGAATAAAAGTTGCTGAATTTGCTCTTTTCTTGAATGAAATTAGCATATTTTCTTTGAAAGTTTGTCTCTTTGTTGAAATCATCATATAACTGAGCAAGTTCATTTAACAAATCATTGATTATTTTATAAAGATTCAATGAATCATGTTAACATTGAGTTAAAGTAGCTTTGACTGCATTTTCATCAATTTTGAAGTGAATATAAATCAGTATGACTTTATCAGTATTGAAATGATCGATGTTGATCTTTAGCTTGTCACGAATCTTTTCTTGTCAATCATTTCAGAAAGATTCTATTTTATCAGTAAATAGAGATGAATTCAAAAGCTTTTGAGATCGCTTGAATGAATTGAACATGATGAAAGAAGTAAAAGTATCTTCTTTAGTCAATCACAGTCAATGTTGTAGTTTCATCATCTAATCTTGAAGCTTTTTAAGATTTAGATTCAATCATTCTTTTGCTCAATTAATTTCTTTGAAATGAGTCTTTCATATCTGTTCGCTGAGTATTTTATCAAATAGCTCACAAGCTTCTACATTTAAATCTCGTTGAGTTCGAAGATTGTTTAAATCTTTTAGAAAAACTTTTAAGTCTTGTTCAATTCAGTGTTGTAGCTGCTTTACATTTTTGATATTTCAGAAAGTAGAGACTTTCAGAGATTCATCAAGTGTCTGAGAATGAGACAAGAATTGATGATGTTTTCATATGAAGTCAGTTCTAAGAAATTTCAATAAACGAGAAGATAACTTGAAATAAATGACTGAATTGAGACTTTGATTATTCTTGAAGAAATCAAGTTAAGTATTCACAGATGATTGAATCATGATGAAGATTTTGATGATCAAGTGAATGATGATGCTCAACAGTAAATAGTGAGATCATTTGTTAAAGTGTTTAGTCTTCAAAGAAGAGTGTTGTTGATTTGAGAGAGTTTTTTGTGATTCTCAAGCAATCAATGAAGATTCTTTATCGTTGATTCTATTAATCGATTTGAACTGATGTTACTGACTGAGCGATAAATTCTCTAGCAATCACATGATCATATGTTCTCATTGATTCTATTGATTTCTTGATGTTGTTCTGTCTTTCAATGTCATTGATCATCAGATACACAAATTTCTTTATACTCATCTCATTGTCAGTTGAGTGAATTTGAATGAGTAATGAAATCAGTATCATGTGATTAATGAATTCTTAAAGTAATGTTGAAATCATGTTTAGAAACTAATCAGAGTGCATATGTGACTAGAATGTTTGATCTATAAAGATAGCTATAACTAAGACTTTAAAAATACAGAAGAAAGAAGATACAAAAGACAAGAAGAACACACTCTATATAATAGTTACTCAGATCGACGCTAGTCTCAAAGAAGACGTGTTGAAACACAAGAAAGATGTTGATTTGAAAGATGTTTGTAACACAAAGAAATGTGTTTGTCATAGAAATCTGTTGACTACTTATAACATAAAGAAGTGTGTTTGTCTAGAAAATAATAGAAGCTGATTAGAAGATGCTAAAGAAGAAAAAAGATGTTGAGTCATATCTGAGTCAAATTTGAGTCAGATCTAGATCAGATCTTGACTAGATTATTGACTAGCTTTAATCATTACGCAGAGTATTCACTAATGTGCATTGCGAATTGATTAAAACTTCAGTCTTGTTCAGTCTTGATACGCTTGTAACATATACAATCTTGCTATAATTTTAAATTCTACTCAAAAGCTGAATTTGTATCAAGATTAAAATGCAAATGAAAATAAGAATTATCATGATTTTAGTCTTGTCAGACTCAATCTTCTAATCTTGTCAGATTTATTCTCACTTCATCATCTTAACTAGTTTCTATTGAGTCTAGCGTTGACTAAGAAATATACATATGTAATCAGCTTCTTTTCTGTAAATATCTTTCTTTCTTAGCATTTATCTTCTAGTTAAATGACATCTCTATCTGACTCGCTCTAAACAGATTTCTAACATTAAATAAATGCTCATCATTTACTATTCTGCTATCAATGAATAGATGATATAAAACAATCTATTCAGTAAGAAAAATTTGCAAGAAATTCTTCAAATTTGCATCATTATTTTAAATTGCAAGAAATTTTTCGATTTTACACTCATTTTCATCATTCTATTTGCAAGAAATTCTTTGAATAAAGCACTCAATTATTATCTGAAATTCACAAGAAATTCTTTGAATTTTCACTCATCAAAAAACATCAATCTTTCATTTACTTTTATCTTAACAACTTCTACTTTCTCTCATCATAATACATAATGTCAAGTCAGTTGAGTCTTAAACAACTCATCTGCTTAAAAGCATTGTCAATAGAAGAGTTTCACTTCTACTCATCAATGCTTCAGTTGAAGTTGAGAAAGCTGACATTTCATGAAACATAAACATTGAAGAATAATTGTTTCATTGAGTCAGCAATTAATTCAACAAAGTCATCAATATGCTGAATGAGTTTTGAAGTCAGCAAGACTTGACTCTACAACTCAATGAACATTGATTTCTTGTCAGAACTCGAATCTATGAAAGTCAAAGTTCTTCAAAGAATAAAGAATAAACATAAGAACTATTTTTCAATGTTATCATTGAACTTTCAGACAAGAATCTGAGTCTATGAGAATCAAGACACTGAATTTATGAGAAACTTTACTGTTAATTCTCAGAAGCATCAAGTTTACAAGAATTTCTATCATCAATTCTTAAAAGCTCTGAGTCTACAAGAATTCAAGTTACATACAAATTTCAATGTTTCATCAACGATAAAAATTCAAGTCACATACAATCTTCGAAAAATCTTGCATGAGTTACATGTAATCTTGCTTATCTCATTGATGATGCTTAAGCTTAGTTCTTTAAGTATATAAAGAAGAATTCACTTCTGTATTTTGTAGACTAATGTTAATTTTTTATATGAATAGATATTACTAAACTACTATCAAATTTGATCATATTATCTACGCGCATATTCTCTAGTGTGACTGCACATTTCTTGAACTACTCACAATTTTAACACTTTACTTTATTGCAAAGATGATAGTTCATACAATAAAAAAAATAAAAAATCGTTGATTTAAACAGCAATTCTTCAAATATGATACTTAATCTTTGTAGCAAATCTCAATTTCTTTTCATTCTCAAGACTTCTGCATTTCTGACTTAAGTGATTGTCATCACTGACATTGTAGATGTACTCTTTGAGCATCATGATCAAGATATGATCTTTCTTGATGTCATAATTTCATCTTTTGAAAGCAATATTTGCATATTTTTCAAGAGTATTATTTCGTCTATTTTCATCATCTTCACAAAGTTTACACTCATTCTGCTTGATCAAACATTTTGCAACAATAAAGAGAAGTTTCAATTGAATTCAATGAAGAGTCTTGTGCAGCATCAAGCAATCATCATCAATATCATGACTTCATTAACTCAATCATCTTCTGATTTTGCAAGCATTGATTTGAAGAATCTATTAAAGACTTGTTATCATGCAGCATTGAACAAAAACATCAGAAGCATTCACGTCAATGTAGAAAGAAAAGAGAGACAGCAAATGCTGCTTCAGACAAGAATGAAAGTCATTAAGCATGAACTTTCATTTGTTATTCTTGATGAAATTCAAAACATTATTGATGACGTGAAGATCTTGCAAAAACAACAGAATTATTTGAAGATGTGCGCTTAATGCAAAATGTTGTTCATTGAAAATGTTATTTTGTTAAAAGATCTGAATCAAGTGTTTTGCACATCAAACTTTGATTACTTTTTAACATAATAAAGTCATGTATCTGATCATCTTAAATCAAAGTTTTGCAAAAGAGTCATTGCTAAAATCATAAAAAATTCTTTCATCAATGATGATTTCTTTAAGAAGAGAATGATTACTTTTAAAATCATCTTTTCGAATAAGTTCTTAAAAAAGAAGAAGTTCAAATTCATTATTGACGAGAATCTGAAGTTGTTTCTCAGAAAACTAAAGTTGAACTTCATCAAGATGAACTACATGAAAGATGATGACAAGCTTGATTACATCATGAAATATGTAAAAATCATAACGATGCACTATCTTTAACAGATTAAGAAAACTGTCAAGAAGAAAGATCATAAAATCACATGAGTAAAGTTTCTTGAAACCTTTCAGCAATGCTTACTTAATGCAAAGTCACTTCAAAATCAAGCAGATGATTTATGAAATGTCATTATAAAAAGAAGTAATCAAACATATGTATCATTTTTTCTGAAACTCAACAAGATACATTTTCAAAATCATGTCAAGATCATGAAGTTTAAGAAAGTACTATTGTTCAGATTTCTGAGTGAGTTACTCTTCTTGAACAATGTTAGAAATCAGCATAGAGCGAGTCATATAAGTGTAATGTAACGAGTATATAAATGCTAAGAAAGAAAAGTATCTAGAAGAGAAGAATCGACTATCTATATGACTCAGAAGAACATAAGCTAACTCTGAATAGAGTTGACTTCGAAACAACTTGATAGTCTAGTGACGAGCGATCGACGATAGTCAGAAACATAGTCATCAACATAGTCATCAACATAGCTATCAACATAGATGCGTAGCTAAAATCGTAACAGTACTTTTTCTCTTCAACGATTCATGTTCACATGAATGTATTTTCTTAGTCTTGTGTAGAATCGAAATGTCTATTGTAGCAGACTAGCTATGTAGAAAGAAATTGACTTGCTCAGCGAAGAGATCAACTATTGACTGATGTCATTGAAGCAGACTCACTAGAAGGAAATCGACTAGCTCATTGAAGAGATCGATTTGAATGATGTCATTGTAGCAGGCTCACTAGTTGCACATGAACGTTTGATCAGATTCACTGATGAGTAGAGCGATGTGAGTAGATAAATCATCACGTTGACAAAAGACATCTTTGTAGCAGACTCACTAGTTGCATGTGAACATTTGATCAGATTCACTGATAGATAGAGCGATGTGAGCGAGTAGATCATCGCATTGAGAGTGTCGTTGAAGCAGGCTCACTGAGGTTTCGATATAGAGACAAGCTCAAAGGTTTGCTTGTTGTTGAAGACATTATCGTGTCATTGTAGCAGACTCACTAGTTGCACATGAACGAATAGGCGAATCGATTCACTGATGGGTAGAGCGATGAGAATAGATGAGTTATTGCATTGACGATGTCATTGAAGCAGACTCACTGATCGACTTGCTCATCGAAGAGATCGACTTTGAGCTCGTCATTGTAGCAGACTCACTAGTTGCACGTGAACGTATGATCAGGTTCACTGATGGGTAGAGCGACGAGAGCGAGTAGATCATTGCATTGAGAATAGATGTCATTGAAGCAGACTCACTGAGAGTTTGCTTCTCGAGATAGAGACTTCACGCAGTTCTAGACTGATCTCTTTGATTGCTCTTTGAGATAAAGACTTCACGCAGTTCTATGACTGATCTCGTTTGTTCATCAAATTCGAAGAATTTCTTGCGAATCTGAATGAACGGTTAATTCGCTGATCTTCTGATCTAGTCGAATGATTTCGATCGTTTGTTTATACTCGCTGATCAGCGCATGAGTTCGAATCTTTTGTTTATTCTCGCTGAATCAGCTCACGAGAAAAGAGAGATGAGTGCTGCTGACGATTGCAAGTCGACTAGATCAAATGTCGATAGTGAGTTGAAGAGTCAACAGAAGCACTCGAGAATCGATGCAGATTATTTCACTTCGTCTGTAACGAAGAAGCATTTATATAATGTTAGAGATCAGCATAGAGCGAGTCATATGAGTGTAATGTAACGAGTATATAAATGCTAAGGAAGAAAAGTATCTAGAAGGGAAGAATCGACTATCTATATGACTCAGAAGAACATAAGCTAACTCTGAATAGAGTTGACTTCGAAACAACTCGATAGTCTAGTGACGAGCGATCGGCGATAGTCAGAAACATAGTCATCAACATAGTCATCAACATAGCTATCAACATAGGTGCGTAGCTAGAATCGTAACAAACAAGACTAAGCTAATCATACTAACTTTCACTCAATGAAGTAAGATGTTTTATCAAGAATTGATGAAGTACATTGACATGCAGCATGCTTCAAACTATGCTCAGCAAAGTCAATAGTCAAAAACAAACTCATTTCTTGAGAATTGATCACACAAGAAAAGTTCAAAGTTTTTTGTAGAAAATTAATAATCAAGAAAAAAAGAATACTTTAATGATTAACAAAAGCAATGAAAATCAAAACTGAGAAAAACAGTCTTTTGAAAGAAAAAATATTGCAGAGTCAGCGAGAAAACGTGCGTCAGATGCAAATCTAAAAATTATGCAAAGTTGAATTGTTTAAACTCATGATTCATCTTTTCAAAAGCTTTCTTCTCAAAAGCTTTTTCTGCTTTTAACAACATTTTCATTGTTGACGTTTTGAAAAAAGACTTAACTTGATAAATTTCTCTCATTTATTGATTGCTCAAAAAAAGAGCAACAAAAGAGTATGAAGTTCAGTGAATCAACTCAATCAATCAACTGTTTGTTGAACTGAATGCATTAACAATGTCAAAGAACTTAAACTCAGTCATAACATCATTCATTCTTGTAATCAAGATCAAGTCAAAATGTCTTGATCTTCTTAAAACTTGAATCATGATAAACATTAAGTGTATGCTAAATGTGATTCATCACAGTCTTGTGAAACGTTTAAATAAAATCGAGAATATTCATTTCTGAAAGTTCATAAGAATTTTCTTCAATGATAAATCAATGTAACTACATAAAATAATACTGCTTGATTTGAATATTCAGAACTTCAATAAAAGCAATTTATATATTTTGAAAATCTTTATTATTGTTGAATATGTTTCAAAGAACCTCATGTTAAATCTTTCATTCTTTGAGAAGCATAATCTCATTCACAAGTTTGCTTATTGATGTTTATGCTGAAGAATCTTGTGTGCTCAGAATGAAAGAAAAAGACTATCTTATTGAAGAACAGTTTCAGAATCATCTTACATGATGTTCAATGAAGCAAGACTTGCGTCAAGTCTTTTTGCATGCAATATTCATCAATTTAACTTTGCAAGAAAAGTCATTTTTAAGTTTTTTTATTAATGTAATCATCAGAAGAAACAAGAAGTTTCAAGCATTCAATCGACTCAGAATTTCAAGCAACAGAGCATCATAATACACATTCAATCACTTCTAGATGCTTTGTACAATTCTTTGAGTTTCTCAATGACAGAAGAAAACTCTTGACTCACACAGATTGAGAATATGATAGTCGATTAATTTTTAAACGTTTCAAAAGAATTTGCGAATTTCGCGAATTTCTTCACTTAAAAAGTCAAAGTTCTTTCAACTCATGAATCTTATGATCATACTATTTGCATCAAGAAGAATTATATTACTCTTTGAGATTTTTTGTACAATCTTTTTGCAGTTGAACTCATTGTACAAAAGATATATATTGAGAAACAGCTTTAAGCAAACATGATACAATACTTCATCTTTTCAGCTGAAATATTCATGCTCTTTACATCAAAAAAAGATGAAACATTATGATTGTACATTGATTATTGAGAACTCAATGTGATCATTCTCAAGAATAAATGTCTTTTCTTGCTGATCAATGAAGCTCTCAATCATCTTGCAGACATTAAGTGATTTATCAAGCTTAACATCAAGAACGCGTTCAACAAACTTTGCATACAAGAAGAAAATGAATGAAAGATGACATTTTATACAAGATTTGACTTATATAAGTATCTTGTGATGCTCTTTGATCTCATCAATGCATTGACTTTTTTTCAAATCTATATGAATCAGACTTTGTTTGAATTTCTTGACATTATTTATTTCATTTATCTGAATGACATTCTGATATTCAACAAGATTCACAAGAAACATGTTCATCACATATGATAAATTCTTGACAAACTGCAGATTCTAAAGCTCTACATCAAGCTCTTCAAATGCAAATTCTTCAAGAAAGAGTTATTCTTTCTAAAATATAAAGTAAAGAAAAGAGAAATTTCAATGAAGAAGAATTAAGTGCAAATCATTTAAGATTGATCATAATTGAGAATGATGAAAGAGATTCAAACATTTCTCAGCTTTGTTAACTTTTATTGTTGATTCATAAAGAATTATTCAAGAATAGCATCATTCTTGATTAATCATCTTAAAATGAGTCTCTTTTTTAATGCAAAGAAGAGATAAATTCTCAAAGAATAAATGAAGTGAATTGAACTCATCAACAATGTTCAAAATGCTTTTCAGAAGCTGAAAGTCATTTTTGCTCAAAATGTTATTCTTCAACACTTTAATTCTGCAAAAGTTATAAGATTGAAGATGAACATTTCTGAATTCACAGAAGAAATGATGATGTTTCAATAAACAGATATCACACTTGAGAATCTATATTGATACTCAGTAATCATCTGATCAAGAAAGTGACAATTAATTGAATAAAACTATGATGTACATGATCAGAAAATGCTGATGATCATTGAAAGTATGAATTATTAAAGATATTATTTAGAAGAGACTTGACATCAAATAAAGATAATCAATGATCATGCAAATCTTCAACACTTTATGATAATAATCAAGCTTTCTTGCAAATAAATGAAGTGAGTTAACAAATTTATTGCATACAACTTCAAGATCTTCTATCAAAAGAAAGTGAGTAATTCTGTTGATAACTCATCAAGAAAATTTGACTATGAGAAAGATATTGACGCAGATGAGAGAGAGTTCACTTATGATTTAGCATACATGAAAGAACTTTTAAAGAATTTCTTGAGTTAATCAACATCAACACTCATCATCTTCATTTAACAGTTCAAGACTTTGAGCATCAAGAATCATAAAGAAATAATCATCAGATCATTTGAAAAGATTATCAATTTATCAGCGTTCATAAGAAGAATCAAAGAAGTTTCTCAGATTTTGAAGAAACTTTCAACTGCTGACAAAAAGTCTCAATGATGATTTCAAAACATCATTATTTCTATTCAGAAGAACATTTGTTTTTATGAGAATATTGAGTCAACATCTATTACTATTGCTGAAACTAGAAAAAATATTTGTCTTTGCAAGAATATTAAGTCAACATTTATTACTGTTGCTGAAACTGAGAAGAACATCATTCAGATGAGATGAAAATGCAGAAGAGCAAATTCTTCTGCTGAAAAAAGCGAATGTTTGATCATGAGTCAAAGCGAAGATTCAACTATGTATCATTTCGCTGATGAAAGCAAATGTTTAATTATGAATCAAAGCAAAGTTTCAACTATGCGTTGTTCTGTCGAGAAGAATGAATGTTTAATCATGAGTCAGAGCAAAGATTTGACTATGCATTGTTTTGTCAAAAAGAGTGAATGTTTGATCATGAGTCAGAGCAGAGATTCAACTATGCATCATTCTGTCAAGAAGAGCAAATGTTTGATCATGAATCAGAACAGAAATTTGATCATGTGTCATTTTGCTAAGAAAAGCGAATGTTTAATCATGAATCAGAACAGAGATTCAACTATGCATCATTCTGCTGAAGAAATGAAGAAAGCTTTATTCACAAGAGAGAAAGTGAATGCATCAGAAAGTCATTTTGTTGCGATTCAGAATGATTTAAATGAGACAGATGATGCAGTCTTGAAGTTTATGAAAATTCATAAACATTTCAATTCATTGATATAAAATGATGTTTTGATCTCAAGTTTTACTGACTTTGCAAGCTACTTTTTTAAGAGTTTGATTCAACTGATTTGCAAACAGCAGAAAATGAATCAACTCATCATCATAATACAGAAATTAATGAAAAAGAAAAACTCAAGCATGTGCAATATTGAAATTGACTTCAGCGTCTTCATGATCAACTGATCGAAGAAAATCACAGATGATGTCATAATATTTCAAGAATTCATTTATGTCTTTGCATAAAATGAATTTAGAGCAAAGATTATGAAATAACATCATGACAGCTTTTTTGCAAAACATTTTGACTTTCAACAATGTTTAAAGCTTGTTCAATGAATCTTCAACTGATCATTCATAAATAAAAACATTAAAAAATACTGTAGAATTTGTAAATCATGTCAGCAACATAAAACACTATATCATAGAATCTGAGAATTTCTGAATAATTTGCTCATTTCTTGAAGAATATGAGAAAGCATCATCATGAACTTCATCATTGATCTTTCTGACAGCACAAGTGTCTTAGACATTTTCTACAACAGCATTATGATTGTAGTCAATCATCTTTTCAAAATGACACACTACATTTCTACTTGAAAAACAATGATTACTTTCAATCTGATTAATCTTTTTCTTAACAGAGTAGTTCAATATCACAAGATTTCTAATGATATAGTCTTTGACAGAGATTTTGTATTTACATCACACTTTTGAACGTTGCTGTGCTATTATCTTCTGATCAAGCGAAAACTTAACATTGCATTTCATTCTTGCATCAATAATCAAATTGAAAGACAAAATCAAATTCTCAAGACTTATCTTCAAGTGTACTACAATGACGTTCAAAATGATTGAGTTAATCTTCTTATCATGATTGAGTTTTTCTACAATAACAGTGTTCACATCACAACATTAATAACATCATTCTTTGCAATTACAGAAAAACATTCAAGAATGAAGTTCAGCATCAAGAGTCACTCAAAGAAATCAGAGTCAGTCATGAACTACACAATAAGAATGAAAAAACTGCATGAAAATCTTTGCTACAGATTTGCAAAGACAAATGTTGACTATGCAACTCAGCATGATAAAAAACACTCTGCTAAAATATATTTCATTGATCAGTTGATGTGATTGAATGTCAAGAACATTCAAATCAAGAAATCATTCAAGAAACTTAAAGTCAGAAAATATGAATTGTATAAAATTCTGAAGCGTCTGAGCAGACAAGTCTATCGTCTGAAACTATTTTCAAAAACGCACATATATTTGATATTTAATGTCAGCTTGCTAGAATCTTTTTGCTCAAGAAAGAGAAAATTAAATAAGTCGCTCATGAAAGATCTTAAGCTAGAGAAAGAAATATATGATAGCTGAGAGATTAATGACATACTGAATAGTTGTATACAGAATGATCAGTTGCAATATCTGCTTAGCTGAAAGAACTTTGAAGCTTCAGAAAATATCTGAGAATCATCAGACTGTCTTGATAACTGCAAAACTTTATTAAGATTCTTTCATTGCAGACATTTCATCAAGCTCGAAAGTAAATCATCAACGTTGTCACGAAAAATCACAAGTATGCATAAAATGAAGTAAAAAGATTGATAACTATCTAGCTATCACTAGAAAGAAAAAAAGAAAAGAAAAACAAAACTTTCTTACTTAATTATTCTCGTCAATACTCGAATCAACAGTTTAAAAAAGTCGTTAGCAAATGCAGAAATTAATACATGAATAATTCACAAGTTTTATACAATATGTATATCATTCAACTTTCACTTTCTTGAAAATTCAAAAATTAATGAAAGTAAACTTTTGCAACTATTAGTCAGATAGCACAAAATATGCATAAGCTATTATACTGACAGAATGAATGAAATAAGAAACTCATATCAAAGCTCATTGTATTCTTCATCTCTTTGATGATAAATTGCATGATTGATGTCAAAGACAAGAAAAGAGAAGAAATCATTGACAAGAATGAATCAGACAAGAGCGAAATGTTCTTCATCTCTTCAATGATAAACTGCATGATTGACATTAAAAATGAAAAAAAAGAAGAAGTCATTGACAGAATTGAATCAGACAAGAGTGAAAGCAGAAAGACATGAAAAAGTGAAGAAAACAAGAACAAAGATGACATCACAGAAGAGCATGTTTCAATTATGACAAAGACATTCTGATCTTTTGAATGCATTGCAAGAAAAGTCTGAGTACTCTAAGTCTGAGTAATCAGAATGAATCAAAGATTGTCATATCTTTCAATTTGCTTTCACAGATTTTCAATAATCTTGTTTTGTCTTGCAATTTGACACAACAAATCATTGATTCAAGTTTCTTGTATTGTTATTTGCTTTTACATCTTTCTGCAATTAATAGTTGCATCTTCAACATTCTTCTTTATTTCACTGATGTTGTTTTTGTTTATCTTGATATTAAGAATGAGAAAACACAGCTTTTTCTCAATATACTCTTTAAATTCAAGAAACATTTGACTCTAAGTTAAGTTAAAAGAAAGATTACAAGAAATGATCATCATCTTCTCAATCACAGACTCAGAATCAGATGCAACAAAGAACAAAAAGAGACTTGCATAAGATTGAGAAGAAAGAAAGCTTAAGCAAAGTAATGAAGAAGTAAAACTGGCAAAATTGAATTCAAGATCAAACATAATCTCGACATAAAAAGAATTTAAGTGAAACAAAGAAGTGTTTAAGTCAAATGAAGAGAAAGCAAAGTTGATAGAAATGAGTGTTGAATCATTCTTGAATGTTCTAAAAAGCATCAATTAATCATTGAATTTTCACATCTTGAAGCTACTGAAAATTATACTTACAACTCATACTTGCAATTTGTCTTAATAACGATGTATAGTGCACATTTCTTGAAATTCTTTTCAATAGAAAACTTTATTTTTACACAGTTTACATTTCTTTTCACGCACTTTTTACATCTATTCAAGAATTGTATTGCAATCTCTTTGCTATACACATTCAGAGCTGTTTTGTGATGCTGAGTTAATGACGTGAAATTTCTCATGTAAAGAGAAAGAAAGACAGATCTTTGATTAAAGATGATGTAAGAATGAAAGAATTGAACATGAACAGCAAACACAGCGAGCGCGCTAACGCAAGACGAAGAATCAATAGTGAAGAAAGTAAGTAAATACAATGTAAGCACATTTTATGTTCTAAGAGAGAAATATGATAAAAAACTGCGTTGCTTACTTCTTTTAAACTTTTTCATCTTTGTTCAAGATATCATCAGCTCATCATCATTAAATCAAGAAGTGAATTCATACTTACTATGATCATGATGTTCAAAGAAATCATACAGAACTACTCTACAGAATGAATAAAAGATCGAGTAAAATAATGAGATGAAGATTAAATGTAAGAATGAAAGTTGAAGAAGAAAGAAAGCTGAAAATCACGTAAAAGATAAAAAAGATGAATTGACAAAAATTTACTACTTCACAATAAATAAACATAAACATCAATGATCATCACTCTCGCGCTAGTCATAACAAATAACAGAAGCATTGCTCTTCTGTTCATTGTTTACTTCTACTATCTGATACTATCTTTTGCTTGTTGTCTGCTTCTACTATTGAGTATCATTTATAAAAGAAAACTTCAAATTAAGCAAATCTCGATTCTTGTTACAATTGTCATCATGAAAATTCAAGTTTAGTCAATGTGCATGTGTTAATGAAAGAAAGTGTTGAGATCATGATCACATCATGCATGAAGCGACAGTTGAAATATAATGAGACAAGAAGATAATTGTCAAAATTCAGATTTACAAGATTCAAAGAATAAATATGAACAATACTGCTGATCATCTAGAAATTCTACGTGAATTGCAAAGAATGCTCAGTCTACATCTACAAGAATCAAAGAATAAAGAATATGCTATCATTAGTATTTAAATCTACAAGAATCAGAAAATAAACATGAATGCTACTGTCAACTTTTTAGAAACTCAATGCTTGTGCTATCAAAAGAAAATCTCAAGAACACAATGATGCACAGCGAATTTGATGTCATGCATTGCATGAAGAAATGAAGTAATTCAACAATGAGAATGTTATTATTAAAAGAAAGAATAATTGTCAGAACTCAGATTTATGAAAATCAGAGTTCTTCAAAGAATAAAGAACAAATACAAGAATTATTCTTTAACACTATCATTAAATTCTTAAATGAGAATCTGAGTCTATGAGAATCAAGACACTGAGTCTACGAGAAGCTTTATTGTTGATTCTCAGAGACATCAAGTCTACAAGAATCTTTATCATTAATTCTCAGAGACTTTGAATCTACAAAAGTTTAAGTCACATACAAATTTCAACATTTCATCAATAATAAGAGTTCAAGTCACATACAATCTTCAAGAAATCTTGCATGAGTTGCATATAATCTCACTTATCTCATTAACGATGCTTAAGCTTAGCTCTCTGAATATATAAAGAAGAATTCACTTCTGTATTTCATAAACTAATGTTAACTTTCTATACAAATAAATATTACTAAACTACTATCAAGTTTGATCATATTATCTACGCGCATATTCTTTAGTGTGACTGCACATTTCTTGAGCTACTCACACTTCTTGTACAAAATGATTACAAAAAGAAAGCGAAACAACTAAAAATCACTCTTGATAAAAACGATAAGTTAGAGAAAAAGATTAATCAGTTACAAAATGAGTGATTAAACTTCAGAGTGAAACAACGTTAAGCTGATTAATCTATGTCTTGTCAAGATACTTAGTCAGCTGAGCAACGAGTCAATCAGAAAGTTGAACGAAGCTTGACTTTTAAAACTCACTCTCAACAAAAATCTTCTACTTTATCTGATAATAAAAATGAGAATAATCATCATAAGTTCATCAAGCTTTCAAATTCATTCATCTTCATTGAAACAGATGACTTTATCTGAAAGACATGAAACATTAAAATAGTTGATAAGCTCAATGTCAATGCAAATCATTACTCTACTGAAAAGATTCATATTGTCTATGTGATTTTCAGACTAAAAGATGATGCTGATCAGCAAATTTATGCAAAGCATCATGTTAATGCTTTCTCATTCTATTAATCACTATCAGAGTTACTGAAACATCTGAAAGAAATTTACAAAGATCAGAATTTAATTCAAAAGTGTTGTTGCAAATACATTACTCTGAAGCAGCTCAACAAGTTCTTCAGCTCTTTCTATTCAGAATTCACTAGAATATTCAGCTTTCTGAACTATGATGATGTCATTTTGATGAACAACATTCAGAATAAAATCAACAATCATCTTCAGAACATGCTGTCAGTTTGTCTCATAAAGTTTAACTCACTTGACAAGCTCAAAATCTTTCTTCAAGATGTAAATAATAAACAACAAGTCAATTATCAGCTACATGATGAGCAATAAACAGTCAAATCAATAACAGCTTCGAAAAAACATTTTGTTTCTTCGTTGACATCAACTTCAGTCTTAACTACTAGCTATGTTCAATTCACTACTTTTTTCATTCTTGAATCTGAATAATCAAGAATGTCAATCATCTGTTTCAACTGCAAAGTATCAAATCATCTTTTAAAGAACTGCTCTCAGCTGAAAACTAGTACTTCAACATCTTGTGCATTCATTTCTTGTCTCAATGAGATCATCATGTCAAAAGAAGAGAAGAAATTATTTACAAAGAAATCGAAGAATAAGATAAAAAACTAGTGACTTTCATCAAAGATGCAATGAAAGATGTGTTAATTTCTTCAACAATGAGCAGCTCAGATGATCTTTTTGCTTCGAAATTTTTGACTATTGAATGTGTATTATTTAGCAATGAAATTAGTTACTCATTAAAGTCATTGATTGACATTGAAGCAGCTGACTATTCATTCATTGATGAATTAACTGCGCAGAATGTTTATGATCATTTGCAAATTGAATCTTTATCTTTAATCAAGCTCAAATCAATAAGAGAATTCGATGATCATTATGTAAAAAAGCTCATTACTCATACAATTTATTTGAATCTAACTGTTCAAGATCATATGAAACGTTTTGTCTTTATGCTAATCACTCAATTAGATCAACATCAGATGATTCTTGAAAAAACATGAATGAACAAAATTAAGATGACTATTGATATGAAAGATGATCATCTTCAATTTTCTAGTTTTGAAGCTCATATCAAAGCTTTTATCAAAGCTCATTCAACTGTTCTTTCAAGCAAGAAAATCGCGATAGAATAGAAGAGTTCAATCTCTACTCAAATACTAAAAAGATTTATCTCTTCTATCATCACTTGACTCAGCAAGAAGTCATCTTCGTTCAGTAAAATTGTGAAATCATTTAATTCAGTTAAGTCTTTCTCTTTCAATTCAATAAACATAGCAATGATAAAGACTGCAGCATATAGATTACTAGTCAAATGATTGAATGTGACTACTTTCGCGATCATCATCACGAAAATTGATCGACTTCTAAAAACAGCTAGAAATAAACTTGAAGAGGTAAATCTACAAGAGCTTTCACATGAAGAGATCTTAAAAGAAGTCAAAGCTAAGCTTTCTTCGAAATATCATGACTATCTAGACGTGTTTGATTGAGCGATGACTGATCAACTACTTTCTCATCGTTTCTATGATTATAAAATTGAGTTGATCGACGAGAAAATATCTTCTTGAAGTCGTCTCTATCATATGTCTGACTACAAGCTTCAAAAGATGAAGAATTATCTGATTAAGTATCTGAATAAAGACTTTATATCTTTTTAGCTCAGCTTCATATGCTTCGCTCATACTATTTATTGAAAAGAAAGATGATAGCTTGTGTTTCTGCGTCGATTACAGAAAGCTCAATGCTTTGATCAAATGAAATCACTATTCTTTGTCATTAATAGACGAGACTTTCATTCATATACAAGAAAGCAAGTATCTGACTTGATTGAACATCATTGTCACGTTCAACAAACTACGCATGCACTCAGATAGCGAAGATTTGACTATCTTTATCATCTCTTTTGATTTCTACAAATATCACGTGATGTCTTTCAAATTAATCAACGACTCGACTTTCTATCAACATTATATGAACGACGTGTTGATTGACTATCTTCATCAGTTTTGTCAGATTTATCTAGATGACATTATCATTTACAGCAAAACATTGAAGAAACATAAGCGACACGTACGATTAGTTCTACATAGACTACAAGAGACTGATCTTCAGATGAATATAAACAAATGCAAGTTTCATGTTCAAAAGATCTTCTTTCTGAAACTATTGCTATTCATTAAAGAACTAAAGATGAATCTCAGAAAAGTACAAGCAGTAGTTGAATGATTTACTTTTACAAATCTCATTCAGATGCAGTTCTTCGTTGACTTCTGCAATTTCTATCAACATTTTATAAAGAACTTTTCGAAGATTGTTCATTCTTTGATTCAACTAACTCAAAAAAAGATGATATTTGAATGAAATCAAGCTTGTCAAACAATCTTTGATCATATAAAGAAATGAATGACTGAAGTCTTTATTCTTCGTCATTTTAATCAGAATAAAGAGACTATTCTTGAAACAGACTCATTCAACTACGTCAATGATGACATACTTTCTCAGTATGATGACGAAGAAACATTGCATTTAATGATTTACTACAGCAAGAATCTGAGTCTCGCTGAGTGCAATTACGAGATTTATGACAAGAAATTACTAACAATCATTCATGTCTTTGAGCATTGATGATCTGAGCTGAAATTGACCGAGCTACTCATCAAGATGTTCATTGATCATCAAGCTTTAACGTCATTAATGAAAAATAAAGAGCTAAGTAAACGTTAAATGCGTTGAGTACAAAAGCTCGTTGACTTCAACTTCAAAATCATGTATTGCTCAAACAAATAAAACATCAAAGTCGATGCATTGACTCGTTGAGTCAATTCAGTTTCTAGAATCTTCGAGAATGAATGATGTTGCTATCAGCAAACTACAATTCTCACATCAAATTGAATGAAAATTGCTGATCTAGAAGAGAAAAAAAATGATGAATCAATTTATCAATTGATTCTAAAAGTTAACAGAATCAACAAGAATTGTATTTTACTTCGTGAAGTCATATTAAAAGATGAAGCTCAATACAAAGATATTAAATTAAGAAATTGTCGAGTTCAGAACGAAATACTATATCAAGATGATCTTCTATGAGTTTTCTTCAATGAGCATCTTCAAATGAAGTTAATTCGAAAAGTTCATGATCAATCTTCTATTGATCATTTCGAAATTCTCAGAATGATGAAGATTATAAGAAGATACTACTATTAATCTTCAATGTGAAAGACAATAAATTGATGTATTTGAAACTGCTACATTTGTCAGCAATCAAAGACTTCTTGAAATAAATTCAATGAACTACTACATTCTTTACTCATACTTGAACAGCAATGAAAGAACATAGTCATGAATTTTGTCATTGACTTATTTTCTTCAAAAGGCAAAAACATCATACTAACAGTGATATGTAGTTATAGACTGATTGTCAAGTTGAGTTTCAAGTTGACATTTTGAACTCGAATCGAGATCAAGTTGAATTGCTCACATTTTCAACTCAATTTGAGTCAAGTTGCTCATATTTTCAACTTGACGCGACTCGACTCGACTGAGAATTGAGTCAACTTAACTCGACTCGTCAAGAACTTGAGCTTGACGTCAAGAGAGCTAAATATAGAAATTTTTCCGGTTTTTGACTTTTGCATTACCTTTTTGCATTATCTTTTAATAGTGAGTCATGAAGAGAAACATGAACAGAAACATAAAGAAAGTCATGACGAAAAACATAGAGAGAAACATAGAGAAAAACATAGAGAGAAACATAGAGAAGAACATAGAGAGAAACATAGAGAAGAACATAGAGAGAAACATAGAGAGAAACATAGAGAAAAACATAAAGAGAAAACATGAAGATCATTTGACTTTGATAGAAAGTCATGACGGAAAAACATGATAGAAAGTCATGAAGAAAAATCATGTAGACTGTTCAATCAAGCTATTTACATCTATCTAATATCTTGTCGAGTCAAGTTGAGTTTTCAAATCGAATTGTTGAATCAAGCTTTTCAACTCGATCTGAGTTCTCAAGTTCAACTTCTCAATTCAACTCGACACTTTTTCAAAAAAAATTTAACTCAACTCATCACTTTTCAAGTCAAGTACTTGACTTGAACTTAAGTACTCGACTTGACGCAATCAGTCTATATGTAGATTGACAAAGAAATGACATTATATTTCTTGCTTCACTGATGACGAGAGAATCACAGCAGAAAAAACAGCTGAGCTAATGCTTTAGTGAATATATCAAATACACAATTTACTCGATTTCATTGTTTCAAATCAAAACCTTCAATTTACCTTCATTTTATGAAAGTCACTTTGCAAAAGACTAAATGTTAATCTTCGACTCTTCACAGTTTATCACTCTCAGATCAACGATTAAAGTGAATGAGTCAATCAGAACATCAAAAAATATCTTCGATTCTTCTGTTCATACATGCAGAATGACTGAGTTAAACTACTCATGATTAAGTTCATCAACAATAATGCTTTGTTCTCAGTCATCTTCTTGATCTCTTTCTTTCTAAACAAAGACTTTCATTCTTGTATGAGCTTTGAACTCAATGTCATCAAATATGAAAGTTCTTATGAACGCTTGCAGATGACTAAAGTCGAGAATATATCTGAACATATGAACAAAACACTGAAGTTTGCTTGCGAGTCACTAGTCAAAACATGAAAACAAATGATGAAACAAGTCAATAAGCATAAAAAAGAAGTTGATTACAAAATTGAATCAAAGATGTTTCTGAATGAAAGAAACATCATTACAGTGAGATTTTTCAAGAAGCTAGATGACAAAATGCTCGATTCTTTTATCAATCTAGATCTCATCAACTCTTCATATAAACTGAAATTATCAAAGTCTATGCATGTTCATGATGTATTTCATTCTGATCTGCTTCGTTCTGCCGTTGATGATCTTCTGTCTGATCAAAAGAATGAATTCTCAGATTCAATAGTGATAAACGACGAAGATGAGTGAAAAATCGATGATATATTGAATTCTCGTTGATATTGAAAACAACTTCAGTATAGAATCAAATGAAATGACTATGATAATGATCTCAATTGATACAACGCTGATGATGACGAATTTATGAATGCTCAGAAGATTGTTGATGATTTTCATATTCAATACTCGAACAAATCGCGCTAATCTCAATCGAGTCGAGCAGAAAATACATTCATGCAAACATGAATTGTCAAAGAGAAGAGATAATGTCATGATTCTAGTCTTGTCAGACTCAGTCTTCTAGTCTTGTCAGATCTATTTTCACTTCATTATCTTGACTAGTTTTTATTGAGTCTAGCGTCGACTGAGAAACACACATATGTAGTCAACTTCTTTTCTGTAGCTATCTTTCTTTCTTAGCATTTATCTTCTAGTTAAATGACACTTCTATCTGACTCACTCTAGACAGATCTTTAACAATCTGTATAGTTTGAAAAAACGATAGTATATGTTGATGTGATTAAAGAAGAAATTGACTGCAATATGCATGCATATTGCAGACAAAACATTTGCAACTCATGCTTAAGAAGTAAACTGTTGAAATTTGAGCAGTGAGAGATTTCGTTCATTTTGAACTGTGAATCTGTCACAAGAAATTCTCTCTGAGTAATTTTTCAAGTTTAAGAAGAAATCAGCATAAAGATCATATTTTATATATGTTGCATGCAACGTATACAACATATTTTCAATAAATCACACTATGCAGTTGACAGAACACAGAAGACTCAATGAGCATGTAAAATCATATATGCTCATTTGATAAAAACTAATAAACTCATCTTTTACTTTTTAATCTTCAAAAAAATAATGTTTTTGAACATTTCAATTTGCGAAGAAACAAAAATACAGTTTAAATGTAAATAACTTGATCTTTTAATGATGATTCAAATGAGTGAACATGTGATTGCACAGTTTCACAAAAATCGATGAGATCTTTGATGAGAAAACTACAAAAAACGCATCGCAAACATTAATGCATTTTTCGCTTAAAGATTTCATTTATTCAAGAAGTCAGTAAAGATGCATAATGATTTTCAAAAGATTGAAAGCATTTTTGCAACTTACATCAAAATCAAATGCATAAAGCTGAAGATTTATCTGCACTTGAGAAACATGTCAAGCGCAAATAACTCTCGATGCAACTGCAAATGAAATCATCAGACAGTCAAGCATATTCTGATGCATTGCTTAAATTGAATGCATCTTTGATTAAATATGTTATGAAATGTTAACTTCACAAACTATCGAGTTATCATCTCAATCACGAAGAGTTTCAAGACAACAGTGAGAATGATGATGAAAATGAAGCTGCTGAAGCAGTTTAAAGTGACAAGAACACTCATTCTTTAACATGTGATCATCATGAATAAATTTGATACATAGTTTCAGTTTTATCATCTCAACTGCATGTAGCAGTCATATAAACAGCGAGTAATTTTCTACCTCAAAGAGTTTTGTTCACTCAACATACATAACATAAAGTTTCTCATGAGTTGATTTAATCAATGTCATAAGAGTGTATGAATTTATTATTATTATACATAAACTGATTGCATCAAGTTGAGTTGAAATTTTTTTAAACTTAAATTAAGTTTAATTGAAAAGTTTAATTTAAAAACTTAGATTGAATTAAGAAGTTGAACTTAACAATTCAACTTAATAATTTGATTTCACTTGATAAAATAATGATAAATTCATACATTTTTATGACATTAATTAAATCAACTCATGAAAGACTTTATACTATTTGTATTGAGTGAACAAAACTCTTTGAAATAGAAAATCACTCGCAGTTTATATGATTGTTTCATGCAGTTTTTTAGTTTTTTTATTTCTTCATTAAGTGCATGCAGTTTATGACTATGACATTTTTTAAATGCTGTATATATGCTAAGTTACATGTAATTTGATCAAAGTCACTGCTTTATATTTTTTCATTAATTAATCATATTAATAGTTTATGCATATAAACATTCTTGCTTAAACTTTTGCAATTATACTCTTGTTTTTCTTTGTTTCTTTGCATTCTTCATGTTTTACTCTTTTATTTCTAATAATCATTTTCTCATTGTAATTCAAGTATTTTTTAAATACTTTAATATTATGATTCTTTCGATTTTAATGATGAACAGCATTAATATGATGTCTATGTTTTTGAGCTGAGTTTTTTTCTTAAACTTTATTTACTTTAATCTGTAATGCTTGCAATTTAGTAGTAAATGCTCTGACGTTTAACTTGCATTGCATATTTTATAACATTTGTTCAAATTATTTTCTGATAATCGATGCAAATAACTCTTGAAATAATCATGTTTCATTTTCAACTGAATAAAGATTGAAAACGTTAGTTTATTAATTTTTCTAAGCTCTTTTAATGATTTATGACTTAAATTTACATTCAATATGTTTTTTTCTTCTTCTTCATTAAGTGCATGCAATCTATAACTATGATACTGTTTAAACATTGTATGTATGCTAAGTTACATGTAATCTGATCAAAGTTACTGCTTTATATCTTCTCATTGATCAATCACATCAATAGTTTGCATATATAAGTACTTTCACTTAAACTCTTGCAATTGTACTTTCATTTTTCTTCATTTCTTTGCACTCTTCATGTTTTACTCTTTCGTTTTTAATAGTCATTTTCTTGTTGCAATTTAAGTATTTTTCAAATACTTTAATATTGCAATTCTTTTGATTTTGATGATGAACAACATTAATATCATTGATTACAAAATCTGTGTCGTTTTTTTGAATTTGTTGAGAGTTTCATCAAAATTAGTAAAAAATCTTCAAAAGTGCAAAATAAGAAAACAGAAATTGTAAAATCAATCTTACTGTTTTCTTTCATGTCGTAATATTAGAAATTAAAGTTATACTCATCTGTCATGACTTTCAGAAGATTTACTGTTTCTTCTTCTGCTACTGCTTCTTCTGCTGTCACTCATTTCAGAAAAAAAGCAACATTCAAGTCATTTAGCAAGCTCAGATTTACTCTTAGATCATCTGAATCATCTGAAATTTCAAAGATTGATAGAAATGTTCTTTCTATTTTTGCTGCTGCTGCTATCATCATGATTGTGATCTTCTCATCATCACTTTCATCATCATTGTCATCATCATCTTTCTCTTTTGAACGATTTTGACAATCAATCAGTTCAGATGATTTAGAGACTCAGAAGTTCTATTGTAGTGTGCAAGCTTCACATGATGAGACTCAGACTTCTGATGTAGTTCATCAATGATATCAACTGCATTCAAAGACTTCGTCAGTTATAAAGATTAATTTGAATACTTGATTAGATAACAAAGCTTCTTCGTCAATCTCTTCATCAATCTCTTCATCAGTCTCTTCATCAGTTTCTTGATCAGTCTTTTCATCAATCTCTTCATCAGTTTCTTGATCAGTTTCTTAGTCAGTTCAGAAGTTGAAGAAGAAACGAGAAAGCAAAGCTTTCAAAGCTGTCATCATTCTTGTCGTCGTCATCATCATCATTTTCGTCATAGTATTCTTAAAGTCTTCTGTTTTAGAGCTTGCTGTCTCAGAGTTTGCTGTTTCAAAGTCTTTTGTCTCAGAGTCTTCTGCTTCAGAGTCTTCTGTCTCAGAGATGATTTCATATTCAATGAACTATAAGCTTCTTTATGAGATCTCAAGCATACATGATGAAGTCTTGCAGTATATTAATGATGATTTCAACAGTGATTTAGATCTTGAACTCTTAAGCTTTAAACAGAAGACATATGCAAAGAGCTGAGCAGATGACAAAGATCTGACTTGCTTTAAAGTCTCTGTCATTGTCTCTGTTATCTGAATCAACATGAAGAAGAAGAAGAGATTTGTGACTTATCTCACTCTGTTGAATACGTGACAAGAAGTAGCTTTCATCATTCGTGTCAAATTTAATGTTGATAAGAAGAATCTGAGCGTACATTTAATATATCAATATGAAAGAACTCAGAGCGATGAGATTTCTGTAGAGTCAGTTTCTACTGTTATGAAGATGTCAACAACTCAGATGACTAAACTAAAGAAGAAGAGAGCTGAAAGAGAAAACTTACAAGATTCTGAACACAATCAAGTCAAGATGCTTATGAAAAAGCTTTTATGTCATGATAGAACATGTAAGAACAAGAGAAATCAGTGCTGAATCACTTTTATCAATCAGCATGTATCTTTAAATTCTGCTCAGATGTTTAACTGATTTGCAGTCATAAATTAAAATGATGACATGATCACATCTTCAAAGAACATAATTGAAATAGCTCAATTGACTGCTGCAAAGAGTAAAAGAGCTGCTGCAAAGACAATGATTGAACTCTTCTTTTTTTGAAAACTTCAGCTTCTTTCAATTCTGACTTTGATTGTCTGATAAATTTGATGACATTAGAAGAATTAAAACAACAGCAGAAGTAACAGTAACAAGAGCAGAAGATGAAGAAGCAAGAGAAGAAGAAGAAAATGAATAAGATCAATCAAAAAACGAAGCTGAGAAAGTTGAACAAGCTGAGAAAGTCATCTTCATCTGAACAATCATTGACTATGCAATCTAGCAGTTCTGTTGAAGATGATGATTTACTGAAGTATGTTCAATGACATATCTTATAAAAGAAGAAGAGAAGAGAAATGTTCATGACTGCATACATCAAGCTGAATGCTCAAAACTATGATTTGCAAACACTGCAATTCTGAAAGAACAAGTCTGAAGCTCATTGAAAGAACATGCATATACAGTTTGACATTGATATACAGTTAGCTTGTGATGTCAGCAAATATGATATCTGAAGGCTGCAAAGATTTTTACATGTCAAATCAACAACTAGAACTATGTTTGTATCACAGTCACAGATAGAGACTCAAAATCAGACTCAGAAGCAGAAGCAGAAGCAGAAGCAAAAGCAGAAGCAGAAGCAGAAGCAAAAGAAGAAGCAAAAGCAGAAGAAGTACTCTGATGATTTAGTATATGATAATAATGTTTACAAGAAAGTCTCAGAAAATGACTACTACTTTTGAGCTTGAATGTCTGTTTTTCTAGCAGTTTATTTACATTTATGAATTATAGTCTATGTCAGCAAGTTAAAACAGATTGTTTGAATCATCTTCTATTTGTGATTGTTGTGATTTCACTGCATCACGTAGAAACTCATCAAATTCATCTTTGAGTTCTGTGTAGTACTGAATCAGCTTGATGTTTTTCTTAATTCAGATCTTCAGCATTGCAAAGAAGATTTCTATGAGATTAAAATCAGATGAGTATGATGACAGCTTAATCAGCAGTACTTCAAACTTCATACAAAGCTGATTTAGTTTAATAAATTGATGAATTCAAGCATTATTCATGACTATGATGAAACGAGATTCAAAGTCATCTGAAGTGCATTAAGAAAGAACTTTGATTCTCATGAAGTTCAAAAAGATAGTCTTGATTATGAAGTTATGATGCATCTTTCATGTCATATATTTCTCTATCATGTATGTCAACAGTATGCTTTATCTTTTTGATTGCTTGAGCGTTTGACTGACGTGTAGAGAAACTTCAATAGAAGATCAGTCATACTTTCAATCATCTAGTCAGTGAATCAGCATAAAAGCTTCAAGCGTTGATCATAATCTTTATCTGTTCGCTTGCATGCAGCACTTTCATTCAGAAACATCAGCTGATCTGCTGTTCAGTCAGTCAGATGAAGCTTTCACTTCTCTCTCAAGATCTCACTTCGCTGAATCATTGTACATTTAACAAGTTTCTTGCTTCATTTTCGTGTGACTAGCAGTCTGCATACATTGCTGACGTCAATGATGATATTAAATTTATTAAACAGAAATTAAATCATTTCGTTCTGATAAACAGTGAAACGTTCATGCAGATATTCAATGAGCTGCTTTGTATAATAATCACTCAGCTTGACAGATCTTTCGTTTATGAAAGCAGTGATGATATCAACGATGATGTATGCTCTTTTCATCTTTCTAATCTGAGTCATGCTGACTTCAATGACTTTAGATATAAAGACAGTAAAGTTTGAATGATTGAAATGAATATGAATATGACTTTGCATCGCTGAAGAAAGTGATGACAACATACTGAGGTTGACAGCAGTGACAGCAGTGATAAAACTAGTCTTAAAATGAATATAACTTCAATTTCTAATGCTATGACATGAGAGAAAACAGTGAGATTGATTTTACAATTTCTGTTTTCTTATTTTGCACTTTTGAAGATTTTTCACTAATTTTGATGAGACTCTCAACAAATTCAAAAAACGGCACAGGTTTTGTAATCAATGATATGATGTTTGCATTTTTGAGCTGAGTCTTTTTCTTAAGCTTTATCTGCTCTGATTTATAATGCTTACAATTTAGTAGTAAATGCTTTAACGTTTGACTTGCATTGCATATTTTATAGCATTTATTTGAATTATTCTCTGATAAGTAAAGCAAATAGTTCTTGAAATAGTTGTGTCTCATTTTCAACTGAATAAAGATTGAAAACGTTAGTCTATCAATTTTTCTAAGCTCTTTTAGTGCATGCAGTTTATGATTATGACACTATTTAAACCTTGTGTGTATGCTAAATTACATGTAATCTAGTCAAAATCGCTGCAATGTATCTTTTCATTGATTGATCACATCGATAGTTTGCACATATGAGCGCGTAAGCTGTCTATATAATCAAGTGATCATATAAATAACTCAAGATTGTGAAAGCTGATCACTTCAACGTAAGCTTTCAACTTGTCTGTATGATCATTAAGCTACGTGAGCTAAATGAGCTTTGATTTATGTAGATGAAAGCTGATTACTTCAACGTGAGTTTTTAAGTTTGCTGTATGATCACTCAGCTGAATGAACTAGATGAGTTTTGATCTATGACGCATGTAGATCGATCAGAAAATCGAAAAAATCGATTGATTTACTGCGTTGCACAGATGTGTGTGTGTGAAAAAGCTGAGTCATGTCTTCACAATGTATATATGTGTGATGTATATGAGTTACAGCATGTGCGCAAAGACGTTGCTGTTGTTCTGTGTATATGAGCAAAGATTGTGTCATGTTTTTGCAATGTATGTGATTGTAATGTTTGTAAATCAATCAGAAAATCGAAATCAATTGATTTACTGCGTTGCACAGATGTGTATATACATAAAAGCTGAGTCATGTTTTTGCAGTATGTATGTGTGTGATGTATATGAATTGCAGCGCATGCGCAAAGACGTTGCTGTTGTTTTATGTATATGAGCAAAGACTGTGTTGTAACTTTGCAGTGTATGTGATTGCAACGCATGTAAATTGATCAGAAAATTGAAACTGATCAATTTACTGCGTTGCACAAATTTGTATATGTGCAAAAGCTGAGTCGTGCCTTCGCAATGTATATGTGTGTGATGTATATGAGTTGCAGCACATGCGCAAAGACGTTGCTGTTGTTTTATGTATATGAGCAAAGATTGTGTCATGTTTTTGCAATGTATGTGATTGCGATGCATGTAAATCAATCTGATAAAGCGAAAAATCGATCGATTTACTGCATCACACAAGTCTGTAGATGCACAAAAGCTGAATCATGTCTTCATAATATATATGTATATGTTGTATATGAGTTTAACGTGTGAATAAAGCACTGTTACTGCTCTGTGTATGATTACGCTGCATGTAAATCAATCTGAAAATGCGAAAAATCAATTAATTTACTGCATCACATCTGTCTGTATATGCGCAAAAGCTGAGTTGTGCCTTCGCAATATATATGTGTATGTTGTATATGAGCTGCAGCATGTATGCAAAGACGTTGCTGTCACTCTGTGTATATGCAAGCTTCAATGCGTCGATGACTGTGTTGTTATTGCTTCGCTTTTCAACTGTGTGTGAGCTTAACATGTGAGTAAAGCGCTGTTACTGCTTTGTTGATGTTGATAAGATTGTTCAACTCTTTTGACAAGCATAATTTGCAGAAGATTCGTAGTCAGCATTTCATACAGATAAATCTCATTGTCGATTGAAACAGTTGTATAAACGACAAGTGATTTTCTTTCTCAAAGAGTTTTGTTCACTCAATATAAATAGCATAAAGTTTCTCATGAGTTGAGTCTAAATCAATGTTACAAGAATGTATAAATTACAATCAATCTGCTTTTTCATTTTTAATAATGCTTTTGCAACTTAATATTCATTATATGTGAATTTAACATTGATTCTGACGTAAATTGATTAAGTTTTGTCGTATGTCATTGAATAACTTTGCATTGACGTTGCTCTTTGCATTTAGTCTTTGCAAAGTCATTTGACTGTTTATATACACTCAAATTTCGCTGTTTTTGAGTGCTTTTTCGCTGCATATTGCAATTGCATCACTAATAACTTGCAGTTTCACTTTCATTATGATGATTTTATCTGAAACACTTGTTGCTTTGTTGCATTTAACAAATTCATGTGTAAATATTACTGTTATTTTGATTTCTGTTTCAACTTTTGCTATCTTTTTTTGAATTTGCGATGCATTTATGTACATCACTATGTTTTTCGCCTTTTTGATAATTCTTTCTAATTTTCTATAGTATGTATTGACTGTATTGCAAGTTTCGTCTTTTGCAAATTCGATTTGAAGTTTTGCTAAATGCTTAATTTCTTGCTTTAAAATGACATCGATAGCGACAAGCGACAGCGACATATCGAAGCATATGATATATCAAATCGATTGACAAGTTATAGAGCACAATTGTACAATCAAAACAAGCTCTCATTCGACTTAATAGCTTCACAGATGACTGCGTCACAAGTCAAAAATCGAAAATCGAAAATTTTCGCGCTCACGCAGATCAAAATCGGCGGTGAAACGAGAGTTCATCAACACAGAAGAAAGAATCATCAATTCAGACAGTAATTTGATTGATAAATTGAAGAGCAAACTCACATGAAAAGAACAAGTCATCAAATCGATGTCAGAACAGCACAGAAAACTGCGTACTGATGCAAAAATCGAAATCGAAGTTCTTTGCACTTGAAGATTGCACAGAGAACAATGTTGTTTCAGAGAAGTACAGCATTTCTTATCAAATCACTATCTGTTTTATCTTTTCTTGATGTGTAAGACAATAAGTCGAGATCAGTTGTTACTATTTTGAGCGAGATAACATGATTACTTTGATACACAAGATATAAAGCAATTGCATTAAGCATTTTTTATCAAAAAGAGTAATCTAGATTCTTGCAAACTAGATTTATATCATTTTCGTCTGACATAAGTTGATAATAAAAGACAATTTATTGCAGATTTCAAGATAGAAATTGAGAAATCTTTACACTAAAGTTACTGTCTACGTGAAACGCTCTGAATAAAAGATTAAAGAAATATTTAAGAAGTGTTAAGTGAATTTTCTAGAAGTTTGAAGCTCAAAAATCGGAAAAACTCGCTATGAAAAGAAATATAAAGAGTCGCTTTATGCACTCTTCTTCGTCTCGTTTCGCGAATAGTAACGCGAAACTCAGCAGAAGCAATAGCTCAGCGTCAGAACTTCAAAACATCAATGATAGAAATCAAAAAATCAATGTTAGAGATTAAAATAAATCTATGAGATGAACTTAGCATGAATTCATCAACAAGCAGACGCATTGCAAATTCGGAAAAAGATAGCAGAAACAGAAACGGCAGTAATATTCACGCATGAACTCGTCAGATACAGCAAAGCGACAAGCGTTTCTGACAAAATAACCACAACGAAAGCGAAACTGCAAGCTATTAGCGATGCAATTGCAATATGCAGCGAAAAAGCACTCAAAAACAGCGAAATTTGAGTGTACATGAACAGTCAAATGACTTTGCAAAGACTAAATGCAAAGAGCAACGTCAATGCGAAGTTATTCGATGACATACGACAAAACTTGACCAATTTACGTCAGAATCAGTGTCAAATTCGCATACAGTGAATATCGAGTCGCAAGAGCATTATTGGGAATAAAAAAGCAGATCAATTGATCAAAAGCGCTGCTCAAGAATTATCAATCATTGACAACACGAAAGCAATCATCATAAGCTTCGTCAAAAAGCAAATTTGCAAAGAGGCGAAATTACAATGGTTAAATGTCTGGAAAAGCAGCATCAAGAAGGGAAATCAGTATCGAAAGCACATATCGAATGTGAATCTAAGTCATAAACCACTAAAAGAGATGAGGAAAATCGATAGACTAACGTTTTCAACCTTTATTCAGCTGAAAATGAGACGTGAATATTTCAAGAGCTATTTGCATCGATTATTAGAGAATAATTCGGACAAATGCTATGAAATATGTAATGCGAGGCAAACGTCGAAGCATTTACTGCTGAACTGCAGGCATTATAGAGCAGAGCAGATAAAGCTTAAGGAAAAAGCTCAGCTCAAAAACACAGACATTATATTGACACTGTTCATCATCAAGATTGAAAGAATCGCAACACTAGAGTATTTGAAAAACACTTGAATTGCGACGAGAAAATGACTATTAGAAACGAAAGAGTAGAACGCGAAGAGTGTGAAGGGACAAAGGAAAACGGAAGTACGATGACGAGGGTGAGCGAGAGCGCTTGTATGCGCAAACTATTGATGTGATTGATCAACGAAAAGATATACAGTACCCCGCACTAAGTCTTCGGCTGCGCTCTTCAACCAAATCATCACCCCACCTGCATCAACTATTAAACCCTCAAATCAAGCTGAGGAACTTCAACATTTGAGCTGTTTATTTAGTAGTATATGATTTATAATTTCCCAATCAATATTTGGTATGCCAGTCCTTCGCTTTAATGACAGCTGCACATCTGCGTGACATACTGAATATTAGCCCCTTCATTACCTTCTTTCGTAGATTTTCTCGAGTCTTCTCTAAAATCTGAAACAGTTGAATTTCAGCTTTCTCGTCTTTACCCTTCAGCGAATTCAGATTCGAATAAACTTTATAGATCTTCTTCTTCAGTAGAGCTCAGAGGTTTTCGATTGAGTTCAAATTGAGACTGTACGAAGGTCACTTCATGATCTCTATATCATTTTCCTGAAACCAAAGCTTCGATTTTCTGACTCTATGTATCGAAGCATTATTCTGCATGAACACTAGTTCTGACTTTCATATGCCAGCCAAATTGTGATTCAAAATCTGAATGTAGAAGACTGCTGAATAGCCGTGTTTTTTGAATTCGAAGTTTCGATCGAGCAGGTATAAATCCGATCTTTCAGAACCTCAAAAAGCTTCTCAAATCATAATGAAAAAGATCTTTTCATTGGGAATTTCCATTACTTTATCTCTATCTCATTTCTGTTTGAGAGTTTCAAACACTCATTCTCGTGTTTTACCTGATCCTCGAGTCACGGATGCCTCGTTCGACCAAATGACTTTTCTTCATTGATTCACAGTTCAATCTTTATGTTTTTTAGCCCATTTTAACCGAATCAGAGCAGCTTCAGGTGTTAATTTCGGTCGCTTAAGAGCTAGCCAGTGAGAAATTTCGTGGGCTCGTAGTGTTGCGTTGAGAGTTCTCGCGTTCAAATCAATTCCGATGTTCATTTTCAGCTTTCTTCAGATGATTTTAGACTTCGATCGTAACTGACGTAACAGTATTCTAGCTGCTCGAGGGGTAATTGATATGAGCCTTCCTGATCTGGGTTCATTGACTTCGAAGAATGTTGTTTGAAGCCTTCCCAAAACGCTCTGAACGATGGTTCGGGAAACGTTCAAATTCCGTCCTATTTGAGTGAGTTTTAGACCTAATTTAGCTTGTCCTGATATTTCACCTTTGATGAGCAAAGAAAGCTTCTTTCTAGAAGTCTTGTTACCAGAAATTGAAGTTAACGAAGCTCTTCTGAGCATTGTGAATGCAGTTGAAGAAGGTGAATTGTTTTGAAGGTACGCGATTTTACGTGTTTTCGTGATCTAGCCGAAGACTTAGTGCGAAGTACTGTAAAGCAGCGACTTTGACCAGGTTACATGTAACTTAGCATACATACAGCGCCTAGACAGTGTCATAGTCATAGACTGCATGCACTTAATGAAGAAATAAAAAAAATCATCAACAAGCAAACAACTGCAAAACAACATTGTCGATTTATTTTGCAGTCAACAAAAGTCGCTCACATCAGCAAATAGAAAAATGCAATACATGTTTAGTTCACTTGATGCATTGATGCTAAATTCACATGCAAATGCGCAGAATGACAAGAATACAATCAATTTGCAAAATACAAATTCGCAGCAAAAAGAGCAAACATGAGCGATTGTGAAATTCAAAGAAATGAAAAAGCGAAAAGCGATGAAAAGTTCGTAAAAAGAAGCTAGCATCAAAGTTAGTACTAGCAAGTGCTACGATGTCATCTCTAAAGAGATGCAGATAAAGAAACTGCGCAAAAGAATTGAATTTGCAATCAATCAGCTAAGACAAGCAATATCAGAACAGAAAGAAACTATAAGTTATAACTTAATCTACATTCAAAGAGCATGCAACGAAAGCATAGAAAACTCAATTCAGAAGCAAATTGATAAACTTCAAAGTTAAACAAACAACAAACTGAAGATCATTCTACAATTGATTCAACAAAATGCTGAAAACATCAAAAAAAGAATCAACGCAAAGCAAATGACAGAGAATTCGCAAATCTTGCAGAAGATGCAGATTTCGCAAACATTGCAGATCATGCAAAATTCGCAAAAATCAACGCAGAAGCTCACATATGTGCAAAAAGCAGCTCAAGTCACAAGCGCAAATGCAAATGCAAACACAAATGCAAATGCGAATGCGAATGCAAATGCAGACGAATGAAACCTGATTACCAAGAAATTCTCGCCAAAATCACAAGAAATATCGTATCGCGAAAGAAGACTCATTGTCAATTTCAAAAATGAGAACTGAACTTTAAAGATGATGAAAATGCGAGATTCAATGAATAACACATTGAAAAAGGCGAAAATCGATCTAATAGTCATCACGATAGTCAAAATGCAAAAGAAAAACAACATTGTTCTGATAATCTTGAAAAAATACACAGCAGATGTCTTACTAGCGTAAAGAGCAATATGAAAGCATGTCTTTGATGTTAAAAGCATTAAGAAAGACGAGAAATGATACATACACAGTTTGAAAATTGAAATCTTCAACACGAAAACTGAAATAAAAAATCTAAAAACTGAGTTAAAGTCGTACAATTTCAAATTGAAACTAATAATCAACTTTATATGATTATCAAAGAGCGAAAATCGATCACGAAACAGACATGCATTGACGATCTTAGCATTCAGAATCGAAGCAGAAGTGCAAAAACATCTGAAAAAATGACTCTTAGCTGCGAGATTGACATATCAAACAGTTGAATATTGAGACTATTGATCAAATGATTAGTGTCAAAAATGTCAAACATTCAAGCACTTACAGAACAAATGTAACAGATCATCAAGATGCTTGTACTGCGAGCGAAATCATCAGATCTGAAATCATAAATGTCAATTATCTACGTGCAAAGACAAGCAATCATGCAATCACATGATTTCTAGATGCTGCAACTGTCAAAATGCGCACTTCGCAAATAGCGCAATGTGCAAAACATATCAGACAGCTCAGTCTATTAGCTCACAAAAAGATCATTTAGTCACGAAATTGTAATGAGTATTGCATTCGAAATGTCACAAAACAACGCAAATGACAAAAGGTTTGCAAACACATTGAATATTCGAATTCTACAACACAATTGCGCAAGATCAACGCAAATTATGTATGCATGCATGAAATTTGCGAAAAACAAGACAGACATTGTTATACTACAAGAATTGTGAATGAAAGACGAAAATATAACAATTTCGCATTCGTCGTTTATCTGCATCAAATCAAATGTTCAGAATACTCATGTCAGAGTACTGATATTTGTTGCGAAAAACGCAAAGAAATTTACATGCACATCAAGATCAGACATAGTCAATAGTGAAGATATGCAAGCAATATCAATAGCGAACAATAAAATTAAGAAAGAAATTTTATTGTTCAATATTTACAACGAAAAGTCACGAAATGCAGATGACGAGCAATTATACATGATTGAGCGAGAATTAGCAAAAGTTATGCTAAATTTCAAGCAAAAAGTTATTATCGTCGAAGACTTTAATGCACATCATAGCTGATGAAACGCAAAAATTTCAAACTCTATTAGAATGAAAGCGTTAATAAAGTGAGTAAATGTCAGAATCGTGCCTAGATGATACAATCAATGAAGGTCAGAGTTGATAGTTCTTGATCTTTAGAGATAGTTATAACTAAATATTAAGAATACAGAAGAAGATTGATACAAAAGCTTCTATTTATGTAATATTCAGAGACTGCGCTAGACTTGAATGTTTGTGACACGAAAAGAAGATGATGTAGATGAACAAAATGTTGATAAAAGAAAAGAGTGTTGAGAAAGAAAAAAGATGTTGAGTCATATCTGAGTCAAACCTGAGCCAGATCTCGATCAGATCGTTGACTAGCCCTAATCATTACACAGAGTACTCGCTAGCGTGCACTGCGAATTGATTAAAGCTTCAGCCTTGTTCAGTCTTATTGATCTTAATACGCTCGTAACATTACCCCTCTCTTTAAAAATTCATGTTCGCATGAATGTAGTTTCTTTGCTCGCTTTTGTTGATAGTTATTCCGATATTTAGCGCGGTTTGCTTGAATATAACTTATAAAATTCGTTCAAAACTTTCTCTGAGTCATTGAATTTCTCTTTATTGACATAGTATTATTCGTCGTTTCTATCTAAATCTTTTCATTTGACTTTGTACTGTATTTGATCTTGATAGCGTCTGAAGTTCAATATATCATCTATCTTTCAGTGTTCATCATCTTTGATAGTGATTGATCTGAATGATTCTGAATGTTGTTCTGATAGAGAATCTTCTGAATACGATTGTAGTAGCTTCGAGCTGAACATCGAATGCAAATGCTTCATGCTGATTGATAAACGAAGATGATAGAAGATACTTACTTTAGCAGTGATTTAATATGAATTTAACTGTTTATCTTTCAAATCTTTGCAGAGTCTCGTTGTCTTGACGTTTCTGAAAGATAGTCAAACTCAGTCATCTACTTCATATGTGACGTTTCGTCTATGTTTATTGATCTGAACTTTGATGATCAGCTTCGTCTTTTTCAATTGTTGATGATTGAAGCTCAGTAGCTCTTTCATTCAAATAACAATATCATCTGTCTTTCTAGCTTCAAGTCGTTCACGAGTTGTTTCGTAGTCAGTAGTATCTGAATCAAAACTCATTCGAAAGTGAAATTCTTTATTGAAGTAAAAGAGAATCATTGAAGTGATCAAGAAGATATTGAAATTGTCGCTGAATTTCATCATAGATATTCATTTAACTCAGTTGTTCTGCATGTAATTGCAGTAGATTCTAAGTTCGCATTCAACGTCTTGATTGACTCATTTCAATTGATCATCAATCTCAGAATGATAGACTGTGAATAGACTAGCTGTGATTCTCAGTCGCTTGCAAAGACTTTTTCACATAGTCGATATGAATTGAAAGTCTCTGTTTGAAACAATAGAACTGAGTAGATCATGCAGTCGATAGACGTTTCATAGCATAATTCAAACCGTTTCTTCAACTGAGATGTCATCATCTTTTCAATGACAGAAAACATAGTGATGTTCTTTGATAAGATAACATATGATTGTGCAAATGATGTTATAGTCTTCTGACAGAGATAGTTCAGTGATGAAGTTCATAGCTATATCTTTTCAGCGTTTCTGTGAAATTGAAAGAGAATGATGAAGTTCATTGATGCTATCTCTAGAGACTTTGCTTCGCTGACAAGCATGACAGTTTTGAATGTATCATTGAATAGTAGCTTGATGATCTAATCAATAGTAGAAACGCTGAACTAGATCAATAATTCATTTATTGTCAAGATGAGAGATTGAAGATTGATCATGCACTTCTTGTAGTAATTTCGTGTGCATGTTCTCAGAAACTCATAGTAGATCTTTTTTAAATAGAACGTCGTCAATGATTTCGCAGTTCTTCAGTTTAGTGATATGAAATTTGAGTTTGTTCTCGTTCATAGCTTGTCTATATTTACTGCAAAGCTCATCTGTTTGATTGATCATACATACTCATTAATAAAGATTTGCTTTTGATTCAACAGATAGAACATCAACTCTATCAAAGATCAAAATAGTCTGAAAATGATCTTCAAGACGTTGAGCTGATTCAGAAACGTTTGCTAGAGACATTCTGATTAAAGCATCAACTTTAGTGTTTGTTTTGCCTGATCTAAAGATGATCTGAAAGTTGAACTTCAATAGAATGTTCAGATAGTTGACTTGTCATCGACTCAACTGTTTATTTTTCATGAAGATTTTCAAAGTCTGATGATCAATGAACATCTGAATGAGTAGTTCAGTGCATTTCAGCTCGAGTCATCAGTGTTTGAAGCATCGAATAATGATTAGCAATTTCTTGTCATAGATGTGATAATTGATTTCAGCGAAGATCATGCTTTTGCTGTAGAAAGTTATCGAATGAAGAACTCTCTCGTCATCATACTGAGATAGTATTTCATCTTTTACATAGTTCAAAGCATCAATCTTCAGAATAGCTTGTTGTTTGAGATTGAAGTGACGAAGTACTGAGACTGAGCTGACTTGTTTCTTTAAATTGTCAAAAGCTTGAACACAGATCTTGTTTCAAACAAAAGATGTGTTCTTTCTAGTCAGCTAAGTGAATGATTTGACTAGCTTCAAGAAGTTCTTAATGAAACGATGATAGAAGTTAACAAATTTCACGAAGCTCTGAATTTCTTTCAAATTAGTCAAAGTAGTTCAGTTGACTATGATGATCATCTTGCTTGAATTCATGTGAAGATCTTGTTCTGATACAATGACTTCTAGAAAGACTGTCTCTTCTACATTGAATTTGCACTTTTGAATATTCATCTGCAGTTCAGCTTCGCGTAGTCATTTCAATACTAGTTTAACGTGATCTTTATGTTTCTTTCTTGTTTTGCTATAGATGAGAATGTCATCTAGATAGACTTGGCAAAAGTCGTTCAGAAAGTTTCATAGAATGTCATTCATATATTGCTGAAAGAAGATCGATTCATTAGTCAGTTCAAATGATAGCATCTTGTATTTATATGCTTCTAAAGCAGTGATAAAAGTGATGTAATTCTCGCTATCAAGATGCATTCAAAGTTTGTTGAACGCTGATATGATGTTCAATCTAGTCAGATGCTTGCAACTCACTATTTTATCAATGATCTCGTCTATCAGCGATAGAGAATATCTATTTCTTTTGAAAATGACATTTAGCTTTCGATAGTTCACGCAGAATCAAAGATCTTCATTTGCTTTGAGAGCGAATAGAATCGAAAAGAAATAAAGAGTCTGACTGAAAGTGATGAATTTCTTTGACAGATTCTCGTTCAGATACTTCTTTACTTTCAGAAGTTTGACAGAGAACATTCAATATGCTCGACAGCAAGAAGACGTTGAATCACTAGTGAGCTCGATTTTATGATCATAGAAGCGATGAGAGAGTAGTTTATTCAATTGAGCTCGATCAAAAACATCTAGAAACTCGTGATATTCTGAGAGCAGCTTCGCTTTAATATCTTCTAAATTCTGAGTCGTTTCATTGATTGAAGAAACGTTTAGAGTATTCAAATCGCACTGAGTATTGTACGCGATTTTTCTATTGATGTTCATCATGAATAGAGCAAAGACTTCAGTCTTGTTCTTCTTTGAACGATTTAACAGTGTTTTGAACGAAGCGATGTTTATGCTTTGAATCGAGAATGACTCTTTCTCAGCAGTGATTGAAATGAATCGTTTGAGCATCGTAAAGATCTTAGTCTCAGTGATTGAAAAGAGCGAAGTTGATCGCGATCAACTTGAATGCTTTGAATTGAGCGAGATCGAAAAAATCAAAATAGAAGTATTCAATTGATTCAAAAAAACAATGACGTCGTTTTGCATATTCAGTAATATTTCGATTTTGTTCATTCAGAGCTTATTCAATATGACTTCATGATGATCAATATCAGCTATCAACATTGATACAGTCAATTTCTTATGACTTTCGATGATGAGATTGAGTAGAATTTTATGAGTGATTGTCTTCTTAGATATCTTCTCATCATAATCTCTTATTAGCTTCTCTTTTGCCAGTGATATAGGTTGAATTCTCAGTTTCTCGCATACTTTATCGACTAGATTGAAATGTATGATTGTGTAGACGGCTGAATCACTGTTTATTAAAGAACGAAGGCTGAAAGATCATTTCTGAGAGATGAGATGAGCGTCAATTAGAAACAACTTTTCAAAGTAATTTTCTTTCGATAGAATTTTATCTAGTTTGCACAAAGATATAATCTCTATTTTTTCAATGACTTTTGAAGAGATGACTAGTTTTTTTAATCGAAATTCGAATCAAAATCAAAGTGATCATATTCTTTGTTCACTGCATTGATTCTAGTAGGTCGATTGAAACACTTCTTAGAGCTATGACCTGATTTATGACATATGAAACAGCTTTTGAATAAAATTTCTGCTTTTTTGACGCTAGTTAAAATCGCGTCGCGCGACTTTAGCTGATCAGACTTCGAATAATCAACTGACTGAGTGACAACAGTCGCTTTATGAAAGATAGTCTTTGAAAGATCATTGACGCGTTTGAGCTTGTTCTTGATCTTTCGAATGACTCGCTGATCATTATTCAAATGAATCAGGTAGAAATGAATTTCTTTTAAAGAATCAGGTTGAACTAGTTGATCTACTCAAACAAATCGAAGACGAGAGTTGATTTTATCTTTCAGATCAATGATCAGTTGCTTTTCGTGATAGTCTAGATAGAAAGATAAACGTTGAAACTAAGTATAAAATTCACTGAATTTCTTGAATTCTTGAATCAAGTTGTAGTATTTTCTACGAAAGTTAACTTTCTTATTTGAATCATCGAACAACTGAGCTAGCTTTTTCAAAAAATCTTCGACGATTTTATAGAGATTGACACAGTCACGTTTGCATCTGACTTGAGTGATCTTTGCTGCGTCATCGAATAATCTAGAATGTATATAGCTCAATTTGACTCGTTCATTAGAAAAGAGATCGACGTTGATCTCTAATTTATTCTGAATTTTTCCGTATCAATTCTCTCAAATAGAGTTCTTTTCATCAGTAAACAGCGAAGAATCAGGTATTTTTTGAGATCTAGAACGCTCAGAGTAGATGAAATCAGAAGAAGTGTTTTCTTTAGTTTGAAGTCTTGTCTTCAACTCTTTGATTTTGTCTTCTTGTTGTTTATCTAACTTGTAGAGTCAATCTGTTTCTTTATCAAGAACTAGACTTCGAGCTTTTCAGATTTCGTAGAACACGAGAAATATTATCGTTTCAGTGAATGATTCGTCATCTTCATGAATGAATGACGCAGCACTTGATGATTTCGTTCGTGATTTCGATGAATCAGCATCAGAGATTTGAGAGAAACGATTTCGAAATTTCTTAGAACGCTCTTCAGTAAACAAATGACTAGACATGATGAGATTTGTTTGAAAGAAGGGTCGAACGAATGATGATGCTCAACGATTGAAGAAGAAAGACGTATAAAATGATGTTTAATCTTCAACAAAGAAGATGAGATTTGTTTGTTGATTGATTTGATTCTTGAGCAATTCACGAAGATTCTTTATCGTCGATTCTCTTAATCGAGTTGAACAGCTTATTTTCACTCATCTGTTTCATGAGAATGAGTTGATTCTCTTGATCGATTTGAACTGTGCGTACTTAGTGAGCGATAAGTTGTCTAGCGATTCAAACAGTCTCGTCGTTGATTCTATCAAACTCTCTAGTGTTGTTCAGTCTTTCGATTGCGTTGATCATCAGGTAAATTAATTTCTTTAGACTCGTTCTGTCTGTATGAGTATGTTGAATGAATAATGAGATCAGTATCGTGTGATTAACGAATTTTTAATATAATGTCAGAATCATGTCTAGATGATACAATCAATGAAGGTCAGAATTGATAGTGCTTGATCTTTAAAGATAGCTATAACTGAATATTAAGAATACAGAAGAAGATTGATACAAAAGCTTCTATTTATGTAATGTTCAGAGACTGCGCTAAACTTGAAAGAAATATGTTTGTGACATGAAAAGAAGATGATGTAGATGAACAAGATGTTGATGAAAGAAAAGAGTGTTGAGTCATATCTGAGTCAAACCTGGGTCAAATCTCGGTCAGATCGTTGACTAGCTCTAATCATTACACAGAGTACTCGCTATCGTGCACTGCGAATTGATTAGAGCTTCAGCCTTGTTCAGCCTTATCGATCTTGATACGCTCGTAACAGTAAATTTACATAAGTGCAATCTGATTAACACTTCTGATATAAACATATATCACAGCTATTCAGATCAGTTAAGCTCAGTACTTGATTTAGCATTTGCATCAAAGAATATGTGCAATCACATCAAGAATTAACATATAAAAGAGAATGCAAACACAGAATTCAATCATGAAGTAATTTTATTTACAATAGTTACAGAAAAAGTAAAGTTGATCGAAAATTTGCTGAACGCGTCATACAATCTGCAAAAAGTCGACTGAAAAGACTTTGATGAGCATTTGCAAAAGACGAAAGACAAAATGATAGTCAAGATGCAAAGAATCATGAGTTTAGAAGCAAAAGTTATTTATTTGATTGAATGCATCAAGAATACAGTGAAATTATTTGTATTTAAACAGCGAATATGCGCAAAATCAAAACTCTGGTGAAACAATGAGCTCATCAAAATGCAAAAGACGTTGTCATCAAAAAAGCGAATCTGAAAAAGATGCAGAAATGATGATGCATAAGCAGAGATAGTGCAAATGTGAAATTCATATCATGATGCAATAAAGCTGATCAAAAATCAATTCTGAATCAATTTTTTGAACAACGTTAAAGAAAAAGAAGTGTTTCAGACATACAAGTTCACTAAATCATGTTTAATCGAAAAGCTACTCTTGATACAAAACTTGCAAAAAGAATTGAAGATCAAATTCAATGAAAAGTGCAAGGCATTTCTGAAAGCAATATACTCATCATTTTCGAAAATTCAAATCAATGAAGAATTACTATCGAATGAAAGTATACAGTGATCAAGAGTTATTAAAGAGAAAATCAAGCACGCTATTAACTTCTCAGCACTTAGAAAAGCACTTAAATCAGATGATATGTCATTCATAATCATACAGCGAACATACAAAACTATATTGAAAATCTTCAATTTAGTGTACTCAGATTTGATTGAAAATGACTATCATTTGAAGATGTGACGCGAAGACACAAGAATTATTCTAAAAAAATCAGACAAGTTAAATTATTCAATTTCAAAGATATACAGAATTATTATGCTGCTAAATTGTTTAGACAAAGTAGCAGAAAAAATAATAGCAGTGCAACTGTTTTACACAGCTGAAATTAATGATAAGCTGCTGAATTTTGATCAAATGAAAGATAGAAAACAAAGATCAGTTATAGATGCAGTACTAAATCTAGTACATGATGCACAAATGACAAAAAATTGAAAAAACACGCTTATCTGTTTACTTCTAAATGTTAAAAAAGTCTTTGATCATGTTGTATTGAAACAGCTGATCAAAATATTGATTAAATTGAAAATATCAGTCAATTTAATCAATTGAGTAAAATGTTTCTTACAAAATCGAATTATTGACTTAGCATTTAATGATGAATGTCAGAAATCAAAGAAAATAAGCACAGAAATATCACAAGACTCATTTATCTTGCTCCTGTTATTTTTAATTTATATTCAATATCTGTTTTCAAAGATTTGCACAAAGTTTGAAAATTTACAGTCACTCAGCTATATTGACAACGTGATGCTATACATTGAGAGAAGAAATATTAATAAGAATGTGAAAATACTGAAAAACGCAGCAAAAATCGCTTTCACATGAACTGAGAACAATGCAGTGTAATTCGATGACTCAAAATCTAAATTAATACACTTTGAAAGTCATAAGATGATATTCAATCAAATGATTATTGTACTCAATAACATGATCATAAAATCAAAGACATATGTACAATGATTAAAAGTCTGACTGAATTGAAAGCTCAACTTCAAAGTTCATGTGCAAATGAAAATCATGACAGTCATAAGAACACTACACTCGTTGTTTAAATTAATGAATAGCGAGTGAGAACTAAATGTCAAATCAGAAAAGCAGTTATATCTGACATGTGTTACGTCTATTAGCGATTATGACGTCGAAATATGATGAAATAATCAAAAAAGCTACTTAGTCAAATTTCGCAAACTGCAAAATGCTGCATTACGAAAAATTCTGAATGTGTTTCAAACATCATTAATAAATGCTATGCAAATAAAAGTTGAAATCTCGTCAATGAAAATGCAATTAGATCAAAAGTGCAAGAACTATGCAATTTAAATAGTTGAATTATTGAAAAAACACTTTATCAGAAAAAGAATATTTATTTCATACTCATCTTAATACTTTATTAAATTGAATCTAAAACTGAACGCATCAAAATATCTGAACTGAAACAAGATAAAGATGAATTTATCTTGAAAAGTCAAGAAGTGCAAAGACAGACTCATGCAAATATATTAAATATTGAACAAAGTGTAAAAAACTTTGAATTCAATAAAAGAAATCGAAATTTCTCACTTCAAGAAATTATGAGATCAGAAAATCAAATACTTGACAAAGATGCAAATCAAATTTGCAAGAGATGAAACATGTAAAATGATAAATACACACTATAGAAAACTGAAAACAATAGTCAAAAAGATGAAAAACATAGTGATGTACATCAACGCATTGCAAACTTTAAAAAAGATAGCAAAGCTCAAAACAGAAATCGAAATCATGATGATATTCACAAACAAGTCTGTTAAATGCAGTAAGATGACAAGCGTGATCAATGAAATAATCATAACGAAAGCGAAATTGCAAGCTATTGATGATGCAATTGTGATATACAGCGAAGAAACATCTGAAGACAGTGAAATTTAAGTGTACACAGACAGTCAAATGATGCTGCAAAGATTAAAAGCAAAGAGCAATGTTAACTCAAAGTTATTTAATAATATACGGCAAAATCTGATCAATCTGCAACAAAATCAATGTCATATTTGCATACAGTGAATATTGAGTTGCAAAAACATCGTCGAAAATGAAGCAGTGAATCAATTGATCAAAGATGTGACATGAAAAAGATCAACAATCGACATCAGAAAAAGAACAATCATGAGCTTCATCAAAATGCAAATAGACAAAGAGATAAAAGAGCAATGACTAATTGCATGAAATGACAGCATCAAAAAAGAAAATTAGTATCAGAAGCACACAGCGAGAGTGAATCTGAGTTACAGATCACTAAAGAAGCTTCAAAAAATAAACAGACTGATGTTTTCAACGTTTATACAGCTAAAAATGAAACATAATTATTTTAAAAGCTATTTGCATCGATTATCAGAGAATAATTCGAACAAATGTTATAAAATATGCAAGACAAGACAAATGTTGAAGCACTTACTACTGAACTGCAAACATTATAGAGCAGAACAGTTACAGCTTAAAGCAAAAGCACAGTTCAAAAACATGAACATTATATTGACGTTATTTATCATCAAGATTGAAAGAATTGCAATGCTAAAGTACTTGAAAAGTACTCAAATTGCAACAAGAAAATGACTATTGAGAATGAATGAAAAGAACATGAAGAGACGAGAAAATGAAAGCACGAAAGAAAGAAGTTGTTTGATTGAAAGCACTTGTTTGTGCAAACTATTGATGTGATTGATCAATGAAAAGATATAAAGCAGCGACTTTGATCAAGATACATGTAATTTAACATATGTACAGCATCTAGACAGTGTCATAGTCATAGACTGCATGCACTTAATGAAGAAAAAAATAAAAAGAAAAAAACTCATATACATCACACACACATACATTGCGAAGACACGACTCAACTTTTGCACATCTACAGACTTATGTAATGCAGTAAATTGATTGATTTTTCGCTTTATCAGATTAATTTACATGCATCGCAATCACATACACTGCAAAGATACAACACAATCTTTGCTCATATACACAGAACGACAGCAACGTTTTTGCGCACACGCTGCAATTCATATACATCACACACATATATACTGCAAAGACATGACTCAGCTTTTGCACATATAAACATCTGTGTAACGCAGTAAATCAATTGATTTCGATTTTCTGATCAATTTACATGCGTTGCAATCACATACATTGCAAAAACATGACACAGTCTTTGCTTATATACACAGAACAACAGCAACATCTTTGCGCACGCACTGCAACTCATATACATCACACACATATACATTGCGAAGACATGACTCAGCTTTTGCGCATATACACATCTGTGCAACGCAGTAAATTGATTAATTTCGATTTTCTGATCGATTTACATATGTTGCAATCACATACATTGCAAAGACATGACACAGTCTTTGCTCATATATACAGAACAACAGCAACGTCTTTGCGCATACGCTTCAACTCATATACATCATACACACATACATTGCGAAGACACGACTCAGCTTTTGCGCATATACTCATCTGTGCAACGCAGTAAATCGATCGATTTTTTCGATTTTCTGATCAATCTACATGCGTCACAAATACATAGATCAAAACTCATTTAATTCATTTAGCTGAGTAATCATACAATGAACTCAAAAGCTCACATCAAAGTGATCAGCTTTCATCTACATAAATCAAAGCTCATTTAGCTCACTTAGCTTGATGATCATACAAACAAGTCAAAAGCTTACGTTGAAGTGATTAACTCTTACAATCTTGAGTTGTTTATATGATCACTTGATTATATAAACAGCTTACGCGCTCATATGCGCAAACTATTAATGTGATTGATCAATGAAAAAATATACTGCAGTGATTTTGACTAGATTACATGTAATTTAGCATACATACAGCGTCTAAATAATATCATAGTCATAGACTTCATGCACTTAATGAAGAAATAAAAATAAACATGCTCTTTGAATGTAAATTAAACTATGATTTATAGTTTTTTTCTGTTCTGATATTGCTTGTCTTAGCTGATTGATTGCAAATTCAATTCTTTCGCGCGATCTCTTTATCTGCATCTTTTTAAAGATGACATTGTAACACTTGCTAGTACTAACTTTGATGCTAGCTTTTTTTTGCAAACTTTTCATCACTTTTCGCTTTTTCATTTCTTTGACTTTCACAATTGCTTGTATTTGCTCTTTTTGCTGCGAATTTGCATTTCGCAAATTGATTGTATTCTTGTCGTTGTGCGCATTTGCATGTGAATTTAGCATTAATGCATCAAGTGAACTAAACATGTATTACATTTTTCTATTTGCTGATGTGAATGATTTTTGTTGACTGTGAAATAAATTGATAATTTCGTTTTGCAGTTGTTTGCTTGTTGATAAACTCATGCTAAGTTTATCTCATAAATTTGTTTCAATCTTTAACGTTAACTTTTTGATTTTTATCATTGACATTTTGAGTTTTGACTCTGAGCTATTGCTTCTGCTGAGTTTCGCATTACTATTCGCGAAACAAGATGAGAAAAAGTGCATAAAGCGACTCTTTATATTTCTTTTCATAAAGAGTTTTTTCAAGTTTTAAGCTTCAAGCTTCTAGAAAATTCACTTGATATCACTTAAATATCTTTTTAATCTTTTATTCAAAGTGTTTCATGTAAATAGTAACTTTAGTGTAGAGATCTCTCAATTTCTATTTCAAAATCTGCAATAAATCATCTTCTATTATTGACTTATGTCAGATGAAAATGATATAAATTTAGTCTGCAAGAATCTAGATTACTCTTTTTGATAGAAAATGCTTGATGCAATTGCTTTATATTTCATGTATCAAAGTAGTTGCATTATCTTGCTCAGAATAGTAATGACTGATCTTGACTTATTGTTTTGCACATCAAGAAAAGATAAAACAGATAGTGATTTGATAAGAAACATTGTACTTCTCTGAAACAACGTTGTTCTTTGTGCAATCTTCAAATGCAAAAGAGTTCAATTTCGATTTTTGTGTCAGTATGCAATTTTCTGTGCTGTTTTAACGTCAATTGATGACTTGTTCTTTTCATGTGAGTTTACTCTTCAATTTATCAATCAAATTACTATTTGAATTGATGATTCTTTCTTTTGTGTTGATGAACTTTCATTTCGTCGTCGATTTTGATCTGCGTAAGTATGAAAAATTTTGATTTTCGATTTTCGACTTGCAACACAGTCATCTGTGAAGTTATTGAGTTGAATAAGAGCTTGTTTTGATCATATGATTGTGCTCTATAACTTGTTGATCGATTTGATATATCATGCAAATTGATTGTATTCTTGTCGTTGTGCGCATTTTCAAGCTTCTAGAAAATTCACTTGATATCACTTAAATATTTCTTTAATCTTTTACTCAGAGCGTTTTACGTAAACAGTAACTTTAGTGTAGAGATTTCTTAATTTCTATTTTGAAACCTGCAATAAATCATCTTCTATTATCAACTTATGTCAGATGAAAATGATATGAATTTAGTCTGCAAAAGTCTAGATTACTCTTTTTGATAGAAAATGCTTGATGCAATTGCTTTATATCTCATGTATCAAAGTAATCATGTTATCTTGCTCAGAATAGTAATGACTGATCTTGACTTATTGTCTTGCACATTTCTGAAGTCGATTTGATGACTTGTTTTTTTCATGTAAGTTTGCTCTTTGATTTATCAATCAAATTACTGTCTGAATTGATGATTCTTTCTTCTGCGTTGATAAACTCTCGTTTCGCTGTCGATTTTGACCTGCGTACTAAATCTAGTACATGATGTGCAAATGATGAAAAGTTGAGAAAACACACTTATCTGTTTACTTCTAAATGTCAAAGAAGTCTTTGATCATGTTGCATTGAAACAGCTGGTCAAAATATTGATTAAATTGAAAATATTAATCAATTTAATCAATTAAGTAAAATGCTTTTTACAAAATCAAATTATTGACTTAGCATTTGATGATGAATGTCAGAAATCAAAGAAAATAAGCACAGAAATATCACAAGACTCATTTATCTCGCTCATTTTATTTCTAATTTATATTCAATACTTGTTTTCAAAAATTTGCGCAAAGTTCAAAAATTTACAGTCACTCAGCTATATTGATGATGTGATGTTATACATTGAGGGAAGAAATATTGATAAGAATGTGAAAATACTGGAAAAAGCAGCAAAGATTGCTTTCACATGAGCTGAGAACAATGCATTGCAATTCAATGACTTGAAATTTGAATTGATACACTTTGAAAGTCATAAGACAACACTCAATCAAATGATTATTCTACTCAATAACATGATCATAAAATCAAAGACATGTGTACGATGACTAGAAGTTTGACTGAATCGAAAGCTCAACTTCAAAGTTCATGTGCAAACGAAAATCGCGACAGTCACAAGAATGTTACACTCGTTGTTTAAATTAATGAATAGCGAGTGAAAATTAAATGTCAAATCAGAAAAGCAGTTATATCTGACATGTGTTACGTCTATTAGCGATTATGACGTCGAAATATGATGAAATAATCAAAAAAGCTACTTAGTCAAATTTCGCAAACTGCAAAATGCTGCATTACGAAAAATTCTGAATGTGTTTCAAACATCATCAATAAATGCTATGCAAATAGAAGTTGAAATCTTGTCGATGAAGATGTAATTAGATCAAAAGTGCAAGAACTATGCAATTCAAATAGTTGAATTATTGAAAAAACATTTTATCAGAAAAAGAACATTTATTTTGTACTCATCTTAATACTTTATTGAATTGAATTTAGATCTGAACGCATCAAAATATCTGAACTGAAACAAGATGAAGATGAACTTATCTTGAAAAGTCAAGAAGTGCAAAGACAGACTCATGCAGATATATTGAATATTGAACAAAGTGCAAAAAACATTGAATTCAATAAAAGAAATTGAACATTTAGCAAGAATTCAAATCGAATTTGCAAAAAGCGAAACTTGCGAAATGATTAATTTGCACTACAGAGAATTAGAAAGAATTATCAAAAAGGCGAAAAACATAGTGATGTACATCAACGCATCGCAAATTCAAAAAAAGATAGCAGAGATTAAAACAGAAATGAAAATGACAGTGATATTCACGCATGAACTCATCAGATACAGCAAAGCAACAAGTGTTTCTAACAAAATAATCACAACGAAAGCGAAACTGCAAGCTATTAGCGATGCAATTGCAATATGCAGCGAAAAAGCACTCAAAAACAGCGAAATTTGAATGTACATGAACAGTCAAATGACTTTGCAAAGACTAAATGCAAAGAGCAACGTCAATGCAAACTTATTTAATGACATACGACAAAACTTGATCAATTTACGTCAAAATCAGTGTCAAATTCGCATACAGTGAATATCAAGTTGCAAGAACATTACTGAAAACGAAAAAGCAGATCAATTGATCAAAAGCGCTGCTCAGAAATTATCAGCTATTGACAACATGAAAGCAATCATCATAAGCTTCATCAAAAAGCAAATTTGCAAAGAGACGAAATTACAATGGTTAAATGTCTGAAAAAGCAGCATCAAGAAGGGAAATCAGTATCGAAAGCACATATCGAATGTGAATCTAAGTCATAAATCACTAAAAAAGATGAGAAAAATCGATAAACTAACGTTTTCAATCTTTATTCAGCTGAAAATGAAATATAATTATTTCAAGAGTTATTTGCATTAATTATTAAAGAATAATTTAAACAAATGCTATAAAATATGCAATGCAAGACAAATATTGAAGCATTTACTGCTGAATTGCAAACATTACAAAGCAAAGCAGATAAAGCTTAAGAAAAAAGTTCAGCTCAAAAACATAAACATTATATTAACATTGTTCATCATCAAGATTGAAAGAATTGCAACATTAAAGTATTTGAAAAATACTTGAATTACGACAAGAAAATGACTATTAGAAACAAAAGAGTAGAATGTAAAAAATGCGAAGAGACAAAGAAAAATGAAAGTATGATGATGAGAATTGAGTGAAAGCACTTGTATGTGCAAACTATTAATGTAATTGATCAATGAGAAGATATAAAGCAGTGACTTTGATCAGATTACATGTAACTTAGCATATATACAACGTTTAGACAGTGTCATAGTCATAGACTGCATGCACTTAATGAAGAAAAAAAACTAAAAAAACTAGCATGTCAACATCAGCTCTGTTCTAGTTTATGATACATTAACATGATCTATGTTAGACTAACTCAAAAGTGCATGCTTGCAACAAAAATAATCAACAAACCTTGATATTATTTCAGAATTAATGCGAATCTGACTAAATTATAGAGAGTTGCACTCAATGTCACTCATACACTGCATAGTCAGTCAAGACTAACTTGAAGAAACTTAGAAAAAGCATTAACTTGAAGAGACTCAGCGATGCTGACATGTCTGAGAATTGAAACAACTCAAATGTGCTGCACTGAGCTTGCAAAGTAAGCAGAGTTAACTTGATAAAGACTTAATGACTGTGACTAACTTGAAGAGACTTAGTCACGCACGTCTAAGATTTTAAGACAACTTCTCTTCAATTATTGAGAACTTCTTAATAATTAGCTTTACTATAATATGTACATGTCGACGTTTTCAATTATTTTGAGTTATTGTCAAGTTCTCAACATGTTGCATGTTAACAAAGTTCTTCTTTTAATAATATGCAACATATTCAAAGACTTGTCTCATCTCAATTATTTATTCAGTTATTGCTTCATTTTGCATTCGTTATTTCTGATTTTCTTCAACAATTTATTCATATGAAGTCTGTCACATTTGAATTAATTCTGCATGCAGTATTGCAGTGTACAGCAATTCTGATAATGATGTTCTTGATGATGAATGCTTTTAATGAGATGAATGTTGCAGTCAAATTGTATCAACATGAACAAACTGTGTTGATCTTGAAATGTATGAATGCTTTAATTAATATGATCAGAAACTACAAGTCAAAGCAGAATAAATGATGAATAAAATCTTCTTCAACATCTTTGTATGACATGCATTGAATGAAGTAGAAGTTCTGTGCAAGACATGAATTTGTGAATAATCAAATAGTGACAAAAAATAAACTCATCATGTTTTTGAACAAGAAAGTTTTATTGCAAGAACTTCATACAAGTCATTACAAGCAGTCTCATATGATTGCTACGAAAAAGAAAGTGCAGCAAACGTTGAGATTTAATTCAGTTGACAGTTATGTTTCTGCTATCATTTCTTTATACAATTATCAGCAATCTTTTAATCATGCTACATCTTCTCATTCATGAGAGATCAAGATGAAAGCTCTTTTGAAAGATTGTATGAAGAAGAAGCATGCAAGAAGAAAAGCTCAATATTTCAATCATGATGTCAATACTCTGCTGAATGAATATGAGTAATAACAAATGATTGATGTCGTACGAAGCTGTTGAATTTATGAACTCTCTCAGAAACGAGTCACGACTCAAACTGTGAAATTCACTCATCATACGACGCTTGATTTTTTGATGAGTCATATGATGTTGATGCATGAAGAAAATCATCATCATCTGCAATTGACTGATTTGTTTTCTTTGAATTTGAAGAATGAGAATCTCATCTTTTGTACAATGCACGTTTGCATCTTGAACAATGAAAAAATGAATCAGACTGAGTGAATTGAATACAAAACAGTTGTATGACACAAGAATTCATTGCTGTGCATCATCTTGCAGCTTGCTTTTTATCTTTTCTATTGTTGAAACATTGTATGAAAGCAGATTTCATGTTTTCAAAGATGATAACAATGATATGATCTTCATCTGCTTCAAGAAAGCAAGTCGACTTCGTGTTGAAATTTCAGGTGTGATTTGATTGATAATCTTCGCATTCATTCGACGCTAGTGAATTCAGGAAATTCAGAGTATTTGATCTTTCTTTCATCTTTTTCTTCCTTCGAAGTTTCTAGATAGCTTCAACCTCATATACAATATACTCTATGCCTCATATGATCTCGTATTTCAACAGGTTATGAGCTCAAGTTAGTGCAAACTGTCTGAGTTGTTGCTTCGTATTCAGTGACTACGACAAGCTCACTGCCATCATGACTATTCTCTTCGTACGTCACCAAATTCAGCTTCTGATCGAGAAGAACTTTGACGACTGACTTATCGATATTTGAGCTCATCTACGATTTAAAGAGCTATGAGAGTGTACTCAGATTGCTTCTGATGACAAGGAAAGTCAGAAAAAGGTTGAACAGACTGCTGATGTCATGACTCTCACTATTAGCGTCGACGTCAAACAAAAGCTGGTCAAAGAAGATTTCAATGATGACTACAAGATGCTTAGACATCTAGAAGTCTTACTTCAATCTTCTACAGACGCGAAGTTCATGCGTTTAACGAAGAAATATTACACGCTGTCGTCGATCGACTTCAAGAGTACGAAGAATATGCTCACACATATAAAACTTCTGAAGAAACGCATCAATGCAATCAAAGTCACGCTCGATAGCGACAAACGTACGATACTGTGCTTGATGATGTGCTTGCCTGAGCAGTATCGTTTCCTTGTACAAATCTGATTCGTCATCAAAGATATGACTGCAGAGAAGGCTCGAACCATGTTGCTTGAAGAAGATTGTCGACAGAATCACGTGAACGAGAATCAAGGCATCAAATTCTTGAGGATTTTTGGCAATAAGAGTAAGGAAAGGAAACAGTGTAAGCACTGCAAAAGAGGCTTTCATATCGAGACTAAATGCTGAAAACTACATTCTGAGCAAGCTTCTCAGTGAGCAGAAGACAAGCGAAATTGAAAACAAGAGCAGAAGAAGTCAAGAGATCGTACATTCGATATCAGAATAGTCAGAACTATGTAAAGAATAAATTCAAGAATACATCGTGAATATGTGTCTTCAACGAAGAGAAGCGATGAATTCTATATATCGTGAATATGTGTCTTCGCGAAGGGAAACGATACTCTATATATCGTGAATATGTGCCTTCGACGAAGGAAAACGATGAATCATACGTTACGAAGCTTCGTATTAGCTTCAATCATCGTTGAGAAGCTTCGTATTAGCTTCAAGAATTATCTGTCATAGCTCTTTGACTGAAGAAGTCAGTAACTTCAATTTACGTTGAGAAGCTTCGTATTAGCTTCAAGAATTATCTATCAAAGCTCTTTGACTGAGAGAGTTAGAAACTTCGATTTTCGTTGAGAAGCTTCGAATTAGCTTCAATCACTGAGAAAGTCAGTAACTTCGATATACATTACGAAGCTTCGTATTAGCTTCATATGTTCAACATATATGATTCTGATTGACTATGATTTCTATCAAAAGAGAAGCTTGAAAGCTTCGAAAAAGAAAAGTTTGAAGACTTTGATTTTCAAAGAAAAGTGTTGAAATTTCAGATGTGATTTGATTGATAATCTTCGCATTCATTCGACGTTAGTAAATTCAGAAGATTCAGAGTATTTGATCTTTCTTTCATCTTTTTCTTTCTTCGAAGTTTCTAGATAGCTTCAACCTCATATACAATATACTCTATGTCTCATATGATCTCGTATTTCAACACTTCGTTTATGTTGTATGAAGTTCAACTAGAATGAATCAACAAGATGTTTGATATCATCAGCATTTTCAGTCTCAAGAAGACTCATGATCATGATGCAGAAGCATAAGCAGATGAGTTGAGTGATGCATTGAAATCTCAAATATGTCATGTCAAATGATGAAATATAAATGCTCTGTTCATGAGTTATTTGACTCATCTTCTTCTGAAGTTCATACAAGTAATGACAGACTTCAAATTAATCTCTGAAGATTTTTTTTATCTCAAGTCAAAGTTAAGTCTTCATTGTCTTTTGTATGAGCACTCTGATCATGAATTGATCATTGACTGACGTGATTCAGCGATTTCTCAAGCAATGCTTCGTACAAGAATGATAAATATTTGTTCAATGAATCATTACTTGATACTGTTGAAAAAGATCAATTCAACATGACTGCTTAAGATTTTCTGCGTTTGTTGAAGAAGCTTTGCATAGTGATCTTGCAGAATTCAATTATTTATCATCAAGAATTTTCTGCTTCTTTTTTGTGAAAAGATTCTCTCTTCATACAAGATGATTATCTGATGTTTGCAAACAAAATAAAGCTCTTTTTGCTCAATGTCAAGAAGTTGAATGAGCTTTGTATATGAAGCATTGTATCAGATATTGTCAATTGAATCAGTATGACTTCAGAGAACATCATACAAAGTATACAGCATCATGATTCTTGCAATCATCAGATACTAAAGTCATTGCATGATTATATGAAGAACTTCTTTGCAAAAAAGTTTTTCATTACTCTGCATGACTCTGCTGCTTCTTTGAGTGACATCATTGCTTTCTCTCAGCTCATGCTATGATCTTCATATGAGAACAACTTTGACTTCAACATTGCTTTTTCTCAGCTGTCATCACAGTCTTCATACGAAGTCAACTCAAGTCTGAATGATTTTCAAAAATCAAAAGCTGCTTCGTATGAAGACATTTTTGATGCTTAAGCTTTTCAAGCTTCATCATTGCTGAATTCTGATATCATGTCTTCTGAGCATCACATGTGTCAAACTGTGAGCATGATTTCAGATCTTTAATGAAAGTGAATGCTTAACTGAGACTTTGTCTCTGTCATTCAAGCTTTGAAAATGATGTATGAAGTTAAATGATGACTTTCTCAACAGAAAAAAGTCTTCTTCGATCGAAGAAAAGTTATCATTGATGAGATACATTAATGAATACAATTGAATCAATTCTCTGATGCTGTCGTGAAAGAATTGAAACTCATACGAAGAAGATTGAAAGTCAGTTTGCATGAACTGTGAAGCTGACTCAACAAGAAGAGTTGATTGAGTGCTGTTTATTAATTTTACTTCATACAACAAGATTTAAATTAACATTATGTACAAAGTGTAGATAAAAGATAGTTTGTCTTCACTTTTCTTGTACAAGCAATCATGACAGCTTTCTTCTTTGTACAAAGTACTGATCTTGAGCTGTTTCTCGCTCTTTTTTGACTCACTGAATAGTTATCTTGATTTCATTTGCATTGTATGAAGAAGATCAATAATCAGTTTGCATGAGCTGTGATAACAAGAAGAGTTGATTGAGTGCTGTCTGTTAACTCTACTTCGTACAACAAGATTCAGACTAACGTTATGTACAAAGTGTAAATAAAAGAGTCTGTCTTCGCTTTTCTTGTACTAAAGAGCAGTCATGATAACTTCTTTCTTTGTACGAAGTATTGATCTTGAGCATCACATAGAGATGCAAACTGATGACTCAAGAGACATGACTGTGCTTTAAGATGTGCTGAAAAAATAAATGCTCATAAACAGAAAAAGAAATGCGTCTTGTACATATTGTTAATTCAGCACAATGAGATTGAAGACATTTCTTGCTCTCAACAGTCTTCGCTTTCTCAGCTTGAACTCTCTCAATCTTCTTTGCTTCGTACGATTGTTTTCTCTTTTGAGTGAGCGAGAATGATGATTTTCGTTTTATTCATTCTCGCTTTCGTCATCTTCAGTCTTAAGAAAATTGCATTGTGTCACATGATCTCGTCATTTGCAATTGATGCAGATTCTTTCAAAATGCTTTGAAACGAAGTGACATTTCAAAAAAGATTGAAGATCATTTGATCGTGTGCACTGTGTACAAGTCATAAAGACGACTTGTTCACAAGACTGAATCAGAACAGCGTTGATGTATGAAGATTTGTGCATTCTCATCTGATTCGAAGAAATCGTTTCTTGTATGAAATCAACATCTCGTTCAGAACGAGCGAGAAGTGCATGTTCAGATCTCATATGAACGAAGATAGTAAGTTGTAGTTGTCTCACAAGAAGACAGAAGAAGACGTTGATCGAAGCAGAAGCGATGAGAGCGAAAGCGTTGATGACGATGATGATCGCGACGAGATTTCAAAGAACAAAAGCTCTTCGTACGACATGTAAATCACATAGCTCATAGACAGAATAGAATTCAACTCACATCGTTGCTGTTGCTCTTCGTACAAAGCATCATCAGCTCATACATTTAGTATTCACTGCAGCTGTCAAACTTACGTTGTTGTTGTTGTTGTTGTTGTTGTTGTTGTTGTTGTTGTTGTTGTTGTTGTTGTTGTTGTTGTTGTTGTTGTTGTTGTTGTTGTTGTTGTTGTTGTTGTTGTTGTTCTACGTCGTACAATGCATCATTAGTCTGTATACTCTGTACTGTACATCGTTCTAAGCTGTTACACTTACGTTGCTGATGATGATGATGATGATGATGATGGTGAGATGATAATTGGTGAAAGGAGAAAGAAAGCGTTGTACGACGCTTGTGATAACTTTGTGTAAAGTAATTTTCATGTGCTAATCTATCTAGGCATAGGGGAGCCGTACGGCCCTCATCGCATATCTGGGGGCTTGGCAATAACTGCCTAATAACCCTGGTTATAACCGTGCCTGTTCCCCCCCCATATATGCATTACATATACTGTGCCTGCTTAGAATATCACATTGCTATATAATTCATATAGGCTTCGTCTATCCTACTGATAGGCCGGGTTCTAACAGCGGCCTCGACTATCTCATGTAAATCTTATCTGACAACACACTCGTCACATTCGAATAACTCAGCATTCGCCCAATATTGACATTAATTCTGGTCCCCTCATCTGTCTTCTTAGTAAGATGATTCTCACCAAGGATGCAGTTCCTTACTCCCCTGCCATCGACGGCCTAATCGCATTAAGCGTCGGCAATCACATACCAACCTAACACTTATTCTCCCTCCCCGGCCCTCAAAGCCATTTATCTCGATTCACTACATGGTTCCCTTCATTGGAAACAAGCTGTCACAGAGCGAACACTGCCTGGTTACATGAATCTGTCATCTACTTATGATTTGTTAGCTCCAAACCCTTCGTATATTGTAGTTCCACGCTGTCCAAATAAGCGCCCGAAGCCTGCGGCCTTCGGTTCGGGACATCGACAGTGTGACCGTAGCAGGAGTTGTCGGGAAGCGCGCTGTAGGGTTGACTTTTGCACTCGCAGTTCGCATATTCGATGTCGCAGATTGCGCCGCCGTTGTTGTTGAGCATCGCTTCGAGCTTCGCAAGGGTGGTGTTGTCACCGGAGAGGGGTTCGTGGGCGGAAATAGTGTCGTCACGTGGCAGGACGAGAGGGCTGTTGAAGGTGGAGATTTGTGAGTGGTTAATCTTTGGGTCATTGGATGTGACAGTGGATGAACAGAGTGCTAGGCTGGAAAAGAGGAGGATTCGGTATGCAATCAGCTATTTAGGTGTATGCTTGTCTACTTAAGTACTTGAGCTCTATGATGCAACGACTAAAGCTATTTATACCCCTTTAATCCTCCGCGCAAAATTAGCCTGCGTCAGACGAAGACAGTTCATGTGGGAAATGTGTCAAGAGCTTACACTGATATACCAAGTTTCTGGAAACATCAGATTTATCTCCGCTTGTCTGGTTGATGGAGGGCAACCGTGCGCCTTCAACATTCCACGTTACTTTTGCCTGCACTAAATAGGCCCATAAAATTATCAAATTTTGTCAACAACTCGTCTGAAAAGATTTTTTTCATAGAACCAGCGAGAGCAGAAAAGCTCTAGGAATAAGAGAAGTCTTTCCTTCGAAAAGGGAGGTTGAAGTAGAGAACAAAAGGGTAACAAGGGTATGGCCGGATTTGAACCAGCGACCGTGGGATAGTATATTCGCCAAAGCTGCAATCCCACACTCTAACCTATTCCCAAGTGTTATGGCAGGAAATATTCTCTAGACATTGGTGAAAACTTACCGCTGAGTTACACACCCGTATAATGTAACTGTTGCTGCACAAACTTTGATATATTTTGGGTCGTGACAAACACAAATATTTAGAAGAAATTTAAACCTTGTGGAGAATTTAAGTCGATAGTCTTCGCCTTCGCCTTTCTACTCAACCATCTACTCAGCACTCTACATGCTCCCCAGCCTACTCGACATCCTACATGCTCACTAGCCTACCTCACCCAACTATTCAGCACCCTACTTACTCGCCTACCTACATTACCAGCTGCTACTCAGCTACCTACTCGTTTACCTACTAACCAGCCTACTTGCTCCAAAACATGCTTTATGCAACGCGTCCTAACCCGCGTCGTTCCATAGTGTGCTCCATACATGCTTCATAGAACATGCTAATTAGCTCAATAGAAAGTACCCTCCATGGCTCCCTACCAAACTCCCTATCGAACACCCTACATGCTTCAAAATACGTGTCGGTCAGGCTCATAACACGCGTCAAACAGTGCTTTAAACAGTGCTCCAAACAATGCTTCCTACATAGCTTCCTACCTACTCGCCACCATACATGCTCACCTACTTACTCCGCCTACCTACATGGCTCCCTACCCAGCTTCGAATTGCTTCATATTCAAGGATCAAATTTGATCCCTACCGAGCACCCAATATGCTCCCTACCAAACACCCTCCATGACTCCCTCCATGGCTCCCGACTAAGCATCCTACATAGTCTCCAACAATTTGTTTGGTTAGATAATTAGATATTTGTTTGGTTAGATAATTAGATAACTAGTTAGGTTATCAATTCGTTGATTCATGTATTGATTCCTTTATTGATTTCTTTAATAAAATCGACGAATGTTTATTCAAAAAAAGGATAAGTAATTCGAATTGACGATATTGATGAATATGATGAACATGACGAAAATGAGCCCAAGGCTAGCTCAGGGCTCGAAGTGGTCAGCCCAGAGAGCTGCTGCGCTAGAAACTTGGCCCAGGGTCGGCTTAGGAAAATTTCAAACCAATGATCATACTATTCAAGATTGTTCATGAATATAAATGTTTAACATCCAAATATGCCTATTGTCTTTCAATGGCGGAATGGGCGAGTGGCTTCACAGCGCGTTGGTGTTGTTGGGAAGCCCGGTTTTGTCCAGCGTCGGAAGAATTTGGTGTAACCCATACTGAAAAGCTCCTATCTTGCAGTTTGGACGTCTTCGTTTGAACTTTGTGCTGTGGCCGCTTAATATGTTGAGAATACTGCTTTAGTCTCTCTAACTGCGCCCTATCCGTTGTAGCAAGCTGAAAGGCAAGATGGAGGGTTGGTGAATCTGGTGGCGTATCATGGGCAAGCATAGGCTTAACTTCATCAGAGTTCCTGGTATTGACGGACTTTGACTGCTCAACACCTTCCAAGTCGGGAACGTCCAAGTCGTCGATATCCCACCCTCTGTAACCAGACAGAATAGACCATTCTCCTCACACAGACAATTCTGGGTTAGATCGTCAGCGCAAAGATCTGCGCACATACACTCTGGGTCGCATATGCACGGCTTCTCTGGGAGTCCTGGTCTGTCAAGCCTCTTCATACGCTCATCCAAATTGTAGGGACTGATGTATCTTCCAGGCATGTCTCGCGATCTTATTCATCAACACAAGTTAGCATTGAAATATACTCATCTAGATGCACTACTAGACTGGGAATTAACCTTCAATTCTAGGAATCTTCTCGATTTCGGCCATGGCTTGTGCCACGGTCACTCCAACACTAGACAATGTCTGACACGTTTATTAAAGTGTTTGCTGGAGTAAATGAAAGAAACTCAAAGCAAAAAGATGATGACATCGACTGTAAGGTGTAGTGGATGTGCTGATGTGTATTGAAGGTAGAGGTGGCATAGTTTCATGACAATGGCCACAGAATCTCAAGGAAGAACATTATTAGCTGGAGAACTAGGGCCTTATGGCACTAAGGTAGCTCCCATGCATTACTTGATCGATTTGTACTTCACCCAAGGTAAGATATCTACTTAGCACTCGTCCGTGGCCTGTTCAAGATCTACTAAGACATGTAGGATGAGCAACAAAATTGCGACTTTGAGCACTCGTTCCGGGTGTACCCACATGCCGGAATTCAGATAAACGCCTTACGGCAGGCGTTGCGTTAGACGTCTTATTCAAACAGCTACCAGCTCTTGCGGCTCAATGTATCACGATGGTATTTACCTCAGCGACTACGCTCCACCAGGTAAAGAAAAAACCAATAAGCTTAAGATCGCCATTTTCAAGTTGTCCATTTTGCGAGTCTGTATCATAGGCCATTGGCTAACCATGCTGTTGATTTTTTTGTATACAGATAATTATACCGAGCAGAAATTGAACGCCCCTATCCATCGGTAGGTAGAAACGGTCTCAAGAACCTCTTTCTCTTGGCGGACTGGCAAGATGGCCAATTTGCACGTAATCAGCGAATATGAGGACGTTGATTGCTCAACCCTGCCATCGCCTCAAGTTGAATTGAAAATTTTGAGTAGACTCTCTTGGGAAAAGGGTTACTTGTTTCACGTAAGCAAGGACACATAAGAACAGAGTAATTGATGCCACACGTATAGTTTCTGACAGCTGAAAAGTACATTCAGCTGTAACGGGGATCTATTTCAATGGCCTGCGTGGGTATAGCTTTGGTGTTTGGTAGGACCAGCTCAGGGATCCGCCAATAACTCTCGTTCATCCACGTCACGGTTCCACAGTCGATATTGCCGCACCCATGGAGTGATAAAGACTTTTATTGAATGTTAGATATTTTTAAGAAACATGTTTTAATGAAGCTCTACTCACCTCTAAGTCCACGAACTTCACTATGTATACCAGAATACGATCGTCAATCTCCTTGCCCCAGTGCTTGGTGAAATAAAACGTCTCCAATTGCCTGCCCACGTTGCTGCGTGCTAAATACTGAAAAGTTTCGTTGGTAAGATTCAAGCATTTCCGCAACCGTAGATCCCGAATTGCAGGGTTGTTGTTCAAGAGTTGTTCTAGTTGATAGTCGGTAATACCTGCACGCTCCAGATTTAGGCTTCGTAGGCTGCCTAAGACTGGCTCTGGGCCTGTTTTGGAAGAAAGGCCATTCCATACTGTAGAGCCAGGGGAGCTATCCCAATATGACCGTCCCACATTTGGAAAGCTTGTACATGGGTGATCTAGGCGAATTGAGAGACCCTGTAGGTTCTTCAGCTGACCAACAGACATAGCCACAGGCTCTTGAAGTTCCCATAGCGAAATTTCGAGGTCCCTAAGCGTATGCTGGTATAGACCAACGATTTTCTGTGTAATTGCATTCTGATTCCGAAGAACCATTTTTCGGTTCCGCGACTGTGATTTGAGGAGGACCGCTTGAAAAGAGTGGGTATAATGCCTGCCGGAAGATTCTTCCAGAAGGGAGACCACCCCACTGAGCCTGGAGTGGAATACACCAAGGCGGAAGCTCGAAAGAGAGCAGGATTGAATGGCATGGTTGTTCTTGGAAGTAAGTCCAAAAGCCAAGAGTGATCTAATGGATAAGTATACAAGCACCTCTCGGGTTATCTCAGGGGGTAAACAAGATAAAGTGGCCATCTCAAGTCTTCGTTAAGCATACGGAATGAGACGACGGTCAGGGACTACTTCAGGTAAAGTCAAAGCAAGATTGCGGGACACACCAGACTTGTTATACAGACATTTAATGGTGGATCGAACTGAAGGGAGCCTCGGGGATTTGCCCAGCGAGCGCATTTATACTTAACCCATTACTCTGTTGTCAAAGGTACCCATGACCTGATCGTGGATCTATGCCATCAGACAAGCTGACGTCCTGCGCCTGCTTGCCACATGACCCCATCACCACACTCATGTTCGACATATTAGTCATGCTTTTCTTGATGCCAAACCTGCACGAGGTCGGAAGAGAGTTATGGATGACGTTCAGTACTGATGTCCCAATGTCAGCCACGTGTTCTATAAAGTTTTCAAAAAAGACCTAGGCTGTAACGTACCTCATGAGCGCCTCCGTCCAAGTACTTGATGATATCAAGGTACTTTGAGTATGTATGCAGTACCCAAGGTACTCACGCCATTCGGCTATTCTGCGGCTCTTGCCGTAACATGGTACTTTAAGTAGGTCATATTCTATTGATCGGCCGAGACTCCCATTTGCCGCAGAAAATCTTTCCGCATCAAACACTCAAACACGCGCTCCGCACGCTAAGCCCTGAAACGGATGACACTCACACAGGGCTTGGGCCGACCTCACCCTAACCCTAACCACGTGCGTGTCAGGTAAAAGCCGAACTGACCACTGATCTAAAATTCCCGCGTACTACCTTGCCGGGGTAATTGTTGTTAACGCATTCGCTTAACCCCCTTGCTAGCTTCACTAGCTTCGAGCAAAGTATTCAGCTCCCCTTTCTCAGTCAGCTACTACGCACCTACGTACATCTACC
>JAABUU010000377.1_pt1 | contig 104203 bp, 97 predicted proteins | sample 5559301 | NCBI WGS metagenome assembly JAABUU01 (sample SAMN10711884, study PRJNA513360) | rock metagenome | isolation source: Antarctica rocks | place: Antarctica: Victoria Land, Richard Nunatak white | reverse complement strand
GGTTGTTATTGTTGAGGGGGGTGGGGCGCGGGGGGTCGCGGTTGGGTGGGGTGCGGGTGGGGTGGGGGGTTGGGATTCAGGCTGGAGGGAGGGTTGTGGTGGGGGGTGGGTGGAGGGGATGAAGGTTGAGGGGTCGTATTCCCCTTCTTCGAGCTCTTCGAGGCTGGGGTTGGGGTTTTGGGGCGTTTGTTGGAGGAGGGGGGTGGGTTGGGGAGGAGCGTAAGCGGCCAGCGTTGCGAGGATGGCGGCGAGGTTTGGGGGTGGGTCTGTTGAGGCCATTGCTTGGGCTTGGGAGTTTTGAGGGGCGTGTGTCTATGTATGAAGTTGTAGTGTTTTTTCAAAGCTTTCTAGCTGAAGGATTTGGTTGGCAAAAGCAAAAGGTCATTAATGGGTCGTGGAAGATGTCAAGCTTGGGGAATGGGGATTGAAGAAAACAATGAAGCGAGCGATTGCAGTATCTGCAAGTGCAAACACGACGCCTTGCGTTCCAAGGAAAAGACATGAGAAGCATCAATCACCTATCTTGCATCGCATTGGACGAAGATATCACCAATTGGAATAAAATCCACGGCTCTTCCCGCACCCTCTACTCTATTTAGCGTGTGCAGAAATGTTTCGAATTCTTGGCATTACATTTGTCGCGCCCACGTTCAGACAATCTTCATATTTTCACATGAATTTTGCTTTCAAAAGACTTCAGGTAGGTAAAAATGAAGCTATCCAGATTTCTTCCACTGCTAAAATTACGAGCAGTTATGCCTGCCCCGCTGGTCCCGGCCCTTCGCTCGAAGATAGTACGCCTTCTTTTACTACACTGACGCTCTCTAGCTATTGCCGAAGAGGTTCACTGTCGTTTTGATGCCGTCTATAAGATTCAGAAGAATATTTTTATGTATCACTCCGCTCATTGAGCTTAGTTTTAATGTATTGAAGATCTGAATAAAATGTCATTTTCACGAGATATGATCTCACTTTAAGAAGACATTTGATGACTTTCTGCACTATGCAGTAGCAAGAAGTGGCTGTGACAGATTTTCAAAGCAGCATTTCAAGCATAGCATTGATGAATATATCTTTGAAGTGAATATCAGAACGTTGAAGCGCGACTTGAAGGCGAGTAGTATAGATTTCGAAGAATATTAGCAGTGTACAAGATCTGAGTAGCTTCATTTTTACTTACTGAAGGTTTTGAACATGAAAACAGACCTCGAAGGTTTCGAGGTATCGAGGATGTCTTGAATCTTGATTCGATAATAAATTTGGTGGGGGGCGCGACAAATGTAATGCCAAGAATTCGATAGAATACCTTTCTGCACACGCTAATACCGCACCGAAAATTTCAACCTCGTCATTGCCAATCCCCCGTTCTACACCACCTCCCAGCTCCCACAACCCACCACCACCCCATCACCATCACCATTCCCAAACCCCCAACAACCACAATGTCCCGCTCCGCCGCCGACGCCACTCGCTTCACCACCACCTCCCCGCACGCCTATTCTAAACCCCCCACTCGCTCCTCGAATCCTCCCATCCCCCCCCAACAACGTCCGCCCTCCTTCTCCTCATCTCCCACCATGAAAAACAACTTCAAACCCTCTAGCCCCTCCAGCCGCTCCGGCCGCTCCGGTCCCTCGGGGCCCGCAGAGACGCCGCTGGAAAAAGTTGCGAGACTGCGCGCGGCGAGATTCGCGGCGAGAGACGCGCAAGTGACGATGTGGGATCGGGTGGTTGTGAGGGGGAGGGTGTGGGCGGATGTGGCACATCGGATTACGGTGCTGGGGCTTATGGCTTCTACTGGTACATCTATCCCTCCCTCTCTACCCTTTTCACATATTCAGACCCGCTCTATCCAACCATCCCCCCCCTCCTTTCCCTACCAACCCATCCACCGCAGAACTAACATTTCCTTCTCCACATAGTCCTCATAGGCGGCTTCTCCATCTTCGCTTTCTCAGACATGATCATCCACAACCGCCGCAAACGCGCCCTATACTACGCCGAGCAAACCGCGCTCTTACACGCCCAACTAGCCGCCGCCATCGCAGCGCAGAAAGCCGAGGAGCCACTCAGTGAAGGGCAGGTTCTACTGCTGAACCGGGAGAGGGCGCGGGTGGAGGGGGAGGAGCGCGTGAAGAGGGAGAAGGGGAAGTGGTGGAGGTGGATGATTAGGGGGTTGGAGGCGGATGAGACAGCGGAAGGTGAGGGGGGTGGGGAAGGAAGGGAGGAGCAGGGGCGTGGGGGTGTTGTGAGCGCGGTAGAAGGGGGGGCGCGGGAGGCGTTTGGCAAGGCTGAGGCAAGCACGAGAGAGGCATTCACCGCCACAGAGTCGAAAGCCGGATCAGTCTTGCAAGCGCTCGAGGATAAAAGGCGAGAAGGCGAGAGACCGACTGAAGAGGCGGGTGGGCACGGTGGGCAGCTCGATCAGTTGGCGACAGAGGCCGGGAGGGCGAAGGGCGGGTGGACAAGTTGGATGACTAGGAAACAGTGATGCGTTGGGACGTGTATAGAATAATTATCTCACTTGTACAATTTAACACCGAGTCACTCATAGGCGCAAGGGGCGTGCGGGACGGAGGGGTACAACGGTCACATTCAATTAGATCGAAACCTTCAATCAAAGAAAAGGATCGTATTCGCTCAATCCCCTAGTCTTTGCGAGCGCAATACCCGTGACTTAAGGACAACCTATCAGATCCGCAATACAAGTAACCCAAGAACATCCTTACCGGATGCCCGAACAATTTCCACCTACGCTCCCTTCGCCTTGACTGATGCTGGGCGCCTGGGGTATCATCCTTTCGATCAAAAACACAATGGATCCACCACCGTAAAACAAGACGCCACCTGTTAAAAACCAGCGCTGTGCATATCCCTCTTGTGCCAATTCCATCTCTTCAAATTTCCATGTGCATATCTGTCCTGAATTACCTATCTTCAACCCTACCAGAAGCTGCACCAGCCGATATAATGCTGGCACAGATTCTCCACGCTCGTCGCCTGCCCAATCAGTTTGGCAACCTGCTGCTCCACGTTCAGCTCCTCCTTCGGCTTGAAGTCCCTTCCAGTAAGTTTCTGGTTCACCCTCGCTAGTACCTGCACTGCACGCGCATTCTGCACTTCACGGTTTTCATTTTTCGCATCGTTCGGATCCAGCACGTCCACATCGGCCGCGCTCGAAATACGTCTGGTGCGGTAAGAAGCCCCAGAGGGACGGTTCTGCTGTATCTGTGCAGCCTCGAGCTCGCCGATGATGGACTGACGGCGCTCAGAGGGGAAGGAAGGTTCCGGCGGGGATTCGCGGCTGCCCAAGCGCCAGTTGAGGAGGGGATCGTGGATAAAGGCTTCGAGGACGGCCATAAGGGATTCTTTGTTGTCGCGAATGACGCGCATGACTGCTTCGCAGGAGAGCTTGTAGCTGCCGTCGATGTTGCTGACTTCCATTGCGAAGGTGAGCATACGCGTAAGACGGAAGGGCACGCGCTCGGGGTATTTCTCGCGGTGCATGGCGACTTCAAAGCAGTCACCGAAATCGATGTGGATGACTTTGCCGGTGATGCGGTCAAGCATTAGATTTGAAGGGTGGCGATCTCCGAGACCGAGAATGTAGCCGACCATGGACATAACGGCCAGAGAGCGAGTGTAATTAGTTCGACGCTCTAACCAGGACTCAGAACTCTTGCTCTTGAGCCAGAGGACACGGTAAAGGTCTTTCCCGGTGGTGTTGTCCATGGCGTAGCTGAAAACCTCGACCTTTTGCATTAATGTAAGATTGTCGTAGTCTGGCGCCATTTGAAGCATTATTCGGTGCTCGATGTTGAGCAGGATTCTACGGCTCTCGCGGTAATCCTTGATCAAGTTGTGGAAGGTGTCGCTGTTTGGAACCCATCCGAGTAATCCTGAATTCTGCGATAGAGGTATAGCCGGGAATTTCTGGATATTGAGATGACGCTTGAAGCTCTCACTGTCGTTGTTGAGGAGCGTATTAACGAGGCCAAATAACTGCATCACACGCTCATCCTGACGAATATCCTCGTGTCCCTTCAGAAGATATGTATATGCAATTCCGTCACTTCCACGCAGAGTCATCTTCCGCGGACGCTGCTTCGACGGGATGACGGTAAAGACATGATCAAAACTCAAGATGCGGATGACTGGCTTGCCGCTTTGGTACGTCCCTGGTACGGCCAGATCCAGGTTTTTGGCCGCCTTAAGTTTGGGGGAGACATATGTAAGATCGAGTGTCATTAGATGTGGTAGTTGTCGAGCGATTCGGCGGAAAACCGAGTAGTACAAATCCCACGCTTGATTAAGGTCGCCAACTTCATTGGTGTTGCGGTAGGTATCGCACCATTGACTGGCTTCATGAAGGTCTCGGCCAAAAGCTTGGGTAAACGATATTTCTCGAAGTGTTTCGGGTCCTTGCTATGTACAGTTAAGATATATACTCTTTGGAAATTTTGAGTTGTCTTACCTTTTCTACCAGGTCGTGCAGAGGAGCTAATGTAGCAAACATACCCTCAATGTCATGATCACCAAAGTACCTATTACAATAAGCAACAAGTTCAGGCGTAAGCCGTCTTCTTCGGTGGAGTTGGAGGAATTCATACAGTCTTGATGCTTCTTCGAGGCCCTCGTGCCAAAGTTCATGCCACAATACAGCAACCCGAATAAGTTCTTGGCTCACGAGGTCGGCCTGCTCCACCAAGGCAGGACTATGTTTTCGCATGCTCTCCATTATCTGGCCTGCGGATTGTGACCGTTGGAGAACGTTTGACTTCATTGCCACTGTAAGTGGGTATACCAAGGCTTGTGGGTGGGCTTTTCCGACTTCCGCTAGAAGACGGTGAATAGATTGTCGAACTCTGGTGTTAGGCTGGTTGATGCGAGCAATCAATTGAGGAATGACTTCTAGCCAGGTATCCACGCTGACAGTGGCAAACCCTTCAGTAACTGCCAGATTGACCTCTGGATCTCCACCATGGGCGAACCACAGTGTCAATAGACGGAGCGTATCTTGTAAAGAGCTATTCGACGAGAGCGCAATCGACTTGAAGAAGCCTCGAATAGCCGGTACAACATGGTCTATGATAATCTGTTGCGGTAGGACAGCTGTTTCTCTGCTGGCTTGGGACGTAACTGCAGTCACGATTTCGAAGTTGGCCAAGGCCAAAGCATGCCATGCCTTGTACCAATCCTCATTGTAGGATGTTGCATGAGCATAAGAAGCTATGATTTCGTGAACGTGCTCGGATCTCCAATCCCCATTTTTCAAAGCGGTCAACCATTCACCTTGTTTGAGGTAACACTTGGCTAAGAGTTTGCTAAAACTGATAGGGTCTAAAGTCGGTTTCCTAGGTGGATCAAGGCCATGCCTATCATGCAAAGGACCTAGTCCATTTGGAACTGGTCTTGGGTTGGCCAGCATCTCAGCGTGATACGCGTTCAGTTGAAAAGAGAGCTCGGTGGTAAATTCGCGCAAACCGTGTAATGATTCCAGCCGCTTGCCGGTTGTCCATTGGTACTTTAGCTGGGCATAGAGGACTTCAGGAACCCCGGAAGTGCCAATGAGAAGGTTCGATCCAGGATCAACATTGACTCTCTGAAGCAGGTCCAGAGACTTTTCTGCAAGGCCTATGCGACCAGATTTCCGACAGAGGTTGGCGAATTTGATCCACATATCGATGTTCTCCTTGGGAGTGATGACTAGCGCTCTAACTTTGAGCATCCGCTGCCAAACCTCCACGTTGCGCTGACATCCCTTGAGTCGCCTTGTCCAAGTCTGTCTCATGGTAGCTTGCTTCAGTGCATTGCCGTCGCTCTTCTTATAGGTAATGATTTCTTCAAGCTCCGCAAGCATCTGTACGCGGACCACCACACTATAGGCTCGGTTGTAGGATTCCCCTAGCAAGGCGCTCAGCTCAGTATCGAGACCTTCTCTTGCCTTTTCAATATGATCCGAGGCACGTTCGAATTGGTTGCGGTGTATGGATAGAATTGCACCGAAGAAGGATCTGTCGGGTGATTGTGATTTCATGGAATCCAAGTAATTGTCCATCAACTCCCACTGACCAAGACCCCATGCAGCAGCTGCCGCTAATGGGGCAATCGCTCGCTTATGTTCGATGGATGCAAGGTTCCACTTGACTTCCGCCATGTTCGACAAGAGGTCCCATTCTCCAAGGGCATGAAGACATCTCATCTTGCCCATGGTGATCTCGAACGAAGCAGGGTCATCCTTTTCACGCCTCTCGTAGGCTTGCAGGGCCTCGTCCCAGCGCTCAAGCTTCTCAAACCATGTCTCTTTTAACTCAAAGTCCTTGTATTTCTGAGCGTTGCGTAAAATACCCACAGCTGCGTCCGATTGCTGCAACTGATTGTTGATGTAGATAAGAGCCTCGACTGTGCCTGGCGTCTTTTCTTCCTCGAACTCAAGTTCCTTGTAATGCAAAGCTTTTGCAAAAGCGTGGCATCTAGCCGCATACAGCCCTAATACCCGAATATCAATTGGGAGAGCCTTATCATCGTGCTCCATGAACTCTGCCAGGTTCAGCAAAATTTGTAAGATTTCAGGCGGTATATGAGGTGAGGTTATTGCTGTTTCGAGGGATTTCACAAGTTCGTCCTGGTACTGGTCGTACAACTCCGTCCAGCAGGATGCGAAGGCTGCATTAAATAGATCTTTGGCCAGTGGCTGGTAAACACCTGCCAAACCGGCACAAGCCCGCAGTGCGTGCGACGGGGATTCTTTGAGAAGTTCGACGCTGAATCGCCTCATCCACTCTATCCAGTCTTCGCGGGTAGACTTCTGGGATGCTTCCCATGCGTTTTTCAGATGCTCTTGATTAACAGGAAGCTTCTTGTGCCCGATGTCCGCAAAATTGGAGTCGTCACCTAGCCTACCGTAGTGATCTTCCGGGCTGAGATCTTGTGGAAGCGGCTCTCCCTTTTGCAGTTTTGATACAAGGATATCATAGCTCTGGTGAGGGATGTGGCTGGCGACAAGGACCTTCTTGACAGTATTGATGTAAAGCTTGAATTCTTGACCAAGCTGAAATATCAGAGCACAGATACAGTCAAGTGCCGCTTGTCTTAGGATCTGCTCTTTGTTTACCAGGATGTCGCTCAAGCTATGGATGATCAAGGATGTATAATCCGACAGGTTGACCTTTCGTGAGATCTTGCCAATGGTCTCAATTGCGGATCTCCGTATAGGAACTGGATTTAGCTGCCTCTGAAACATCCGTACGAGCATGGGAATGATCATATGCATATATGTTTCACTCGACTCGCCAAAAACCAATATTGCATGCAACACCTTCTCGGAAGCTGTTCGCCGGATGTTGTTATCTGTCTCAAGGATGCCCAACATAAGCGGAAGTATTTTTGCAATATGAACGCGGAACTCCGTCTCAAGTGATCTTGACAATGCTTCGACGAGAGAAAGTACAGTAGCTTGTATCTGCGTCGAAGTTGACCAGAATTCGACAACCAGGTCCAGCAGTGGTTTGACAAAGGGCCGGATGTGCTGGCGCACGATGGTGGCAAGGATCGCAAGCTGGTTAAAATACGGCTCAAGGCGAGTTAAGGGTGCATTCCGTGTAACGATTACAAAGCTTGGAATTATTTGAGCCAGAAAGGGTACACACTTCAGACCCAGAGTTTCGAAAATCTTTACAATAGCATCAATCACTGCTGAATGGTACTGAGCCAAAGAAACGTCCTTTAGCATTGTTTGCAACAGGGTGTTCATGACGACGGTAGGATAATAGTCTTCATTGGATGGCGTCAGTCCTTGCATGATGAGAGCAACGTCGGAGATTGATTGGACATCGTTTTTCAACCGGATCTCTGGGCTCGTCTCCATAATCTGCTGATGCTTGTATGGGTCAAGAGCACCCAGGATACCAAGAAGCTTGATGGTCTCCTTCCGTAAAACCCCCTGTTGTTCTGTCTTGATTATGTTCACGAGGAGGTCCAGTAGATGCGGGTAGTCACTGTATGGTTGTATAACGTAACCCGAGCTGCTTGCCAATTGGCCCAGAGTATGCAATGCTGCATCTCTCTTGCTCTGCGAGCTAAGATCTTGCAGAGCATCAATGATAGTGGGCATGAGCTTGGGTATGAACGGAAGCAAGTCTCTACCACCAAGGGTCGCAAGCTCTCCGATTGCCTTAATCGTGGTTGCGGCAACAGTACAGTTAGTATCGGTTGTTTTGGGTAGGAGAGTCTTCACCAGAGGGTCAGTGAAGGGTATGACTATGTCCTTTGCATTTGCAACGAAAAGGCTGATCAGTCTAGCACTTTCCTCTTCGTATCTGGAATCGTGAGAATAGCTGATTCCCATCATGAGATTTACCAGAAGCTTTCGAAGCGGTGGAAAGACGAACGCAGGGTTTACGTCGGTTAATCGGCCAACTATGATAATTGCAGCCTGCCGAACTTCGAAATCAACATCGTTGACAGCAAGGAAAATAGACCGGATATTCTCGGGCTTGGACAGATGTCGGTCGAACATGGTATCGAGTGAAAGAAGAACGGTCCGCCGGATATCCGGATCTGTGTCTGCCACACCCACAGCCAAAAGTCTCTCGATAACCTCTCCCACCACTCTAATAGCATGAAAGCTAGTCTGATGGATGATAGGGTCACGGATGTAAAGTTGACAACAGGTGAGAGCCGCTGCTTTCCGAATGCCGGCGTTGTTACTATCGACAAAACGTATAATGACATCTCGTACAAATTCGTTCAACACGTGGCCTATTGTTACAGTCAGCCTATCTGTGCGTAGAGACAGGAGTAAGCACAGAACAGATACGCACCAGCAAAGTCGAAAGTGCCGAGAGTATTCAGCGCGAGGGCTATCTCCGTGTCCTTGTGGTCCGCCTGCAGATTAAAATCTTTGGCAAAGGCAGGGATAGGTGGAGGCTTGTTCTCGGGGCACCCCAAAGGCTTGAACGGCCGTCCCGACAAAACAAGGCTGAGTAGATCTAGCAGCTTTTCCTGAATCATCAGCTTAATGGGAGGAATATAGTGGGCCATATCAACAAGAGCCTGGGTCAGTGATTGGCTTAAGCCACACGCAAACATTGGGTCCAACAATGCTTCCATGTACTTGCTCAGACTCTGGCCGACAGCAATTGCTAGCATGCTAATGCATTGGAAAACTGGAGCCTCGTCCGTGCCGACACGGTTCCGCCTAAGCAATGTTAGCATAGCAAGTCCTCAAAGGAAGAGGTCGACTTACGCTTTGACACTAAGGGCGTCCCTAACAAAGACAATGATGCCATTGAGATAGCCCGCGATAGCACTTCCAACAGCGTTGGCAACCTTGCCGATAGCTATGAAAGCAGCATTTCGTTCTTTGTCCTTCTTCAGCTGGTTTTGCAGATGGGTCATGAATTTGTAGAGATAATTCGCTGCAAACTCTTGTGGGGCATAGCCTGCTAGGATTGGCACCAGAGTAACAATCTGAGCCCGAATTCTAACTTCCTTGTGTTCCTTTAGACGGAGAGCGACCTCGCAAGCCTCTTTGTAATGCTCATGCATGAACATGCCTCCTTTAGATAAAAGCTCCTTGATCGTGAGTAGAGAGCCATGAATGATCTCAGGGTTGCCGGACTTGAGCCCTTGTAGAGTTTCCTCATACATGCGAGAAAACCATTGCTGTCTCATCGTGGCATCGCGGGCGGATATGATCTCGAAGCAAGCACCAACAGCTTCTGCGGCAGTCTCGCGTATAAGGACCTTGGGATCTCGGAGGGCGGGCCATATGCAGTCGAAAATCTGGGGGACAAATGCGTAGAGTAACGTCGGTGAGTTCTTCGCAAGCTCACGAATAGTGAGCACCGCAGCAAATCTTCGACTCTCCTGTCGATCTGATTGGAGCCACTCTAATGCAGACTTCACTTCGCTTTCAACCAATTCGGCGGTGAGCGCCCCCCCAGGTATTGCCAAACGGCCCAGCGCACGGGCAGCAAAGATGAGGACTGCATTATCGTTGCTTCGTAATGCAGCGTGTAGGTATCCAGAGAAGCGGGAGGTTTTTTGAGCTGCGTCATCGCCAGCAAAAGCAATAAGGTGATCTACCGCAAGAATACCGCCAATCTTGTCGTTTGTGTCGTTACTGTTAATGAGCTGAGTAATCCGATGGTGAACATTATTGTAGTATTCTTGGAACCTATCCGGAGATAGCTCTGGATCTTGTTAGATTGTGCACTGGAAGTGACTTATCAGTCTTACCTTTGGATGCTGTAGACACAAGCTGGTACAAATCGTATGCCGCCAGCCGCCTACGTTCCTCATCTTTTGACTTGAGCTCCGTGAACGTACGATTCAGCGTGTCTGAGCTTTGTTGAGACATGCTAATTGGCGACCATGGAGTTCTTAGGACATAGAGAACGTAGGGTGGTATTGGATCACCATCTGGATTTGTGATGATCTTGACGACGATGCGTGTTGGGGCTTTCAACACCTCCATCTTGATAACGGTGGAAGACAGCGCTAACGGCAACTGCCACGGCCGCTAAAGGCGGGCACTATACGGTTCTTGGATAGATATCAAAAGGAGGGGTGAAGTTTAGTGTAGAGCAGTAACTTCAGAGCACTGTTTGGATGCGCTTTGATGATTTCCACAACTGCGTATCGACGGTGTTAGGAACACTAGTGGACGAGAATCTTGTGACCTTTTAGTCCCGCATGAAGCGGCTAAATGGGAAAATAGCCCCGAAGCTTGACGGCCTTACGGTTGCTTCTAGAGTTTCATACTCATGATTTCCATGCAAGACTCAATTTCTTTGTATCAACTATAATACCTCTACCTGAGAAAAGAAATCCTGCCCCGGCTTATCAAGCATCTAGGCCTGAGTCTCAACTGCATGCGGACAAGGAGCTTTACACAAAGATTGGGGAGTCAACAGCAAGAGAGCTCGTCCAGTCGTTCATTGTACCCATACGCTCAGGTCGAGCTTGGAACGTTCCAAAAGGCCATGTGTGCCGTCTAACCACACCATATGGGCCTCAAGTGGGCGATCTCAACATCTGGAATGCTACCAATTCACGAGAGAGGTTCTGGGCCGCGAGAACTAGGCAGCTTCATCGTTCGCACGTCACCAAGTTTGATCGTCTCTGGAGCTGCCTGCCCTATATGAGGCCTCTAGTCACTATAACAGGGGACTCTCTTAGCGGATACGGAGTGGACGAAGTAGGTGGTCGTGTCCATGATCTGCTCGGTACTCGGTGTGATCCGTATGGTGAGTCAACTCAGCTTTGAGAAGAGGTGTCTCGTTGACCTGAAGAAGTCAATCAAATGTTGAGTGGAGACGGCTTCGATTACCACTGCCATTCAAATCTAACGCGTGCTATACTACCGTATGGCTTGAACGAATCAGACGTCCATGACGTCCTCAATGTTTTCCAAGTTACCGGCTTAAACAAATATGGTGAATACTTCATGTGAAACCTCGACCAATAGCTGTGCTCCCGCTCAATAACTAATCCATCTTAGGGAACCGTCGCCAGCAAAGCCAGGGGATTTCTTCGAATTCTTTGCCGAAATCGATGTTCTCTGTGCGTTGAGCACATGCCCTGGTGGAGATCTCTCCGCTTGGGGCTGGGAGCAAAGTGGCGATGAGAAAAAGATGCTGGCTTCTTGTCGGCCCCTTGGGGTAGAGGTATACGAATTGACTGAGCCATCTGTATTGGAAAGCTGGAAACCGCCTGAGCGGCCGGCATATCGAGGATTACATGGTATGGTGCTCCCAGTATTCCAAGCGAACCATGGCGAAAAGGAATAAATCAATTTTGAATGGTGCTCAAACCGCCCTGTTTCTTAGGTACACTTGCAGAGCTTGTGCATTATCAAAGATTATCGCGGTATAATTTTCGCAAAATATCTTTTACGATATTATTATCAACTAGCCACATGAGATTTTAGAACTCGCACGAGGAAACTGCAAAGGAGCATCGCCAAGAAGATCCCCATGACGCAATGCAGGATGAATTCATGCCTTATGCAACGTTAATCGATCTTTGTTCTAACATGTCAGATATACAGCTTGCCAGGAGATAGGGGTATCTTGAAGCAAAAGAAACACTGGCGGCCTCATAGACCACTCTAGAGATATAACTTGTTGAAATAGAGCATTACCGGGTTGAGTTCTAGTTTTATTCATTGGTTTTTCCTCTGCAAAGGGCTGCATAACCATTTGAGAACGGACACCATAGTCTAGCTACGTTGCCATTTCACTCGCTTCGTGCGCACGACTTATCACTCAGCCGCATTTGAAACCAGTGCTCCTGTAGTACAGATCAGATCGAGCTTGAACGGTAGGTCCAAAATTGCAATCCCCCGCTATCGCGCCACTCTTTTGTGTGAGCTAACGCCAATAGAACTCCCCGCTTTGCCCTCTGCTCCCATTCTTGCTACTGGTAACGGAGCATAGCTAACGCTCTTGCTCCTTTTCGGACCTTTAGCCCCGTTTCCAACCGACATCATAATCCCACTTCCAGCATGTGGAATCTTAGAATATGCATCAGTTGTTTTTTTGACCAGGCCTGCATCAACATCCGACGCCATGCTTGCATTTACAGCAGTTGAGATGCTGGAGTACATATCCAGTCCCTGGTCCATGAGGCTACCGAAACCATCAGGGTACTTAAGCTTCGCGAGCTCGTGTGGAGCCCGGCCAACGGCGGGATCGTTGAGGTCCGGTAGTGGAGCTTTGCGCCACTCAGAGGTGTGTTTACGTGGAGATAGAGGTGGGAAGGACTGGATCCTGGATGTTTTTGAGATTGAAGGCCTTCTTTCTTTTGAATCGGAGTTACTGTTTGGCTCCGCAGTATTTGGTGGATCGGTAGGATGCGTATTGGAATTGGTTATCCCAGGTGGATGCTCATTCCAAGACCAGTCGAATATGTTTCCGTATGATTGCCTTAGATGCAACATTGTATCGTGGAAGACGCTCTGCTTTTCTTGAAAAGAGGAACCATGGCCTGAGAGTGCTGCAGCCCCAAAAATGAGCTCTGTTCCCCCAAAGCCACCGTTGAAAGGTCTTCGCTCGGTGCCATGGTTGGTAATTCCTGGTAGTGACTCCTTCCGAGTAGGGCTTACAGAGGTCTGAGAGCTTGCGCCACTAGGAGTCTGATCTTCTTGCCAAATAATCTCATGCACACCGCCTCGAAGACCAGCTCTAATGGTGCTGAGCCGGCGAAGGATCCCAGCCGCTGAGACCGAGTGTCTCCTCGAATTTGGGCTGGTGGTGAACTTGCCAGGATCTCGATGGGCTTCTTGAAGGGTGAGACCAGTCTCAGCTAGTAAGCTGTGCCGCGGTACCTCCGAAGTTCCACCGAGTTCCGTCATAGACATTGCTCTCTGTCTCGCGGCCCCGGACTCATCGCTAGCATATTTTAGGGATTTCATCCTGCGAGCTTCGTGTTCTACAGAAGAAAACATACGTGTGGAGTCAAGTGGTCTGCTTTGGAAGGCTATCGCAGTTACGGCAGTCCGGAAGGCAAGACCATTTTCATGCACGATTTCGGCAGTTGCAGCTTCTTTATTTGTGCCTGTCTTTGGTTCTGATTGATACGACGCGCTGGCTTTCCTTAAGGTAATTGTCGCTGGTATGTTCAAGCTTGCAGTAGGATTTGTATGTTGTTTGGCTTTTGCTCGTCGCCGATCCATAGCTGCGTGGCTTATCCTGTTCTTGCTTTTCTTCCAAGATGTTTCGTCTGTTGTGCCTTCAACATCCTCATTGGAGGGAACTTCAAAAGCACCCGTGTCCTTGGACGCGAAGAGCATCTTCAAGGTGCTGGAAATAGATTCTAGTAAAGGGGGAGGTCTCAGGTTCTCTGCGTTCACACTGGCCTCACTGTACCTTCGCAATGTTCTTACAGCGATAGATCCATGGTTGTGAGCTTGGTGCTCATCCACATCATCGTTCGAGTCTGGCTGTGTTCTCCCAGATGCAGTACACCGATGCGGCAATGTCTCAAAGCTTAGCACACGTGGTCCTTGTGCTAGTACTTTAGCAGATGAAACCACTGGTTTTCCCTTGGTACGCTGGTGCGTGTTTGCTCCGAAGTAGCCGTCTCCATCTCTCTGTGGGGGAGGACTAAAGACGTCGCCAGGTGCTGGTGGACTGAGATATAATGGGCTACTTGTGCTACCACCACTAGTGGCCTCGAAAGGATTCAATTGACAGAAGGAGAGTAAAGGCGTTAGAGGGCGGCGATTGTTGGATTCGTAGCGTTGAGGCTCAATCTTGCCAGACTTGACATTCAAAGATGGCTATACACATGTGAATAGTCAAGTCTCTAGCAGAGTATCACGAGATATACCTTGGTGGGTTTGTCGCACTCTTTGACCTGATCAGAATCATCACTTAAAAGAGAGGTTGTTGTCATTTTTGCAGGCTATAGGAGGTATCTGCTTTACCAAGGCGTATGCAAGGTATTCAGGTTATGATAAAGCATAAGGACCGAGGCGCGGAGAAGAACGCTTGGCATTGTTATTGGCAGGAGATGAAGATAAAGATGGTAATTCGAGGTGTATCTGGTTTGAACCAATGTAGGAAGGGCAGAGACTCATGGACAAGAACAGGAAGCACCACAGCCATACCTTAGTTTGGGCAAGTCACGCTGGAGAAGACTAGGGAACAGTACACCTACTTGGTTGTCGCGGCGTATTTTTACAAAAAGGAAAAAGGGAAGGAACGAGGAACCATCAACGACATCTGACAGTTAGGCAGAGTTCGAGACCCACCAACTACCTCAAAGAGAACGCCAGATTTGGTAGCACAAATCCTTCTATTCGTGCAACATTTTGGTTTCACAAACACATCTTGTGGTTTCTTGATTGGCTTCACCATCGAGCGATATGTAGATATTGGAGAGAGCTTACTCACCAAGACCTGGACCATTGTCCAGGTCGTTGAGAAAGCTTTGCAGATATAGAGATCTGTGTACCTTCTGAGAGTTAGGATATTGCTGGATTTGGTCTCTGGACCCATCAGTAGAGCGAAACACGATCTCACTATAGATTGAGCCTCGACTTCGTGCAGCATGGCAAAATCCGCCCCGGCTGAGCTCCTAGTTTCGCAAGAACATCCCCAATATTCGATGGGGAAATTCTCAACGTAGGAGGATGCCTTGACATGATTCCGCTCAGATCGAAAAATAAAAGCTGTTCTAGACTTATTAAACCGGGAATGATAGATAGAATTGTTAGTAGTTTATCGAAACTTGATTTTATTGTATCTTTAAAGGTTGCATAGGCTCTGAAGACGGCTAGATGGAACCAGAGGATCACACAGCTTATGCCGGCATCGACTCGTCCAATAAGAGATTTGAACCGAAAGCTCTTTTGACAGTGTACAGCAGACTTCCTGCTTATTGCTACAAGTGTCATACACGTCAAAACCCAATGAATACGTGAAAGAAACGACACCGCATACCAAGCCAAGGGAATTGATTTAATTTCGACAAAGGACTTGCACCTCAATATCATGATATTCATTGCGAAAGCCCTATGAAGGGTCAAACTATCACATATCTCCCTCGGATTCTCATAGCTAGAAGCTTAGAGAACTAGAAAATGAGAAGAAGCAGACCTAATCGCGGCCGCCACTATGCGACGCGGGCCAATATAACGGTCGAGGTCATATACTCCCAACTCATCTCCGCCTACAGATGTGGCTCTTGGAGTCTAGTGCGGTTTTTCGAAGGCCATCATGGAAGCCAGGAGTCCTGACTCCATTATCTCTCGTTAAGACAGCATTCAATGAACGTTCAAATAATGAGGTCATGTATGCGAAGAGCAGCTTGCAACCGCGCTCGCAGGTGGCCTCAAGTAAAGTCGTACAAACAAGGAGCTCCTGATAAGAGAAACTACGAATCTCTTAGTCGAGCTCTATGGCGCCTCACGTCGGTGCCATCCTCGTTGTTGTCCTTCGTAGCACATTCAGAACCTTGCGATACGGCATCATGGTCGCAAGTTACGTCAAGATCAGACGGCACTGCTTATACTTCGACAGTGAGGATCCAACCATCACCCGCCCGTACATTGTCGCTCTTGATGCCTCCCCACAATATGATACGAAACCTATCAAGATCGTGCTGTGTACTCGCAAACCAGCCCCGTGGACCGGGTCGTTCGTGTTCCCCTTCCGCCATTGAAGCTTCTGGTATTTCGACTCGCGCCCAAGATCCTTCACCTGTCTTTGCGCCAACCAATTGTCTTGTAGCATCTTTGAGGCTCGCGGCAGTCATTCCATCTGATCGCAACTGATAAGACCACACATCATTACAGAACTTGCCAGCACCTTCATGACCTAGAGAGCTCGGATCCCCTTCACCTAAAAACAATAGTAGATAGTTCCGACCTTGACCTGTAGTGATAGGCTGTAATCCTGCGACGCTCCGGTCCCCGGGTTCTTGTGTAGCATTTGGAGGCATGGCGGTCTCCCATTTCCCAGTAGGTTGTACGATACTAGACTCACCTTTTCCCGCTTTATCGCCTGAATCTGAAACTGAAATATCCAAGAAATCAAGTCCACCCAGCTCCTTTTTGCCATCAAAGCCTCCAAAGCGGTAGAGCCGATTTTGTGTGAAGGTCAAGCTAGGCCCGCCTCTTGCAGGACCCGGTGCTTCAGGATATGGTGACCAGATCCGCGCTGCCAGGTCAAAAGCCCAAACATCGGCCAGACGTCCTGAGGCGGGGCATCCTCCGTGGATGAAGATGGTGCCATGAACTTCAGGGTCAGGCGATCCAACAGGGTTTTCTCGGTGGTCTTGGCTACCTTTTTGAGGATGCAGCGTGGCGGCGGAAGCGTGATATGATCTTGCTGCAGGATATGGTGAGCCACTAAGAGGATCTAAGAAACTCCAGCAGTTCAATCTAGTGTCGTAGACCCAAATACGACCTTTCTCCTCCCATGGCTGCATAGCCTTACCGCCTCTCCCCCCAAAGACATATATTCTGTCGCCAATTGCGTTCGCGGTGTGCCCAACCCTTGGCGGCGGGACCCCTCCTCCGTCTGGATTTGCTTCTGCAGCAACCTTTTTGTAATCCGCTTCTAAGACGCCTGATGATGGTAAGGTGTAGACATGCATATCGTTGCTCACAGGTTCTCGCGGTTGTTCCTCGCCGCCGAAGACATACGCTTTTCCCTTGGTGACTGAAAGTGAGTGTGACGAACGCGGCAAATGGTCACCTGTAGGAATGCGTTTCCAGCTCGCTTTCAAAGGTATTGTGGGTTTGGCGATAGCAAAACCAGCACCAACGGCGCCTTCAACGGCTGTCTCAGCTGCATAGGCAGTAGCTACTACGCCCGGTTCCATGGCCGCTTTGACTGTGGCGGATTGGAAAGGCCTGGAGGAGAGACGCTAGTTATTTTCTCTTGACATACGAGGTCATAGGGTAGATAGGCATGTGTATATATTGGTTGAACTATTCTAGAAAATAGGAACTATGGAGGGAGGAAGAAGGTGAAAACTCTAAACCTCCCTAGCGCCAGCCCTATAGGGCTAGGAGCGGAGATTACTAACCACAGGGGTCACAGTACTGTTCCCTGTTTCCAACATTTTCCACGGTACAGTACGGAATACAGTAGTGGGTTCTGTGACGTGGGGCTACTGGGGGATGATGATTGAAGCTCTCAAGGCCGAACCTTCACGATACGATAACTTGTTAACGTCCCATAAACATTTTGGTTGACTTTCTCATAAGTAATGTTATCACAATCTGTTCTCTACATGTCTGTTGAATGGCTCAATCTGGTCTCATAGAGAACGCGACATTGGAAATCTCTTGTGCATGCCGTCGGATCAGTGGTTCTGTCTGTGTCTCATCGTCAGCATTACCTTTACCGATTAGTCTTTGTCATTGCGACAATTGTCGCTATTCTACGGGCCTATTATGTGTTTCAACCGTTCCCTTACCCAAGAACTCATCTTCTCTTCAAGTCCGTGGCAAGTTAAAGGGCTACAAATCATCCACATACAAGACAAGATTTTTCTGCGAGCAATGTGGCGCTTCCATATATGACATGACCACAAACCCTGATGTGGCTAGCATTTGCACAGGTATCCTCAGACGGTCTGACAACATTGTGGAGTTGAAGCGACACAAGTATGTTACGGACACAAAAGACGAGGGGTTGAGTGTTTGGCTTCGCGATACTGCACCTGGGGAGGACCAGCCACATAAAAGCGGACGGACCCAACATACATCAACGGCTCTACCGGTAATTCCTAGAACTGGCAGCACTGAGTCGGGCCCCAAACTGCCGGGTTATTGCCACTGTGGTGGCGTCCAGTTCCAGATCACTCGTCCTGACAGGCATTCAACAGAGCTGTCTTCCCCATGGCCTGATCTACTTGTTCCATACCTCTCTGGATCTTCGGAGAATATAGGAGATGTCAAATGGTGGCTCCGTGAGGATGGTACCAAGTATCTTGCCGGCACATGTGCTTGTAATTCATGTCGGCTAGCATCCGGCTACGACATTCAGGTGTGGGCATTTGTGCCTAAGACCAATATTCTACAGGCTAATGGGCAGCTCCTCGACTTCACTATGGGTACGCTGAGGCGGTTCCAAAGTTCTGAAGGCATCTACCGAGAGTTCTGTAGAAGCTGCGGTGCTACTGTATTTTGGCACTGTGACGAAAGACCCGGCTTGATTGATGTGAGCGTAGGGCTGTTGCATGCAGAAAGTGGAGCCCGAGCAGAATCTTGGCTTGAGTGGTGGACAGAAAGGGTCAGCTTCGAGGAGAACGCTCAAAATAAGGCGTTGATATCCCGCTTAGGCAGGGGGCTTAAGGAATGGGCAATGGTAAAAGCAAAAACGCCCGATACAGCGCTTTCATGATCACCAAAACACATCATAATCAATCGTCTCCGTCTATTGCTCCCTCGTCTATGTGGGATGCAAGCAACTCTACGATTTTCACAACTCTATTCTCGGCATCGCCGCATTGAGTTCGATATTTGATTCTCTCTCGTCACACTGAGCAGGAATCTTGATTATGCCTAGTTTCTTCACGGAAAGGGGCATTCTTTAGCAATCTAACTTCCTAAATTATTCCTTAATGTTAGCGATATGATACCGCACTGGTGGCTGAACAAAGCAAACATTACCTCCATTGCTCTAAAACATCTCAATGCAAATCCTCTCGACAGTCTTAGAACTGAGTGCTGCAAAACAGCTTGCTCGCAACAGATCGTTTCCCCATTGTTCATCTCATATAATAGTGTTGGTATATGAGGGTCAGGAGTATGTGCATGTGTATATATTGGTTGAACTACTCTAGAAAGTAGGAATGAAGGAGGTGAAAACTCTGACTGCCGCGCCCTATAGGGCTAAGCGAGATTGCCAACCACACAGGGGTAATAGTACTGTTCCCTGTTTCCAACAATTAGATATTGCATGTTCGCACCGTCCGGTAGAAGAGCTACAAGCTGTAAATGGAGCGGAGGCAACGTGATGTTATTGAACGGCTGTGAATTATCCGTGAATTGTACGGAGTACCACGAATGAAGATAGCCAAGGCAAACACGTGACATTAGTCGCTTATATAATCCTTGGTCGCAAGATCTAATGCATGACGATTTTTAATTTCAATTGCCCCACGATAAGCACAGAATTTGGATGCGCGTACGAGCACAACATGGGGACTGCAACACTGCCCAACGTCCAAGATTAGCTACCATGTGCATGTCCGAGCAAAGGTGTCATTGAAGGGCTTTACAACTGGTAAGGCTAAGGTGACCAAGTGTAGAAGGCGAAGCAGAAAGTCCTCCAGTCCACGTTGTTTCTCCCAAACATCTCTGAGGTGATAGCATTGAAGGTTCATTTATCTTGAAACTTTCGCTACCTACACCACATCTAGGTTTACAAAGCAGTATACCCAACCCTTGTCGGAACCAGAAAACGGCGAAGATGTCCTTCTACCGACCAGGAGACTACCAACCCTACTTACCTTCTCTGCACGACCTCCCACCTCCCCCACCTCTTTCGGAGATGCCTCCCCTTCCCCGGGGCCCGCCACCTCTCATGAACACATACCGCGGTAGTGACTCATGGCGACCATCAGACAGGGAACCGAGTTTTCCTCAAAGAAATGAGTTTACGTTTCGCAACAATGACATCGCTCCTCAGTACCCTCACGACAGCGATCAATACAGGCCAACACGCTCGAAACAGTATGCAATGCGCGAAAATGGACAGGGGCGTTCCCAAAACCAATACCGACCTGAGCGGAACCGTGACGATCATAGCAGAAGGAATCAAACCAATCTAAATCAAAACCAACGCGGGCGTGGTTACCGTACTGCTACTGCTGATAGGCCTTTGTTAAAACTGAGAAGAGGAGATACACCTGAACAAATGCTGGGCATGGCGGATGATCAGAATGGTGCTAGACGTTTCCTTCCTGCCGATGATGTATCCGATAGCGGTGAGGAACAGATGGATGAGTCTAATTCCGACGAAGACGAAGTAGCGCCACCGACTGCAGAAATGTTCCAAGGTATGCTTGGAGAGGATGCGTTTGAACCACCATCGAAGAGACGAGCCCTTGAACCTGGCACTAAGGGGCTCAAAGAAGCGAATGCCGCTCCACAGTGGTCCAATCCAGATCCTTACACTGTGCTTCCACCGCTTGACGAGCCCCAGCGAAAGCGGAAAGATGTTGTTAAAATAATTCGCAAAGCCCGCATTATATCTGAGAAAGGAGGTTACGTACAAAGCCAGGTAGTAGCTAATGACGACTTCATCTCCTTTGATTTGGAGGAGGAAGACGCTTCAGCTGACGAGGCCATAAATCGCTTCAGCAACGGCAAGAACTCTGCATACGATGTAAGGGATTTTCCTGAGGCTCCACGAGGGCCTCGCCAATTCAGTCATCTCCATCATTTACATGGGCATGGGCATAACACAGAAGTTCCTCATAGTGTACTCGATGCACGATTGCCGGGTGATGAAACGAGTTCGCCATACCAACCGCAGAAGCTACTAGTCGAGCCTAGCAACTTCACGTTGGACATTCCAGATTACGATACTGCGCTTGGCAATCGTAAAAGAACTCATGACGACGAGATTAGAGGTGAGCTGCCACACTCTAAGAAGCGCAAGCCCGGAATGCCTAGTGGATCTATACTTCAAGATTGGATGCCGAATAGAGGGACACACCCTACGCCTTGGCTTGTCAGAGACGATAGACCGACTGAAAACGCTGGGTTTCGGTAAGACTTGTAACTTCATTGTACGCTCACATTTTGCTAATTTGTGCTAACAGGCTACATAAGGAGATTTGCGACTTCTACGAGTTCGTTAGACCTCAGAAGTTCGAGCAGACTATCCGGGAAGAATTGTTAGATCGGTTGCAGATAGCCGTAAAGAACCACCTTCCACAGTGTAATATCCACTGTTTCGGGTCTTTCGCTGCTGGTTTATATCTACCAAACGCCGACATGGACCTTGTCATAATCTCGGATCAATATCGAAACCTGGGTCAAAAGCTGGCCTGCCAAACCAATGGCCAGATGCGTAAGTTCGGTAGGTACCTTCATGACGCGAAGGTAGCCAAAGCTGGCTCAGTAGAAGTCATCGTTGGGGCCAAAGTGCCGATCGTAAAGTTTGTTGACCGGATTACTTCCATCAAAGTTGACGTCTCCTTTGAGAATGATACAGGGCTTATAGCCAATAAGACCTTCTCAGCTTGGAAAAAACAATACCCTGCGATGCCAATCTTGGTAACGCTGATCAAACAATTTCTGATGATGAGAGGGCTGAATGAGGTCATGAACGGAGGGCTTGGTGGATTTTCAGTCACTTGTTTGGTGACGAGTATGCTGCAGAACATGCCACGCGTACAGGCTGGAGAGTTGATTCCCGAAGAACATCTTGGAGAAATGCTAATCGAGTTTCTGGACCTTTATGGCAATCGACTTGATATTACACGAACTGGTATCATGATGAATCCCCCTGGCTATTTCAACAAGGTACGTGCTGGCTTGTGACTTCCATCTCATCAAGATACTGACCGACATGATAAGCATGAGCTTCACCGATCTTCCTACCGCAAGCCCATATATCAGGCCAACAAAGCAGATCGGCTAGCCATCATGGACCCTAACAAACCTGATAACGACGTATCTGGAGGTTCAAAGAATGTTTCACTTATATTTAGTCGCTTCTCGCGAGCTCATACAGAACTTTTGAAAGCAACGAGATTGATGAAGCGCCCAAGTCTACTGGACTGGCTACTTGGAGGAGAGTATGAAGCTTTTACATGGCAACGAAACCATCTCCTGGGTCTTTATACACAACGCTGGGATGACCGAATTCACGATTCAAAGTAAGGGGTTCCACTATTGTTTTCATGATATTGTCTGAGAAGCTTTCGGACAGAGATCTACAAGGCGCCACTCGTGACGGCACCAACCGCTTAGTTATCGAATATTCCTCTACGAAGGAGCATATCGCATGTCTAAACCCCAATCTCTTTGTCAACCCCGTTATGCCAGGTGTCGTTAATCCTTTCCCAAAACCGACGGCGAAGGCAAAGAACGCGGTGAAGCCCAACCACCAGAAAGCCACCAAGCTTTTAGAGAAGAACAACGCTGGAGCTTTAAAACCACACGGGAAGGGAATCCCTCAGGAACAGCATCCTAATAAAGCGCCTTCTATACTTGAGAGCAAGTCTTCAAAGAAAGTCACCGGTGAGCGCAGCCTGTGCAGGGCTTCCACTTTGAAGCGTCAATACCCAGGTATTGCTGGTGTTGGTAATTCTATCACCAAAAAACGTCGGCAAAAAGTACTTGCTCAACATAAAGCGAAATTCCCAGATGTCACTACTAAAACATCAACAAACGCAAGAAAATCGAAACTTGCTCAAGCTTCTGCTGATCCAGCTCTACCGACTAAACAATCAAAGACCCCGAGGAGAGCTCCCTTGCCACCAGTGAGGGAGCAAATGCTAGCTAATGTTTTCATAATGTCTGGTGGTGCATCTAACGAAGATCCGATCACAATCGATTGATGGCTCTCTCCTGTGCAACATTCAACTATTGAGTTACCGTGACGGAGACAAGATCTGGCATACGAGATGTTGTACGATGAACGGAGACGGTGGAATACGAATTAGCATGCATTTCTTTGCTCATATCTGTATCTCATTATGTTTGCCGTAAGCTTACAGAATGCTACAGGTCTGGCGCTCGAGGTCGATAACCAGATACCCAATTGCTTAGCTGTAACATGGATCACTTGATAGCCTAAGCTCTCTTCAGGCTCTGGCGTAGCGCTACAATGACTATAGCGAGATTTCGGATCGAACTGCTCAAACCAAGATTAGCTTCTTTTTCTAGCTTTTGCATACCTTATTAGGCTTGATATATAAAATCCCTCGATGTGTCTTGTTAGAACGACTTCCCTTTGCTGACCTACAATTGTGATAGATACCTTGTTGGGCATCAGAAGGTTTCGAGAGATCATGACATCTCACCAGGCGACTTGTTGCCAATGGCATTTAAGTCAGATCGCCAACTTCCAGCGCAACAGCTGCACCACTCTTGAGACTGGGACTTTTGGGTTCCTTTGATTGGGGTTGGGGTAAGCGCTACTGCGGAAGATTTCTTTCTCACCAGGGGGCTTGCTTTACGTGAGCCCCTGGAGAGGAAAAAGTACTCCGGAAGGCAAGTACTACCCTTGAATGTTTGAAGCTTGGTTTGTTTTGCTAGATGGCTCGTGCTCCAGTCAATTAGTGTCTGTGAATCTAAATGGCACACAACTCAATTTAGTCAAGCCGAGGGGTCGCTTGACACTGCACAAAACTCATTGCACCTTCTGGTGCTCTTCCTTTCGGTTAGCTGGTTCTTCGGTTTGAATGCGCCTACCTAGCTGGGTCATTGGCAAGGTCAAAGCAAAATGCAGACCGGGTTTGCGTTCCAAAGAGGGCGAAAGCGTCTAGCTACTCCGCGGCGTTCACTGCGCTCACAAGCAGTGCTTGCTTGGCATTTCTGGCTATTATTTACTACTTCTAATTAAATACTCTCCTAGCTATCACCTCCACCGTCACAGCCGTATTGGAGTGGTCACTACATAATCAACATATGTGAGTCACCAACGTGTAGTACGGGTTGGGCTTTCTGCAGGACTTGGCCTGGTCAGAAGGGAGGATTGGGAGGCGGCTCACGGATACAGCCGTCTTCAGAATTCTGCGATTTTCCAATCGACAAATACCTTAGTACATAAGCTACTAAAGGGAACATTGTAGGCAGAGCAATGAGAAGTATTTGGGAACCCTCAAAGCTGACACACCTAGTCCATACAGATGAGCTGCGGAAAGCAAGAACTAATAAGATTATATAGCCTGTCCGTGATCTGGATCCCTGGAGAAGTATGAACATAGGAAGGAGGTATGTTATTGATCTTGGCCTCCCAAAGTACTCGGACTTTCAGTGAGATACATCACCAAAATTCTATACGATCCTTTAAGCTATGTTCCTTTGATACTACACTACAAAACTTCGATTCTGATATGCTTCCAAGTATTCACGGCTGCTCTGGGTGAGTCCTGTCAGTTGAGGTCGCGTAGAAGCTATTGGAAAACGGTGATTGAGATTTTGGTGAGGTATCGCCTCGGAAGCGAAGCCGGAGGACCTATTGCCCAGCGGACGATACTTTGTGCAAGGAAGACAGATTCACCAAGCATGGCGGCTATAACCTGACGAGCTGGATGCTTTCGTTATCACTGTTATACCCAATCAACTTATTTCCAATACTACGTTTGTTCCTCTTGGCCCATTATTTACTGAGGCATCTGTGTCTAATATCATACCTAGATTCTCTGTTCTAAGCAACATCTCGCATGAGGGCATTCGGAAATATATAGCTTTTCCAAGTCAGCTCTACGCAGAGCCGTCAGAGAATCGGCCACTTGCAGGAGCACGCATAGGTCTTCAAGGCTGTTATCATCTTGCGGGAATTTTAGATGGTAATAGTCTTATCGCTATTACACTTGGTGACTGCTGACGGTGTGGGCAAAGGGGCGTCGGTAAAGCAGTAACTCGGGATGAATACAACCAAGGTTGGGAGGAGTTGAAAGTCTTTCGGGACTGGTTCGCCTCAAATGTCATCTCCTTGGATCCAGAAATCATGTCCGATATAGTATGATTATACCTATTGGTCAGGCGGACTCAAATATCGAGATAGGCCCAATGAGATGGTAGCAATTTTAATATCGCTCAACCATGCCATTAACCATGGCTTAGAGCACCATCTGCACCATCGACCTTCGGCGACAAGTTTGTATCACCGACACTTGAAGTGCCCCAGCTGGTCATACCAAGTAAGCTGCTGAATCTTCAGCTATAGGGAATTACAAAATCCAAGTAGATGTATAGCTAGCACAATACTTGGCGCAAAAGCTATATCGCGCCTGGTAACTCTTCACATCACCACTAATGAAACATGAAAGGTAGCGACCTGATGCCGGCCAATCTGGTGAAGGCAGCACTTGCGTCAGCAGCATGGCCAACCGAGGTTTTGACGGGGCAGTACAGTACATGTTTGAGCTAGGCAAGAACACACGTACATAACGTCGCGGGCAAGCCTCTGGAAAGATCGAATTCTAGAAGGTCTGACGTCAACCAAACGACTGATGCCAAATGTTAAGGTAAAGGGCAGGCAAAGATAGTGAGGGGAAAAAGCCTTTTCGTTTCTAACGAGTACCTTTTCATGTTAATGGCAGTACTTTTTGCCGAAATCAAATATTTCAGGAGAAATGCAAAACCTTCAGACTATGATAGATATGCTATCGCTGCGTTCAAGAGGATTTGTTATGTATCATATGTCTAGAATATCGTGAATAATCATTGAAGCAGCATCTACTATAGTTTTGAAGCAATCATCTTAAAGAAGGTTAGGACGTCTTTACTTTGGTCAACTCTCGCTAATACTTGATCAATGGGCTCTCTCAACAACGAAACAGCAGTCAGTACTCCGGCAGATTTATCTGTACCAAAGCAGAACAGGCAACTTCTTTCTTGAATGCCTTTCACGGCGACCCACACCCAGACTTTCAGGAGCTCTGCTCGCAGTGCGCATCTGTTGAGCTTCGTACTACGTCCAAGAAGAACCCGATGGGTGAAGCTCTGAAGACATTGGACGAATGAAGCGCTATCGGAGATATAGAAGGTTTCGGGGACTCAACACATCATTTCTAGTGGAGAGTGTCTTTGAATCAAAGCAGATGGTCTACCGGTCTCATAGGTGGACTGTCACAAGGTCATGTTATGTATTGTATAGTCTCAAATTTTTATGTGGGACTTGCTGATGTTTGCAAAGCTCTGCACCAAATCCATTTCAGCTCTTGGCTGGGATAATGAGAAGGTAATTAGCGCTGATGCAGATCATGTCAGAATGTCGATGTTTCCCAACAGCATTCTTCGACAGCCTAATGAGCATTCTTTCATGCGCGGTCAACCAAACTGTCTTCCATCCTCAGCCACGGTCTGACCTATCTCACACGCATGGACTCTGCTCGACGAATTAGTTGCTGTTAACCACAGCACTGCCAGTCTCACACTCTCGCCAAGTAATTAATTGAAGTTCGCACTGAATGTCGCTGACCCTAAACCAAGGTAGAAGTTGTATCCTAGGCTCATGCTGACAGTCAAGCAAGCCAAACAGTGCTCCATACATTTCTTCAAACGCAAATGTTAGCAATGACTCATATGCACAGCATGTATGCTCACTGATCAGGCAGCGAGTTCGCTTCATGGTCAAATGGAGAATTCGCTCCAATTCTGCTTCTTACTCAAGCACCAATTTTGCTTCATACCCAATTATCGATTTGCTCCACATATGCTTCGATAATGTCCCCCCATCTCCTATCATTAGTATATATTTGCCACTGGGTTCCCTCGTTCAAAACCTAGCCCACCATTACACCCGTCGGGTTCGGTTGAAGGCCTTGTCGCACAACCCAGAATTCAAGCCACCACTACATTCACCGGTTGAATTGACCAACCCGATAGTTAATAAGGTTGGTTCTTCGTTCATGTTAAATCTGAGGTCGAGCAACTGTAACTTGTAAAAAGTGAAGAAGTAGTCGTGTACGAGCGAGAATTTAATGAGTAAGCAGTAACAGTAAAAGAAACAATTAGAGAAAAGCAGTAAAAGAAACAGTAGCCAAAACAGCAACAGAGATAGTAACACAGACAATTATAGGAACAGGAAGAGAAACTACAACAGGGGGAACAAGAACAGGAATTGTAACAGCAGCAGAAGCAGTTATCTTTTCCAGCCGATGGTTCATCTAACCTATTGTAGATTAGCTCGACTCAAATATCATGTGACCACAGCATTGGCGGTATCGCCTTGGGATAAACAAAGCTAGTACAAACCGTAGTGGCCGCATCCTCATTATCTATCGTTAACAATCTAAAGCACTTGAACATTCAAAGGTATTCGATGGGTAATGATGGGGGTAGGTATGTTGCAGTGTACTTCGCTTTCGGTACCCCAGCTAACCAGCTTCATGATAGTATACCCACTCGCCGTGAACTTGTCAAAGAAGCTGCACGCAATCCCTCAACAACGCAAGTGAAAGAAACACAGAAAGAACAGCAAGAGCACTACTGGACTACTGACCCAATTTCACACCAGCCACTATCACTACCAATAGTCTCTGACTGCTTAGGGAATCTGTACAGCAAAGATGGCGTTCTTGAATACTTGCTAGCTGCGGGGACCGAGTCTTCGCTCAAGAGCAAAACCAGCACTGAAGACGACTTTAGCTCGAGACTGAAAAGCCTCCGAGATGTGGTGGAAGTCCAATTCCAAGTAGAGGAGGAGAAGGGGAAGGGGAATTCGAAAGCAAGTCCGTTGAAGTTGGTCTGTCCGATTACCAACAAGAAGCTGGGACCTGGGATAAAGGCTGTATATCTAGTACCCTGCGGTCATGCCTTCCTGGAAAGCGCCGTCAAGGAGATGTCTGGAGAGAATTGTTTACAGGTGAGTCGTACAACACACGCTTGGTGAGCATGCTGTTGACTTTCGCCAGTGTAATGAACCCTATACCAAGGACAACGTGATAACAATCCTCCCTACATTATCCGCAGAAAAAGAGCGCCTTCAACAACGTGCACAGAAACTAAGGGAGCAGGGTCTCACGCATTCTCTAAAGAAAGCCCCCGGAACAGCAAAGAAGAGGAAGAAGGACGCTCAGATCGTACACGCCACAATTTCGGACGTGTTCGAAGAATGCACAAAACCAGTAGTTTCGCACTCTGATAATACCATGAAACTCGGAAGTGGTGCTATCCAGAATGCAGATACTGCTTCGCTCACTGCGAAGGTTCTTGCAGAAGAGCAGGCGAAAAACAAACGACGGAAGATGGGCAAAAATGACAACCTGAAGAGTTTATTCTCTTCGAAGAATGGGATGGATGAAAAGCATATTGACTTCATGACCCGGGGATACTCGATACCTGCCGGCGCAAAGCGATAATGATCATGAAGAATACTCAGGAGTTCAGGGCCGGAAGGAGGTGCAACAGGATAGACATCTTGTCTTCAGTAGATCAATAACATATACCATAGTATCTGAGAATCAAAACTCCCTGTGATATTTGAATTATCTTGCAGCTAGCCAGACGCATGTAGTGGCCTCTTGAAGCTCTCATGCTGGCCATTTGTTTGTCTGAACTGTTTGATCCGCTAAGCGAGACACGGAACTCTGTTCTTTTCCGCTTTTGATACCTTTCTTGACCTTCACTCCCAGCGCACTGTGTGATTGCATTGGATGCTTTGAGATTGTTTGTTCGAAGATGAGAAATCTTGAATGGTTGGTCCAGCTTAGCATTGCAATTTGCTCTGTTGAGGCTGCAGAGACAGCTCGACCTCGAGGTGTTAGCCCTGAGTGTAAGACCCCCCTATTACGAATTATGCCTTTCAATCACCATAGTCACTAACGGATTCGATCTTCAGTCGCTAAATTCTTCAAGTCTACTGACAGCTTCACGTGTATTTCCAACCCTTCAATCAAATTATCCCCATCGCAAGTCAACGATGATTACTGCGACTGCCCCGATGGGTCTGACGAGCCTGGCACCTCCGCCTGCTCGTATTTGTCCCATCTCTCCCCGCAATTACTGAGCGATGCATCAAGTTACGATTCAAATATCTCCCTTGCCCTTCCGGGGTTCTACTGTAAGAACAAAGGCCACCAACCGAGCTACACCCCATTCCTGAGCGTCAATGACGGCGTCTGCGATTACGATTCCTGCTGTGATGGTAGCGACGAATGGCAACACGTAGGGGGGACGAAGTGTGAGAACAGGTGTAAGGAAATCGGCAAAGAGTGGAAGAAACAGGATGAGCAGAATCAAAAAGCGATGGGGCTTGCGACAAAGAAGAGAAAGGAATTGGTGGCCAGCGCAGCAATATTGAGGAAGGAAATGGAAGATCGGTTACAATCGCTACAGACTCAGATTGAAGGAACTACCATCAAGGTTGGGGGGCTAGAGGTGGCTCTGGCCGAGGTTGAGAAGAGAGAAAGGGGGAAGGTTGTTAAAACTCCCGGTAAGGGCAGCAAGGTCGGCCTTCTAGCCGGGTTGGCCAAGGATCGGATAGACGAGCTTAGAGGGGCGTTGATGGACGTAAGGGCGCAACGCGATATCAGCATAGCCAGGGTCACCGAGTTGGAGGCTATTCTAAGCAAGTTTAAGGAGGAGTACAACCCCAATTTCAACGACGAAGGTGTCAAACGAGCAGTCAGAGCTTGGGAGGACTACGCAGCCCGAGACAAGCCAGCAGACGGAGGTCCCGCTCATGATCGAGACTTGGATGAAATATCAAAACCTGATGGCGAGACTGGGACAATCAAATGGGAAGAATGGGAAGATGACGATGAGGACGATGTGGCTGCTCGTAAGTTGACCGTGCCCCGGTCTACAGGGAAAGGCAGACGCTTAACGTTATGCAGTCTACAACTTTGAGGAATACCTTCCAAAAGCGGCTCGGGAATGGCTTGACCAGAAGTTACGAGATCTACGGGTTCTTCTCGTAGAGAACGGCATCCTCGCAGCCTCTCACAATCCAGACGCTTCTGAATCGAAGGCAGTCACGGATGCCCGCGACGCGCTCAAAGCAGGTCAAGACGACTTGAATAATCTCCAGAACCAGCTCAATAGTGACAAAGAAGACTTGGATAAGGACTATGGCCAAGACGACATCTTCCGAGCGCTCAAAGGCCAATGCGTTTCCAGAGATGCTGGCGAGTACACCTACGAAGTTTGTTGGTTTGATAGAACGAAGCAAAAATCCAGAAAAGGTGGTGCAGAGACGAGTCTGGGAGATTTCGTCCGGATCGACTCAATCATGGTTGATGATGATCTACCGCCCGACGGCAAAGGTCTGGGATCGGGAGAGAGGGTTGCGCTGAGGTATGAGAACGGGCAGCATTGCTGGAACGGCCCGAATCGGAGCACGCTGGTGGTGCTGGCGTGTGCTGAGAAGGATGAGGTGTGGAGGGTGGTGGAAGAAGAGAAGTGCGTGTATCGAATGGAAGTTGGAACGCCCGCTGTGTGCAGTGCTGCGGGCAATGGGAAACCAAGCGTAGGTGCACCGAAAGATGAGCTGTGAAGAATCGGGTTCAACGTATCACATAGTTTATTGTATAACAGGAAATATATGTTCTCTCGTGATGTGCTCATCCATCGTTTCCCAATTTCCACCAAATCCCTTCTAGCTTATGCGAAACTCCAAATCTGGCGTCAACCGTCGCATTGTGGACACGGCGAAGTCCTTGTTTCTTCGACCAGTCGCATTCTTCCCCCAGTCTTGGGGCATTCGAGCATGCAAAGTCTTTCTGCGAATATCCTGCGTCAACGTGTCGAGATTATGGGATTGGGCGGCAGTAGGCATGACCCGATTGCAGCAGCTGTCAGTACACGATAGCCTCACGCAGGACATACAGCACCCATCCCTTGCTTACTCTCAAACGATAGGTACATACCTTACATAGTGGTACCTGCCGAATCAAATGGCAATTCTTCGGCACGAGCAACCGTGTATTGGGGGGATGGTCACAATTTTGCAAAGCATTCGTATTCTTATTTTACATTCTATGGACAACGAAAGATCTTCAAGTGACAGACGGGCAGAGGCCAAAGGGTACCGACAGAACGGGCGACAACGCGACACTGGCACCTATTCTACTCCTGGTGCTCTGGTAGGCTAAGGGCTTAGTCAACCACAGTATTGGCACAACACCAACAATGGCGTCCCCGGGGATGAGGGACCAGTTTTGCTTTGGTGTTTCACCAACGGGAGTACCACAGTAGTACAGTAGCTTTTGATAGGGAGCTGACTTATTTCCCAACGGCCCAATCGGACACTCCCGTAACCGACTTTTCAATCATCGTCTTTTTTGTGAGATGCGTGGCTTTTGGGATCGGATTTTCTTCTGATCTTTATAATCATTTTTACCATTGCGGCCTCGAGGGATCGAGTCAATATCTACTAGAGCGTTGGATGTTGGAATCCAAACAGGTACGGACGAGGATTCGTGGAACTCGCAAAAGATCCCTTATTCTACACATCCCCCATCAATGACCAGAAAGACGTTTTGACATCACCATTCGCCACGCGTTGTAGGCCTTGCTTTTTCCACCTCTGCCGCTTCCTCCATTCCATAGCCCATCTCGGCCCAAAACACCCCCGTCAAACGTTGTCTGATCAAGATTCCCATCTCATCTTGTTCGAGGTTTTATATCATGATATGGGTTAGATAGATTCCTTTAGACCACCAGGAGAAGTCCCACCAACTGCAAGACGATACTCGTACATCCCTACAAAGTTCAACCGACGTAGTCAGGAACGCGCTACCCCGTCCCTGTCCTTTTCTGCACCCCAGACAACTCAAGCTCACACCCTAACCCCCTTTTGCTCCGTTCAATTTCCATTGTGCACACTCTGACGCTCACATTATTCTTGCCGTCTAAATTATTCTCCGCGAGCTGCACCAAGGCCTCGATCCTTTCCGACTTCGACTGCTGCTAGCTGAGTCCTGACTCCTGGGTCCTGACGAAATCACGCTGCGCGTTTGTCCTGCCCGCACGCTCATTTACCAGACATTCGGAAGTTGAGCGTACTAACCAGCCCTTATCGACCATCCGCCCCTACAAGTGCCTGACTACGGAGGGTGCTGAACCACCGCACTCACTTTTTTCCAAAGAACTTCAATCCCAACCGCCAATCTTCACCGTTCGTGCAGCTGGAGCTGCAATTGTATTCGATCATTCTCTTCCAAGCTACATTCTCTACTCCCTGGACCAAAGACTCCGGCTAGCTCTTAATGCATTGGAAGATCTTACCATTATCATTTTAGCAGCATTCAGAGTGAAGGAAAGTTGGTGAGTTCTCAAGACCATGGACCTCACGATTGGGTCATTGTCAAAGACGTGCCTTTCGCTGATAGGTTGATGGTGTCAAGCGTAGTTGCCTACAACACCCAGGACTCCTGCCTCCTTCTGTCGGGATGAATCGCTTTCGATCAAAGAAGAAGCCAGCGCAGGATGCGCAAGCATTGCGGAGGCCGTCGACCGACTCAGATGTTCCTCCCTTGCCAACATTCTCGTCAAGAACCTTCAAGCGAAATAAGAAAGCCCAGCCAGAACCAAAGCCGGAGGTCGACCTTTCAGCCGCCCTGCCTCCGTCGGATGACTTTCGGACCAGTCTGCTGATGCCAAATCTCTCGGCCAGGTTCAGCATGTTACGTGAACAGGATGACCCAAACTCCAAGCTAGGAAAAGCCAATGACGACAGCGTTCTCTTTCCGAAGCGGGCGTCGAGGCTGGACCTCTTCGGTCACAGCCGGCTCACCGATATCACCGAGGTTGACTCGCTTCGGGACTCCATTCGTCCACCGTTCGCATCATACACAAGGACCAATTCTTACGGGTCAGGTGCAACAGACGGATATGGTACGGACGATGATGCTTCTCACAGTGGCAATGTGATGAGTCGGTCAAGGCCTGGCGAAGGCAACACCCTGTTTGGCGGAAGGCAGAAGATATACAAAATTCCTGTTGGAGCCTCAGCATCGTCGAAAAATCTCAGCAATGAGGATGGCGAGTCGCCTGTTTGGCAGGGTATGGGTGGGAAGTTGCTTTACGGGGATGATGTCGCTACGTCTGCCTTCCAAAAGCTGCGGGATCAAGCAAGGCAAGAGCGCGAACGAGAAGAACAGGCACGGCAAAACACACGCACGTCAAAGGAGCATGATCGATCTAATTCACCTCCGGCGAATTACAATCGAAATCGAGAGACTGTGTCTTCTACAACTTCTGGGCCTTCTCAGCCTCGCACGTCAACAGCTGCTACCTCGGTTGCTTCGCAAAAGTCTATATACGAAAGGAATGCAAATGGCTCTTCTCACATCAACTTGCCTTCCACTCAGGGATCGATACATTCACATGGACCTGATCGACCGATGCCTAAGCCCAGAAGGCTCTATGGCCAAGGGCTCGATCAACAGATGCATGAACAACAGTCTTCAGCTATGCATAGGCTCGAGTCATTGCATCGACAGCGAACTATCGGAGGACCGTCGATGAACGTGCAGCAGTCCAGAAGCGCCACGAATCTGCATGACCGTTATCAGCGAACGGGTCCCTTGTATGCGTCTAATGGCTTCCGTGCCGGTAGTCCGCCTCCGTCTGCAACGCCACCAAGGATGACGGATTTGGATCCTGGCCTGACAGAAGAGATGCGAGCTAGATCACCCAGTCAAAATGAATACGACTATGGTAGATCGCCTCCTCTGAGCCCACTGATGACTCCAAGCCCCGATGCAACTCTTGTCTCTGCGTTGGAGCCAAATGATCTGGGCAAAGCTACGGCGTTGGGAGCGTTCAACAAACCACAACAGCAGTACAACGAGCAGCAATATTTACAACGTCAGCTCCAGCTACAGCAAGGTCGAGAAACACCTCCTCTTGCACGACCCTTTTCTCCGCACGCTCCATCTATTGATGAACAGATGTCTGGTCGTACTCGCGAAAACTCTCTCTCGAGCATGCAATCGAGAACAGAATCATTCAAACACCAGCAAGAACGTCAAACCAACGATCATGCGTTGAGCATCGTACCTGAAAGCAACAGTCCCCACAGAGCAGGCTATAACGTTGGTATAGAATGTCATCCAGCTATGAATGGCACATTCTTGGCTGGCATGAGCGGCAGTGAATTGGGGTCTCCGGCGGAGAGTGATACAGAAACGGAAACGAATGCAACGCAGCACGGCCAATCCGAGTATCAAAGCCGAGCGAGCGCCACAGTCCCAATCCCAGAGCCACAGAAGCCCTTCAACCTGAAAGCCACTTCGGACCATCACCAAAGCACCAACAGTGGCCTGACCCTGCCGGAAGTTACAGCATTTGATGACCGGAGCGAGACGACGATAACGCAAGCGCGGCGTGCTTCTACATTGGACGAGGTCAAAGCAACATACCTGGATGCTGATTCACCCACCCTAGGCCCTGCGAACGGCTTGAGCGGCCTCGTACATGCGCACCTGCGCAATCATAGCGGCCAGTCGTCTATATATCCGGAACAATCTCCTGGCTTGGTAGAGGAATTTCCCGCTGAACTTCAAAACAATTACTATCCGGGAGATCACCCGCAACAATCGGGGCGATCGGAGACATTTTTCCGAGAAAGCACGTGGGTTCAAGACAATGGAATAGTCGAGCAAAGTAAGAGAGAGCCGCTACAAGATAGGAGCGACGACGCTATGCCACCTTTGGCGAATAGAATACGGATCGCCCCTGACGTAACGAATGCACCGAGGCACCACGAATCCTCAAGAGGTCCACAGATGCACGGTCCTGATAAAGCACAGCGGGTTCTTGGCGGTGAAGCACCTCGTCGAAGCCAAGAATCCTCGGACACTCCGTCCTGGCAGGAGCAATTGAAGGCTCATCACGCCCGAGGCGGAAGTACAGAGACAGAGATAGAGCGGGAAGGCCTTGCCATGGAGCTAGCAGAGAGACGACGCATGGTCCAGAGCAAGCTGGAGAGTTTTGTAGGACCAGACAGTAGATCTGCTAGTCCCATGCCTGGGGCTCGCAACCGCGATGATAGCCCTGCAAAGGCAGGTGTTCCATTTGGAGTTCTCAGGTCAAAGACAAGCGGAGGCTCCTTGGTTGGAAAAGATAAACCTTCCAAAGCGATGAAGATGTTGGGTATTAGTGCGAATTCAAGTTCGACTAGTTTATCATCGCGGCCTTCCCAAGAGAGTTTCTTCAAAAGAGAGGACAACCAGTCGAATCGTTACGCTCCTCGAGGTCATTCACAAACAAGACGGGAGCCTCAAGGACGCCAACCTCCAGACAACACTCGAATGCAGCGACCACGTGAGCCCAGCAATGAACGGAGTGGGGCCACTACTCATCGGAGACCTTCACCTCCTTCGGCCAGACGTCCTGGAGTTGGCCGAACTGGACCCGACGCATCCGAAAGACCATCGGAGACGTGGCACAGTCAACCGCATAGCTCTGCTGCAAGAGCGGCTGCCGAACGAGATCGCATTAACGGCTATCAGCCGAACATGTCCCAGACTCGAGAACCTACCGGTGCCCTTAGGCCAACAGAGGAACTCATGGCGAGTATTGCGAGTCACCAGTCCCCTGCAGAGAGATCACAGTCGGCAATGTCCGGCAGGATGAGAAGCCATAGTAGAGGCAATACGCCAGGGTACTTTGACAACAGAGGTCCTATGCCGAGTCAAAAGAACACTACACCCAACAGTGGTAGTTCGCATAGACAGCCACCTATATCCCCGTACTCAACGTCATCAACATCTTCCTCGCATGGTGCCTCCCCGGTCGACCCTTATATCACGCCTACAATGATCACCTCCCAAGAATCCTACAATACTCGCCGCACACCAACTTACCGCAAACACTCCGTGAACAAACATGACATATCCGAACCAAGGTTTGTTTCTAGCACCTCGTCTGTCGGCACCGTCAATCTCCCTCCAGGCGCCAGCCTCAGCAACGGCATGGAACCTCTTTCGTCCCGCCCCCCAATCCCCCCGCTCAACCCCCGCCGCAAACGCACTCAAACTCTTCTTCAAGCGCTGGGCCGGCTAGAAAAAGCCGACGGACCCGTCCCGGCCCCAACGGACCACCCCGAAGACCCGTACGAAGAAAGAAGTACCTTCTCCGCCGATGAGAGCGAACCAAAGTCCAAGATGCGCCAAAGGCTTCGCAAGACGTCGAGTGAGGGTGGAAACCTTGCCGCGAAAGCTAGGCAGTATGCCATGGCGGCGCCGAGTCCGGCCGTACCTACTTATTCGCCATCACCGCATACGCCGAATTCGGCGCCTTTGCAGGCTTTTCATCATCCGCCGGTGCATCTTGAGGGGAGCCATGTGCCGGCGTCGGCTGCCATGTTCTGATTCTCTTTTTCATCGCAAGTTCTTAATATACGGTTTTAGGACGCAGCGCGCCACAACGACTTGCAAGCGCATGTACCACTACAATATCTTTTTTTTTCAACCTTTCCTCTCGAGCGTTTGTTGCCGGGGAACTGGTTCTGGCTGGGTAAAAAAAAAGGCGTCCTCACGCACACGCATACGCAATTTTTTCCTTATAGTTCTTCAACCCCATGGATGGCGGCTCTTCTGTAGGATCGATAGCAGCGAGCGGGTGTATCTGCTACACCCCCGTTCTTTGTTTCCTCAACTGGATTGAGAAATGAGCAAAACGGTCGCTGGTGCGAAACGTGTCGTTGTTTTGGTTGCTGGGTGGTGTATATATTATTTATAAATATTACCTTTTGGGGGAAAATACACCCCTCAATGTCTTGGCTATACTTCTATCCGCTTCGCACCCGTACTCGTACCCTTGCTTTGTTCGTTGGCGACGGGAGATGGGTGGTGATGGGATGGTTTGGTTTGGTGGATAGGTTAGTGATGATGTCGAGGATCGTATCAAGATAGGAATGCTTGTTTGCAAGGTTTTTTTTATTTTTCTTTAGAAAGAGAGTCGTGAGCGTACGCGTATTAGCTACATTATTCTCACCACTGCTCCGGCCACCAGCTCCCCGTCATCCCACCACCTTCCTTTCCCCCCCCCCAACTTCCCCTTTCCCATCTCGGTTCCCCCCTCCCATTTCCCCTATCCCACCCCTTTCCTCCTTATCCCCCCCTTCTCCTCCTCCACGACCACCCCATGCCCCATCCCCACCTCCCTTCACATCCATCCCCATCCATCCCCATCTCAAAAACCCCCAACGCACTCATAACCCACCCCACCCCACTCCCACGCTCTTACCACCAACATTCCCAATTTTCCCATCTCCTGTTCTTTAATTCTTTTGTTCTTTCCAAGAAGTTGGGAGGTTGGGAGGTTGGGAATGAGATTCGTGGTGGTGGTAGTTGGGGACGGCAACGAAGGGGTGGGGAAGGGAGGGTAGGAAGGGATGCGAGGCGAGTGTGTTGTCGTAGAGCAAGTTTTTCCACTGTGATGGGAATTGTAAGGGTTTGATGTCGTGTTTGTGGCTGGTTTTCATTTTTCATTTTTTTGGTGGTGGGGAAGTTGGGTGTGAGAATTATGGTTGGCAGGTGATGGGGGACTAGCTGATGGGAAAAGGAGGGGAGGAAGGGCGGGATAATATATATATATTTGGGTGGAGGAGGAGGAAAGCGGGGAAAGGAGGGGGGGGACATCGGGTTTATAATATTGTGGCGCCTACTGTATATCGCGTATGATGTGTGAGCAAACAACAAAGGACTGGTTAGGTAGGTGCTCGTGGTATGAGCTTCCAAACGAGGCACGATTGCGAAAGAGACGCGGATGGGAAACAGTTGGGGCTGGTTTAGGTTGGCCCCCAAAGAGAGGTACTGTAGATGGTAGACGGTGTCCGGTTTTTTTCTTCTATGAATTTGTGTTAATAGTCGCCAGCGGCAGTTGGGGTTTTTCTGTTCTCCTTTCTTCCGTGCTTAATAGCAGAACGCGGTTTTTATGGCTATAGGAGCGTGGTGAAGGAAGGCGGAGGAGGTGCGGGATTGTGCTCTTCTTGGGTTAGGAAAGATGGTGGAGAGGGGAGAGATGCTACGGGCTTTTAATTGGGAGTGTGGGTGTTTTTGGGGAGTGGAAGGGGACTGGCATACTAGAGTGGGGTTTTGGATTGTTGAGCGTTCCGTTGCATTCCGTCGTCTTGATAGATCTCGCAGTAAAGTCTGAAATACTCCACATGTTTAAAAACAGCCAAGCAGAAAGAGTGAAGCAGCCAGAACGAAAGTCCATGCTAGGCCCCGATGAAACACGTCGACAGTGTTTGTGAGTTGCGCCATTGTGGGGCATGCTAAGGGGGCTTTTTTCGGATGTGAGAACTTCTGGTGATGTCCGAGCTGATGTATTGGGAACTGAGGACTGGTGTGAAGGGGGTTATGGCAGCTTGGGAGGTTATATGGAGAGTTGCTGGGTGTAGCTGTGATGCGGCTTCTTGGTATCTGAAGAAGTGATCAAAAAGGTTGATCGGGTGATAAAGAGAAGCAGAGCACCTTAGATCTTTGGTACTTAGTAAGAGATATGTCCACGATGTGCCAAGGTCTATCGTGATTGGCGTTGTCCTGTGCCGGCTTAAGCGCCGTTGGAGGTAGCGTACATCGTTCTATGTGTTTCTGACGGCTGGGCCGTTGAGGACCTGCCAAGCTTAGGGCCTGAGGGATGTGTGATTCTATTGGGGATGATTGTAAGAAAGAAGTAAACATATTTCAGGGTTCAACTTAGAATATCTCCTCATAATTGTGCCATGCCGAGAAGTGCCCGGTGACCCCGTGAGAGAACAGTGAGGGACAACGGAGCAGAGCGTGATGTTCGTTGGCCCTCGTGAGTCGTGATGAAGCTCTTGATGAATGAGAGTTACACCATGAGACTCAATACCCGCCGTTGCCGCAACAAGGCTCGGCAAATGGGCTTAGTGCTACGACACAATGAATGGGATATAGAACAACAATATCTGGGCATGTGCAAGAAAGATTCACAGATGATGATGTCCCGACTGGACCTCGGCAAGATATCCAGTAGGCATAAATGTTAGGAGCCGGGACGCCCCGATCCGAAGTAACAAAAGAATCATTTATGTATCATTTGCAAATAACTGGTGAGCATGCTGATCGTGATCTCGAGTATGCATCGTCTTTCTTGTCGTCCTTGAGAAGGATTCCGTCCTGGAGAAGGATTCCAGGTTTAAGGTTCTCTAAGATAAAGTATCCTCTCGTTTAGCGGTTGGGTGTGACGCACTGACCTGTAGACTGGATCAAAGCTGAGGTAGGATCTAGATCCACTGCCAGTGGTTGTTGGCAACCCAGGGTAGTGATTAAGTTCCCACTGAGTCTTTAGAGTGCAGGAGGGTCCAGGGCAGTGAATGTCGCACAACGCAATGGTATTTGCCGCGCGAATAAGGCGCCCAAAGGCTCGGTCTGTGGGTGGGATTCCCGGTGAATGGAACGATTGAGATCCAATCACGTGGAATAGCTGCTCCCCATTCACACTTAAGCACCGCCATCCGTAATTTCATACCGACAAGCCCAAGGACACGGGCTATTAGCTTGCTGCAAGAACATTCGGGGTTTACCCACGCTAAAGATCTTCCAACTAGAGGCTACCTTAGAGATCAACGGACTGGTATTGAATTTCAAAGCACAAATAGAATATTTTGCAAGACTAGAACACACGTCAAGCACACCCGTTGTATCCTGAGTTCGCCCACAGGATACTGCTCCTTGGAGAACCAATTCGCTCCGACGTCTACCAGGAAACAGATTATGCCTTACTTCAAGATGTTAACGCACGAGATGACCATGGCTTCTGATATTGAGATACCTTCTGAGAAGGAGGATAACCAGGTACGTGATCTTTAGCAGATGGACATATGCTCTGCTGGTGTTACAGGACAAATGGATGAAGAGCGAAGCTTATATGGCTGACATCCCTCTGAAGGTAGCTCTCGACTCACTAGACTCACGCTCGTTCTCGTACCACCTCTACAGTGTCTGGCTATTTACCTTTAGCGATCTGAAGACTATTGTCTTTCCAAAGATAGCGTTCGGCATTTCCACAGCACTGTCCGGCCCAGTGCTCATGGTGAACCCTTTGCCTAGCAGTCTCATCATCTGCCGTTTACCTCTTGTGGCCTTCTGGATCTGGATAAACTTGCTGCCGTTCGCTATTAACAACCAGCGACAGCCAAAGGCAATCGAAGAAGACAAGTTGAACAAGCCATGGCGGTCAATGCCGTCGAAGCGGCTGACACCCGAAGAAGCCAAGATTCTGATGCTGATAGCCTATCCCACGGCTCTCGTTCTTAGCGTATATCTTGGAGCCACAAAACCTAGTGTGATGTTGATATTCTTTGGCTGGGTGTACAATGAGCTTGGTGGAGCTGATAAGAGCCCTATTATCCGAAACCTCATCAACGGGATTGGGTACCTATCCTTTGCTTCCGGCGCCACGATTGTCGCGAGCGGCCATTTACTTCTCAACGAGATGGCATATAGCTGGCTTTTGATAATCGGTGCCGTCGTCGTTACCACAGTCCAGCTGCAAGACATGTCTGATCAAGAGGGAGACAGTGCCCGTGGCAGACGGACGGTTCCTTTGGTATTGGGCGACGGACCTGCAAGATGGACAATCGCGGTTCCTGTCATGCTTTGGTCCTTCATCTGCCCTTTTTTCTGGTCATTTGCGGCGGTAGGATTTGTACTTCCAGTCGCGTTCGGCACCATCGTCAGCTCTAGGGTCTTACTCGTCAGGACCTTGCGGGGAGACAAGTTGACGTTCAAAGTATGGAACGTATGGATGATGGTGTTGTACCTAATGCCATTGCTGAAGAGATGGATTGGATGGTAGTCCGAGGATAAGTGGAAACTCCATTAGACCATTACGATACATGACAATGAGGTTTACGATACATGACATAGCGCAGCGCTAAGGTACCTACCGAAGCGGATACAAACACGTGACAAGGTACAGCAACCGGTCGCTTGGGATTTCATCATTTTCCATTTCCCATGTGTTTGTTGTCCGACGCTACCTTAGCTTACATACCTTACTTAGCTTTACCAGATGATACGATGACAATGCTTGATGGCACGTCCACTACTAGGTACTTACTGCGCTTCGATGGCATGTGAGGCCCCTGTGTAACTTGCCTCAAGCAGGAAAGAGCATGCAGTACCGTCTACTGTCTACTGTCTACTGCCTTATTCTGCACATCCCAATGAGTACGAGCGGATGGTGAAACCATGCAGGGCAGTGCAAGTCGATTCATGTCCATATTTTCTTCTGTTCGCGCCGTAGTATCATTTCCTTCCTGACACATGGTCTTCTACTCAGTGTGCAAACGCTCTGACAACGAACAGACAATAGATGGAAGAATACTCTACGAGCGGACTTTGTTTTCCGATTCTGTTCCGGCAAGTGGCGGATGATGCCAAGTCAGAACTTGACGGGCTTTATGCACCAAATTGCTAGACTTGACGGTTTCCGTGAGGGGACTTTCTATGACATGGCTAGTGCTACTAACTCTTTTGCTCGACAGCTGCATGACAAGCTTCAAGCCCAGACATCACATGGGCGTAACGTGTTCTCGAAGTTCTGCTGTGTCATTCTTTAGGCTACAGCAAGGCCATGCACCAACAGTGAACATCGCCGGCGGCCCTGAAATCCACAAAGACAAATCGGCCAGTGAAATACCTCATGTGGGAAGCAATACCAGAGTCAAGGCGAATATTGATGTCTGAAATCAATTTCAGCTCATCACATCTACATAACAACAAGAGGAATGGTAGTGTTCAATGCATTTTCGAGTTTTAGAAGGGCGCATTAGAAGCTGATCTGCATTGGACCTAAGGGCAACATCAAGACTGCGACGCCGATCATTTGTTATGGCAGCCTGCAGGGAGAACGGTGGGGAAAGAGATCTTCCTATAGTTTGACCAACCCAACCTCGTCGGGTCCAGTACCACGTTCTATCCGACAAACTACTGCAAAGTCCTCACATCAGAGATCCTTCTGCTTCAGCAAGGCAGTGGCAAAAACTGCAAGAGATCCTCCGATCCAAGATACCTTTTTGGGAGGGAATGATAAAAATTATGGCTATGTGCGTTTCCATTGCTTTACTACGCATGCTCCATATCCATTCCTTCGTAACATTTTACTACGTAGAATGGTGTGGGAGTAACTGACAAGGGTTGTACTTTTTGCTCTGATTCGACGACGATTCAACGTCTTCTTACCTTGCATTAGGGCATAGGGGGGACACATCCGCTCCCAGGAAGACTGACACCCCAGCAAGGCCGGCGGCGCTGCTGCGGGCGGGAGATGATGTGTTACAATGAATAGGGTTTAGCCTAACCACGACCGCGGTACTTTAGCTGCACGAACTCCATAGATCGCCGAGCATGCCACGGGGTCTTATCTTCAATGCATCAACATTCTCAGGTCGAACAATTCTTCTGCTGTTGCAGCCAGTTGTTGGTTGATCAGGTCACCTGCCGACTCCATCTTGATCGAACCATTCTTGAACTGGGATCAGATGCAGATGCACAGGTCTTTAGGAGATGCCTTGTGTGGCGTTGGATGGTCAACTGTCATTCGCCCAATAAAGCCAAGGTATATAAGGGGCTTGGGGCACGGTTCGGGGAGAACCAGGTGGAAGTCGTACCTTCCAGCTCTGCGTAGCCTTTGCTCTGCAAAGCCGAGCTTCAGAAACCCGCTCGGAAGAAGAAGCTAGGTTTGTATGATCAAGAAATCCCTCTATCTATATCTCCCTTATAGTACTAGCTTCATCTTCATCCCCGAATAGAACACTGATCTCATGTATCCAGAAACGGCCGGACTGCACTGTTTCCTCTCAAGTCGAACACCGATATCGCGCATAATTTTCCCATCCCATCGAAGCTCTCCCAGGAAATCAATCCATTGGCTGATTCTACATACCTCTTCTTACTGCCACCCATCTCCATAGAATTGGTCAAAATGGCATATATCTCCATCGGGCAATCTCATTACCCCAATGAACTATTGGCGTATGTACGGTACCCCAAAGCGCAATATCAGTCACTCTCAGCTCAGCGGCGTTGCTCCTACAAGAAAATTCAAACATCTCCCATCATCCCAGGTCGTGAACCCTCTGAATCCGTTTCCGGTCTCTTCTGTCTGACCATGTTTTGATATATATATTTCTACTTGCTGTTGCTTTTGCTAAAACTTGGTACTGCAACGGATTTCTGGTTTGGTTGGCAAATTAGATAACTAGTAGTCTTATTGTTTAAGTCTGCGTATGGACCGCGATCGATCGTTTCCGTCCCATTCACATTAGTCTGCTCGTGTTCGTGGCAGGGTTGGTACTTGGAATCTTTGGAAAAACATATCGTGCTTTGCAAGGATTAGCGCCGTGTACTTTGGTTTAAGATCTGGTTTCTCGAGAGAATGGTAAAGTCACTGAGGTAGACGTTGATTCTTTGAATATCTACCTAATGCGAATTGAAACCTTTATGTATTAGTGGTGGTGGTCCCATTCATGAGAACAATTGATCCATCGATAACTAAACCCTTCCTTCAACTTTGCTCTCAAAGCCTCATTGTTCCCGTTCACCAGCCTCTACACACGTCGTCCTCGCTAGCTATCTTATCTTGTCTCGTTTGTCAGTGTTTCCGCAGGATTCAAGCTTGTCGCAGGCAATAGGCATGAACAATGGAGAAAGACTGTCTCAAACCCCTTTCCCATGGCATGTTGCGAAACGCCTATCTAAGACAGATTCGTGAGAAGGTCGTTCGGTTCACGGATGCGAGCATTCAATACATGGATGCGAGCATATCATTCAAGAACATGTATCTTGATCAACTGCGTGCGATACATGTATGCACTCCGCTTAGCCCAGTCAGACAGTAGTCATGTGTCTGCTACCTAAGATATTGAGACATGAAAGGACCAGTAGCTGTGAGGAACCCAATGGCCGTTACTGACTGGCACACGCACAGAATGTGGTCAAGTGTCTGTCCCCCTGTTTCATCCAAACTTCCCGCCAACAGACGCAGACTTCGATATTCAAAAACTTGGCTGAGGGCGTTAATTTCTCTACCTACCTTACCACCGTCGTGGTATCGATATTCTGTCCTCTTACTACTCTGGTCGCTTGACATACGACTGGACTGCGGAAGTAGCGCAAACGCTTCCGAGTTTAAGAGGACACCATTTGATCTTGGAAAAACACGTTGCTTCATCGTGTGAGCTAGGGAAATGCCGAGTAGTGGTTTGAAGGACCTTGTACTGGATATTGTGGAGGTACACAGTACTTTCCAATCCTGTGGCGAACTGCCAAATGGCCGTTCTAAACTACGCGCGAAGTTCAAGGTTCTGCAGCACGACGGACAGAGTTTCCTTGTTATAAATGATGGCGTGCGTCTCAAGCTTGAGCGTAATCTAAAGAAGATTGCTTCGAATAGCCAGTCCGAGATAGTCCCGGTTGAATTTTTATGCCGGCTACAAGATACCTGCATAGACGCTCTAAAGGTGGTTCTTGCAGTGTCGAGACGGTAACAGACGCATTTGCGTCTGCCAGAAGAGCACTCCCGATCATGTGCGGCCAACCAAACGAGCGCAAGATCTGTTCGGACGAGCTGATTAGCATGGTGCTCAGTACATTGCAAGACTAGGGACTTCGTGAAATCACTATCTGAGAAGATCGTTGGGCAGAAATCGAAACATCTCGAGGGCCAGACAGAAAAGACGTTGCAGATACTAAGCCAATGTGTGGCGAAGGTCGATGTCAGTCGCTATATTTCTTCGATCCAGTCTCTCGCTATACACATTCTACAACTCGATGTCTGCCGCAAAACCATAGTGAAACTGCCAAAAGTTGCGGCAACAGATTTGATTTTCCGAATATTCTTTCATTACCCAGATGAGCGTGACTTCCTCGTCACGGACGTCCTGAACTCTGTTCCGTCGAACGATGCTACCGTGGACCAATCTGTATCTATTCTCTTGGATGGGGCACGAATCACTCCCGTGTCCGCTTTGTTAATCGGATTTGTGCAAGTAAGCGCAAGCCCTATAGACTGAAGTGCTGACCATCATATTTATTACGAGCTGCCATCGAATGGAGGGGCGCGGAGCCTGGTTTCGGTGCATGCTCCAGTGAAGAAGCCCTTGAAAGAGCCCGCGAAGGATCCGGTAAGACAATTTATGACCAAAGCCATAGACACTGCCGTCAGGTATGCACTGCAAATTGTGCAGAACTGCCTAAAACAAAATTCGCCTTTCTTTGTTCGTACAATTTGCCGAGACCTCCTGACAGTTTTGTGCTTGCCGAAGTGGCCTGCTGCCGAACTACTGTTGAGAGCTCTTCTGCTGGCGATGTTGAACGTTGCGAAAGACAAAAGAGCCTCGACTTCGGCGAGGAAGACTGCACTAGAAATTCTGGGTTCCATGGGAGTTGCAATTTCATGCCTGTACGATGATGTTCAAAAGGCAGGCATCGCTGTTAGCGAAGGTCCGCAGCCGCTAATTGACTGTCTTACTGCTAGCGACGTTTGCTGCTGGGATGGTCTTTATCACCTCGCCAGCAATAGTATCGAATGTGCTGGGCCAGACGATCTTCATGCTAAATCAGCCAAAAGTTACCTCGTCATGCAATGGGCGAGATCTGTCTTTGGCGAGAACGATGAGCTCGGAGAAGAGAACGATATGGTCGATCGTTCTCTAAAGGACTTCCTAGCCAGAGCTCGTTCCGCGCCCAGCCAGTCCTTTAGAAAAGCCGACTCCCTAGGTTGCCAAACGCCATTGTAGGGCGTACAGTGTAGTTCTAATGGCACAAGGCTTTTGCCGCCAGTTGCCTCGTATCTACACAATAGTTCAAGATGGTCTGAGAGCCGAGGCAGCGTCTGTCCGCGTCCCATGCCTGAAAGGCTTGATAGGAATACTGGAAAATAACTCCATGCTTCTGGCCCGCACGAGAAACATTGAATTTCTTCTGATGAGGCTTATCCCTGATCCTTCAGATATAGTACGCGAGACTGCTTTGACAAGCATGCAGGATACCTCGGTCAATATTCATTCGCCGTTCAGACAATGAGTCTTCGCCATGCTATGCCATGATTTTGGTTCATCGGTAAGGTTACAGAAACGTTCTCTTAGAATTTTGCATGATGTATATCGAAGCTCTGAAGATTGGGAGTCTAGAATATCAGCTGCCTTACGGCTGTTACTGGGAGTCAAAGATTCGGATCAGGGCATCGCAATGATGGCACGAGAGTTGCTGGAGGGCGTGTGGCTTGAAGACACCGTCGAGGCTGCCACTGCCCGCCGTGATGAGACCAAAGACACGTTAGCTACAGTCAAAGCAACCGTCCAGCAATATTCTAACAGAGAGCTTGCTTTTGTCCATTTCGTACGACAAGCGACATCCGAAAGCTTGCAGGGATTCCTAATTTTACAGAATTGCCAATACCTTATTGCCGCGGCTTTCGAATTCTTGATCGATGATAATGATCAGATAGTCATGCTTCGATGTCTGTCACTATTCGCAGAAGCCAATGCTTCCCTTTTCGTACGCGAGCAACTTGACATACTAGAGTCCATGGTCTGTGAATTTCGTGAGAAACCTTTCATGAACGCCATAACTCTCTTTCGACTTATTATACAACGGACGCAAAGAGCAGAGAGATCACTGCTTCTCAGGGTCCAGAAGTCTCTAAGGAAATCCGTCTTCAAAGTCCGAGCATCCGATATCGACGAGTAGGCAGCTTGCTTGTGGACGGTCAGTTTGCACGTTGAACAAACGATGCAGCTTATTGACCTGCTATGCATCTTCACGAAGGAGCTCAGAAGCTTGGCATCCTTGGATCTGTCGGAGCCAAAACAGTGCAAGTTGCTGGCACAAGCAAGGAAGTTCGTACGTCTCATTGGATCACTCGGTAGATATTGCGATTCACCCTGTCAAGAACAAGTCGCCAAGGAGCTTTCTGACTCGTGTAAGCACTGGGATGCAGATTCGACGATGCGGACTCTTCTAAACTTCACTGATGAATGCCAAATAATAGTGTTGAGGCTTGATGCAGTCATGAGCGTGAGCTTTTTCTGTCGATCATGGCCAGATCAATTCCGCGATTCGGAGGTCCATGCCGTTTTCTCTGCCAACCTAAGGCCAGATGCATCAGAACCTCACACAACAACTATACGAGCACTAATCGCTTTGTTTGATAATGAAAGCCTGCCACCTACAGAGCGGAATGGTTTACCTGCGTCGGACGTGCATGACCGAGACAGAATTGGTGCGCTTCTTTGTCTCGCTATATTTGCATAGCCTGCGTGATATTGCAACGAGCCAGGGCCCCTCTGCCCTGGAAGCTGTAAAGCTTCTTGCAGTCATCTCGACTGAAGGCCTCGTGCCACCTCAGGAGCTATACCATACCTGGGTGTCACTCGGGATCTCAATCAACCTGGATGTCCGCTGCATTGCGACGAAACAACAGCAGGAAATGTACAGAAGGTACGGTAGATTGTTGCAACCTTACTGCGTAGGAGCCGTGAGAAGGGCTTTCGATTATCAATTGCAGGTATTGGAGGATGATACAGGGGCAACGTACGAGCACCGTCACCTTACCCCCAAGTTAGATACTCTATTCAAGACAACTAATACGAGCGACACCGCCTCTCGTCGGGCATTTTTTGAGCACTATTGCGGCGAACTTGTACTCGAGCTTGAATTATGGGATATGGGCGAGCTTCAGTCCATCAACTTATCGTATCCAAAATCCCTCGTCGAAAACCTAGCTTTCTTCGCGTTCGAGCATCTGGAAGATATAACACATACTATCTCCATTCTCCGAGCCATCTTGACAACTAGAGGACCGATCTATGCTCAGATCATTGACAGCGATCAATTCCGCACGCACTGCATTGATAGACACTTAGGAGCTCGAGAAGAGCCTTCTACATTCGAGCAAGTGACTTGCGTGTCCATCTTGCTATCAATAATTGGCGAGCTGCTAGATTATTTTGTCACCTTCGTGCAGCTCCGTCAAGCGGAAGAGCGGCAAGAAAGAGTCTCGCCGGCTGGTTGAAGCCATCATGGAAGCGTTGTTTAACTTCCATAATGCTCATGGAAGAGAATTTGTTGAGGCTGTTGCCAGGCGACTTGATTCTCGGGACTCATCGTGACACAATGGAACGGCAATGTCATGATTTCGCGACAAATCTAATAGGGAACCTTCCAGCACCTAAGGCAAAAAACCAGAAAGCGGAAGCGGGCTATTGGGAAGGGTTGTTAACGCAAGTAGAAGCTTTACTTGGGTAAATTGTCACTGTATCGGTACCAGAAACTATGAGTATGATTAAAGATATCGACAGTGGTTATAATGTAAGGGGTGGGAATCTGATATTGCATAAAGGCGTATTTGTTCCACAGTGGAAGCTAGATTTTGTGCGGTACAATCCGAGCTAACCCAATTAGATTAGTGGATAGTGTAATGCTACTGCTACTACCTTACCTTACGGAGACTGTTCCTCCAACTCTCACTGTTCCTATTGCTCCTCCAACTTAAATCTTAGCGTGGGATCAAGGAGAAACAATACTATTCAACATATTCAAAGGCCCAAAAGCCTTACACTCCTCCACTAACCTCCACCCGGGCACGCTTTTCCCTCCTTTCGGCAGAAGCAAGTTACCTCCTCCAAGCTTGTACGGACGCTTGTGCACAAACGCTAAAGCCTCCAATCGCAATCAAGAAGACGGGCTAGCGCTAAAGGTTGGGAGATATCTACACGTCGGATGGCGATGATGAAGTCGGCACATCGTTTCAGCAAGTAGGAAGGTGTGTAGGTAGGTATCCTGACCTCGTCCATGGTTTTCTTCGGGTGGTCGAATGGGGAATAGGAGCGCATAACAAGGAATACGATGTTGGAATACGAGGTCATATGGGGGCATATTGATATATTGGTTGTCGCTGTTAGAAGGCTATCTAGAAGGTGGAAGGTGAAAACTCTACTAGCGGGCCCCAGCCCTACCAGCCCTATGAAGCGGAGGTTACCAACTCCCCTATTTCCAACATACGACAGGCTGTACGGCGAACAGGAAGACTGGACGAAGAGGAATGGCTCTTACGCCCGATAGCGTTTCTAGTGGTATCGAAGAGGAACAACTCGTAGGTGAGGTTTCTTTTATCTAAGGACGTTTCCAGTAGCATCATCCGGCCTCGACTAGCGGTATAGACTCGCTCACCCTCGGGGACGGCGGTGAGTTTATCAAGAAAGTGGTACATGTTAGGAGATGGGAAGCCATAGAATGTTTTTCCGTGTACAGCAATAGGAGAGTTTTCGTTTCCGAGCTTCGTTCAATGACATAGATGTATCTACGCATGTTTTCAACGTTTATGTCTCATGCTTTGCTACTACTGGTGCTGGACTATATGCCTATATTAGGCTTCCGTCATCTGGCTAGGTTGCTACAACAGATACACTAAACAGAGACAAAGTTGCCAATATTGATCCAACGAGATGTTGTAGACACTCTCTACTTGGAAGATTCCTTTCTGTTCGATGAAGTCTGTAACTGATTAGTGTTGTTGTATTCGCAAGGTGTGTTGAGTAACTTACTTCACTGGAGAACAATTGTGCAGGTCTCGCTACCGAGTCATCAGATTTCTGGTGCGTACTCTTTCTCAGAAGATAGCTCGGCAATATAGGATACTTCTCCGTGGGACTTGGTGGGCCCTATGGTCAACCAGTCAGTTTTTATATTGTTAGAGTGGATCAAGTGATGTACCTCTTTATTAGAATATACTATGTCAGGTCCAGGTGTGAAGTCCTTGGGCCTTCGATTCGGATCCAATTTTTGACTGAGGCCCGGACATGTCCACGGCGGAGTTAGATGCTTGGGACTCGATGAATCCTTTTAGAGATAAATCAGTATCCGGCGCTATATCATATGAGATAGCTCACTTCGTTGGAAAAGACTTCATCAGGTCCAGGTATGAAGTCTAACGACTTCTGGATTGCCATTCTGCAGAAGGGTGAAGCAACCAGCAAGGATAAGGTTTTTCGTTGTCTGTAGCAGTCTCTTAAGTCCAACAATTAGAGACAAGATGGTACGAGGAATGCACGCAGAGAGGAGATATACGTTTATACATAACAAAGACAAAGGGAAGGAGTTCGCAGAACCGCTCTACCAGATTCGCCCGTTGGGTCTTTGCATGGAACAAACCAGAAGCCTTCATAGGAAGCTTTCATGAAACATACTAATGGGCCAGAAACACCGTGGTGTACAGGCTGCAGTTATGGCTGCAGTCACATCTTTGCTTGGCTTGCATGGAGCGCTCCTTCAGCACCTTGAGCCATCAAGCAAACGACTTGTACGCACAAGCCTTCCGACTAGTTTCGCACGCTTGCCACGGACAATGAATATCCAAAAACCATGCACTTCCGCCAGAGAACAACAAAGAGATACAATGCGAACACAATCAAGAGGTTCTGTTTTTGAGACCTGGTTCAGCTTCAGACCAACTTGGACAAAGACTGAGGCTAACAATGGTAGAAAGAGCTGGCAAACTGCCCTTGGCAATAGCTGTGGCTCTTCCTTGGTCTCTGCAATGCAGGAAGCCGTCAAGTTTCGCTTCTTTCCATGTCTGTCTCCGAAACAATGTTCTTACTCTGTTTCCCACAGATTCCTGAGGCTTAGCGAGACTGGTCGCGGACACCCTCTTCTCTTGTATCAATAGCATCAAAATCGTGGTCCTTATGTTGCGACGGACTGAGCGAATCCTCGCCATCGAATGTCAATAGGTAGGCTCAGGGCTGATCTCCGGATCCTTGGGTGAGTTCCGGTTACTAAGCCGCAGGCCTGACTCAATGGCTGTTGAGGTATGGAGCTAAGATACTATGGCGTAAGCTATGGAGTTGGTATAAAGCTTTCTAGAACCCATTAGAACATTCGGATTCTCATTTCACTCTTGGGCTTGTGTATGCAAATCTAACCAGTTGTGGTGATGCGTGAGGTTTCAAGCCTATATCCACTGGGCGGAGACGACTTTTGGGTTCTACCTCTCAACTCCACTCTATCCGTTGGGTAGGGCATGGGTAATATGGGCCGCAGATTTTGCTGTTAACCGGTTCCGACGCCCACGGTCAAGCTGTAGGAAGAGTGCTTAGCTTCGAAAATGTCACGTCGACACTTCTACAGTATTCAAGCCATGACCACGGGTTCGATGCCAGTAGTATTCAACTATTCGTTTGTATTGGAGGCGACGGAAACACACTGAGAAACCACTATTTATACAATACAACAAAGCCAAGCACCACCCGTCTGTCCCATCTCGTTCCTTTCGACTAGCACTTCTTTCCATTCATTGCTTCAATCCCTTCGCCGCTGACGTACATCCGTCACCTGCCTTAATCTATTTGAATGCTACCAGTATCCAAAAACCTTTAACGCTTCTGAGCGCTATCCGTGCGATCCTCCATCCTCTCGATAAACCCAAGTACGCCAGGCGATAAACGATGTGAGGTGGCTACGGCATGAGGATTTCGTCGTGCAGCATCAGGATTGAAGTTGTGATTCATTCTGCGACGCGAAGGACGCTGAGAAGAGAAACTGGAACTGCTGAGAAAAAGTTTCAAACGGAATGGCGCGGTGATCATCCTCTAGCACTGTTAGCCATAATCTCGTGGATAAGACCATATCCCGAACTATACCCATTCACTGATCCCAAGGCAATGCGCGAAGCGTTTTGACCAGTAACGTAAAGTATTCTATGCTCAGGGTGGTGAGCAAATAAGCGACTTGGTCGTTGTTACAGGCTGTCGCCAAGGCAGCATTGACAGCATCTCTCATTCATGCTAGGATGACAGCTACCAATAAAATTTTTGTGAATGAGCAATATAAGAAATAGCGAAACGAGTGCGAAGAGACACAGGAAGATGACGATTGCGAGGTTGAGCATATTGAAGATGGTGTAAAGCTAGATAGCTAAAGTCTTTGGAACTTGTAGTAGAGAGGTATAAAGATGGTTGAAGAGGATTGTGCAAGTATGAGGTAGTTAGTAAGATAGTAGGCTTGCACAGTCGACTTGTGGATGATCCTTATAAGAATCGTTGAGCGTCTTCTTCTTCTAAATCGTTACGCTGTGTACAAAACGATGCAAGACACTCTGAACTAATGATGTCAGAATCATCAACGAAAATAAAGATGCGACTGAAGAAATTTCGCAGTATCTCGAGTGTTTGAATGAACTTTGCGTAGCGCTTTTCGCGAAGAGAGAACATCTACGTTGATTTTCTGGATGACTTCGAATTTCGACAGAGAGAGAAGACATATCTAAGCAACGGTAAGAAAATTGTGAACGGAAGCATAGACGCAAGTGAGACAGAATCAAAAGTCTCGAATGTCTGAAGAACTTGCGAAGGTCTTTCTTTCTGTAGCAAGAATACTGATGTTGAATTCGAAACTGCTTCGAGATTCGACAGGTGAGAAATGCCATGTGGCCGTAATCCCTTAGATCAACAGAGCGGTTGAAAAGTTGGTTGACCACGATTGATGAGAGCTCTCGAGTGGTGAACGGACACTTAACATAGCAAGCGAAGAGACGAGAAACGAGCATATTGAACGTAGATGCCCTTTTTAGATAATGCTATTAACTCCAACACCATGATGGTGAGCATATAAGCAGCAAGCGAGGCCACAAAGCTGCTGCCCGATAGCTGAGATCTAGCCTTGATTCGACCGAGACAGTGGCTATGGAACCACCTGCATGTAGAAAACCCCTCAGCCTCCCGGTTCACGTGTCCACGATTGCGATTGTTCACTATTGTTGAGGTCTAAGGCAAAGAGGCCTTGAATGCCACAACACGTCGCGAAGTATAGATGAGTAGGGAGAAACTGTTTACTGAAGCAGCTATCAGCCAACGCTGAAAACGTCGTCAGAGGAGGCATATGTTGCTTCGGAATGGCAAAACCAGTAGCGGGTAGAAGCGAAAAGAGCACCATCACACCGCGAAAAGGCGAGAAGGGTGGAATCAGCTCGGCGGTTGATCATGCTGGTACGTTCGGTCTGTGTGTTGGAAGTAGGGGTTGATAATCTCCACCTTATAAGGCTGAGCTACGCTAGTAAAGTTTGCCCCTTTTATGTACGTGTGAGGCAGCGATCACAGACAATAGTCAAAGACATTATTACTGACAAGACATTACTGTGATTATGGGTTTCCTCCTCAACTGGGCAATGATCTGGTGAATTACAAGCAGAGTTCTGTTTTTGAGGATTGCTGCATCGTTTGACACGCCTTTCAAAACGTCGGCTTCTATTCAAAAAACCCTGAGCGCTTGAGCAGCCCTGCCGCATTACAGTATCGACATCAGTTTGATCCACTAAGATGCCCGTGTTCGGCGTTAGTAGCTCAATTCGAACGCACGAACATATGATTTCTCAATGTATGTCTGCTGTCAAAGGAACCTCCACGTCCCTGAAAGAGGCATCATGGCACACTCCTCCTTCACTTCATAACCTTCTTCTACCACAAAAGCTTTCAGCACAACACCGCCAACGCCATTCGGTAGATCATCCAGCTAGACCCAGACCATGCCGAGCTACCCGCGTCGATCACGCATTTCGCGGCTTCCAAGCCTGAAGAGAACAAATGTCTTCAAGTTTGTCGTACGTACGAGCCACTCTTTCACTGTGCCCATCTCCTGCATGGTTGTCAGCGGCCAGTTAAGCAACTATCCTCGTCACCGCCGTTCTTTCTTCAAGCAACATCGACGGCGTCCCCCCTGGAGCGCCTTCGCCTGCCTCTAATCCTCCATCGTCATCGCGCTCGTGGCGATCGTGCTTGGTGCATAGCAGTAGTGGGTCCTCCCGATGCCGATGAGCAAGAGCATGGTGTCCAACGCGAAGCAGATCCGGAAGCGGTGGATGGAAGACGGGAGAAACCGCGAGAATGGGAGCAGATACGGGACTGCGGAACATATCAAAGAGAACAAAACTATGCTTTTCGCGCTGTAGTGTCCCATGATGCTGTTCATGTTGAGCGTCATGACGTTTTCGGCGGGGACTGTGGGCAATTGCGTTTTCGTCTCTCGCGAGCAGGGATAAGGCGGAAGGGATCATGCTAGGATTGCGGTCTTCTGTGGTACTGTGAATTTGTTGGTACTCGTGTTGTTTAAATGGGTGCTCAGTTGTGGTTGCATCAGCTAATGAGCAGGAGGAAGAGGGGTTCTAGAGATGAGAGTCCTGAAGGTGTCAATGGAAGTATTAGCTCTAAAAAGGCATGAGAGTTGATATTGGTTTCTAGGATAATTGATGGGTAATGAAAAGTGGCCCCGATTTGAGATTGATTATTGGTTAGTAGTGGTCTGCCACGGACTCTATTCAGCACCAAGCTTCCTGCTTTTGAGTTTGATGGGGCTTTTTATTGGGGGTGGTCTTTGAATATCAGTCAGTGTAAAAAGTATTGGATGAGGACTGGCTTGGGTGAAAAAGAGCGCGTAGAAATCTATGATGGAGAAAAGTCTTCTTGAAAGATTTTTTTACTTCACTGAAATGGTCTTGACCAATTTATTTCCCGTTAACACACCAGCCCCAGTCCTTTTGAAGCCACCCTCTCATACCTCTGTCCCTCTACTGCACTCATCTCGAAATCGCATAAAGCCTATGTGAATCTCAATTCACAAGCACACGAATACCCTTTGAATCCAACCGGTAGCACGCATTGAAGAAATCGTGCTCAATCTCCACGTCACTGACATCCGTCTCGAAAAGCTCGAAGCGAAAGCGACCTGGGGCAAAAATAGCCGCGAGGGTGAGATAGAGCTCGCAGTATGCAAGACTGGGAAGTTAGGTACGGGACGGGGAGAGGGAAAGGGAATGGTATGGGAAGGGGGTTTTACTTCATGCCTAGACACTGTCGCGAGCCTTTGCTGAAAGTCACCAGGTATTTGCGGAGGCGAGAAGAGTCGGGCTGGAGCCAGCGCGAGGGCGCAAACGAGCGAGAGTCGGGGAAGAGGGTGGGGTTGGAGTGCATGAGAACTGAGCTCATGCCAACGGGGGTCTGGAGAAGTGAGTTAGGTTTTAGGATGATGAGGTTATGAGGGATTTTTGGTCGAGAGGGGAACGTACACAGGGTGGTATGGTCCAGTTTTTGTATTGCAGTGCTGCGTCCGGGGAAATGCGCTCGAGGCGTTGCGTCACACCGTAGCCCCATCTTTTGATGATCAGCCCATTGAGTCGTACTGTAACCTGCGTGAGGTGGATGAAGATGTACCTTAGACCCTCCGTGATTACAGCAGTCTGCGGATCTGTTAGAAGAGGGGTTTTAGGAAGGGACATTGACGTGAACTTACAAGATACGGCAGTTGTTCAAGCTGGCTCCATTTGAGTTGGGAATCCTGTCGTGGCAAGACAGATCTCAATTCTGTCTGTAGCTTGCTCAAGATCTCCTGGTTGTTTATTACATGGAATGATATTACAGAAAGCATGTGTGCCGTTGTTATCGAACTACATCAACATTAGATGTATCCTGCACCACGAAAATGTCTGCGCGAATTTAATCATATTAATATGCCTACCCTGCTGCAACAACTGATACTCCCTCAGCCTCAACACGGTCGTTTGTTTTGTCTTCCGGTGCCAATTGCTCATTCATGAGCAGGTCATAAAAAACCGTTTTTTGACCCTCGGGCTTTCTGCCTTCGGCGACCTCAGCCTTTACATGGGAAACTTTATCGCGGACCATCTGACTTTCCGTTAGTGTGGCAATCGATCCATCATGGGCTGTCGCACTTCTGATAGATTGAACAAGGCCCCAAGCAGGGGATTCATAGCCATGACGATTCGCGGAGGTATTTTCCGCATCATGGGCTCCACCCAGCCAAATTGCTTGAATAAGTGCGACGTCTCCGAAGCATCCATCACTGCTTTATGCCAATGAGGCGCAAAGTCTGGCCTGTCCATGAAGCCGTATGGCGAAGCGAAGGCATATTGACAGATGATATCGGCCGTTAAGGAGGTGAAAACATCAATCAGATTGACAACGGTCCCAGATCCCTGAATTGTCTCCAGACGCGACCCTAACTTGGTAACGATAGCTTGCACAGAAGGCTCAAGTTGGTACACAGAGGCCTTGGAGAAGAAAGGTGCCAAAGCACCACGCCGCGTGCGATGAAGGTCATGGTCTTCTGTGGCGAAGGTCGAAATGGTTGGACCGAACCCTCTCATCGCCCATTCGTATTTCATTGTCCTTCTCGACGAGCTTACATACAACTCGTCGTAGTATCTAAAATTCATCAGTGATCTCTCAACCAATCTTCAACCTGTTGTGTGGCTACTCAGGATCATCTATGTGTAATTCATAGGGACTGATGCGTACGGTTGGGCCTAGAAGGTGAATCAACATCATCGAATGGAGCATTGTGCTCCATTGGCGTCAAGCTCACCATATTGCGCATGCATCTCCATGATCTTCCAGGTGTACCTGCCACGCTTGACAACATCGTAGTAGAATTCATACCAAAGCGTCAAAGCAGCCAGCCTGGGCCCAGGGAATTTGGCCAGAGGACTGAAATATAAACGATACACTGCTACTGTGATTAGGGAGGCCACTACAAAAATGGCCGACGACATTACGAGGTCTAATACTGTGATGAGTGCCATGGTGGAAATCCTAGCATAGATGCGTAGAAAAGCAGGGGAACAGGATCAGGAGAGTTCTTCTTGACTGTGAAGTTGAAGGATTCCTTCCCCGCTCTTTGCTTTCCCGCTGAAGGAGGATTCTGGAGCTGCTCTTTGGCACCTTCTTGGCGATGGGTCGTTCTCAGAGACCTAACCGCTTGAGTCTTGGTGCTATCAGACCAGCCAGATCGATTGGAGCGGATACCCGAAGTGTATTCATTTTGCTTATTAAAATGCTATAACTCAAGGAATTAAACGAATAAAGCTAAACCTCTTCGAGACCATGTTACTCTAAGCTTTTTTGAGTTAGTATCACTTACCTACTTCGCCATTTAAACAGCTGAACAGGTTATGGCTGGGTGAGATTGTCGATCGAAGTCAAATGTCATATGGCATTGGGAAGTCGTGTTCAAATTCATTATCCTCATGATCTGTTTGGTAGTATTCTGTATCGTGCACCTCATGCACTTCCTGTACTGAGACTCCTGTTGGGAGCAAGGGTCATGATTAAGTTGGTAGATATGTACACATTTACCCTCGCTCCCCGTATTCCATTTGAATGTCGTGGCGTGAATGCAGCTGCCACCCCGCCTACCTTCTTGCCTGCCTATGTGACAGAAACTTCACCCTGGCGCCCATCTCACTGGAGGCCTTAATATCCGTCCACTTCGTGTCGTGACTATTTGAGGGGCAGGCTGTGGTCGTCGTGGGGCCAGCCGGCGCTTTGATAGTGTTCGGTCCGGAGATCGAGGACACCCCGTGCCGCGGCGTTGTGTACCTAACAGTGGTTTCGCGCTGCCATTTGCGAAGCGCGTTGCCTTGAACACCCTCTCCGGACGAAATGGGCGGAGTAACGTCTCGTCCTGCCTGGTTAGCCGAGGCGTTTTCTCTTGATGTACCGGTGCCTGGGGAATAGCATCCAGATCCTACTGGTAGGTTCGACTTCGGGCTTCCGGATCGGCGCTTTCCGGTTCTTCGACTTGGCCTTCATGACCTTTGCTTGGCCGAGAACCGTGCAAGGAGAAGTCGCCTTGGATCCCCGCCTCCGACCGCCACAAGCCGAAGTCCTCGGACCGGCCTTGGAAAGGACAGTCTGGTCATTATTGTCTTCTTCACGGGGAGGTATCAGATGCCCCGAATCCATCACCTGTCGCCATTGCTCGATCCAGTCCAGCAGAACCTTGCACTGCTCTATGCTCCGTTCATCCCGCTGCAGGATATGCTCCAGGGCTTCTGCGCATTCAGGAGCTGCGGCGCTTCTGTTGCTAGTCAGCTTCCGCACGTCATCCAACTTCTGTCGTGACTCGTCCTGTTCCGTTTCCAACCGCTCAAGTTTTTTAAGATGGAAGTTTTGAAACTCAACCCAATTCTGCAGCTGAGAGTGTTGCCTCGAGCCCGGCAGCAGGTGGACATCGCCACGCAGACCATATCTTCGCCGACGCTCACGAACCTCATCCTCAAATTTGCCGAAGCATTGGTTTCGAAGGCGGCGCCGGGTCTGTAGCTGGTCCGCCAGGAATTTCCGATAGTCCGATACTTGGGCACAAAGAACAACATCATCTGTCCGTAGCGACGCTAACCAGTAATCCACAATTGCCTGGAACTTCTGGGGGACATTCCGCGTGGTGATGTCGACGTCGGGCGGGTAGCAGGGAGGACAGCCAGCATCTTCCAGTTCCTTCCGTGCGTGGGCCTCGAGCCGGCGAGACTCTTCATTCTTCTCGTCCTCGTCCACTGGCGGCGTCAGAGACCTACGTTGACACCGCATTAGTACAGGGACGAAACTTAGGGGATGTTTGGACGAACTGTAGTCTCGACGCGAGAGCATTTGCCGCCTGGAGTTGTCTAAGAAGCAACTTTAGCTTCGCTCTCCAGGGCTATCTGAAGATATACTGTGTATGTACCGTGCTTTGTTGAGCACTGCGATCCTCCCGGTTTCTGACAGCGTCGCAACTTCTGGGATCATGACGATCCTGTGCATTGAAGTCCAGCGTCAGCACCGCAGCCTGCGATGGCAGTTTGCTTGGTGAGCGATCGCGTACCCGAAATCATCATAGTCTTCAATGGTGGTTCGAACAGCCAAATCATCAATTAAGGCCTCAGTTGAAGAGTCCTTGGTGGAGGGAGAAGTCATGGCGAAGAGAAAAATGCGGATGTGGATGTGGTTGTGATGGTAGAAGGTGACGTAAGGCGGAACTGGAGAAACCAGACCTTCGAAATCAGCTGGGGAACTTCAAATTTCGAGCTATCAATTCAGTAGATACAGGCCTATAATTCCCTCAAACTCAATGTTTTGATATTTGGTATGCCAGCCCTCCGCCTTAATAACAGCAGCACACCTGGGAGGCATACTGAATAATAATCCTTCTCTTACCTCCTCCCGTATGTTCGCCCAGGCCCTCTGTAAAATCTGAAAGAGCTTGATTTCAGCTTCGCCCTCTATACCTTTCAGCGAATTCAGGTCCGAATAGACTTTATAGGCCTTCTTCAGTAGAGCCCAGAGGTTTTCGATGGGGTTCAGATCAGGACTGTACGGAGGCCACTCCGTAACTTCAACCCCTCATTCTGCAAACCAGGCCTTCGTTTTTTTTAGCTGAATGAACGGGTGCGTTATCCTGCATGAATATTAGGCCTGACTGATAAATTTCAATCATATTGTCGTTCAAAACCTGAATATAGGAGGCTGCTGAGTAGCCGTACTTCTTTGACTCCCAATCGCATTCGAGCAGATATAAATCCGACCTTCCAGAGCCCCAAAAAGCACCTCAGATCATTACCCGAAAGGCCTTTCCTCTGGGTGTTTCTTATAATTTGTCTCTATCCCATTTCTGATTGAGAATGCCAAAAACCCACTCCCTACCCTTACCTGATCCCCGAGCCACGGATGCCTCGTCCGATCAGATGTGTTGGTATATGAGGGTCAGAAGGAGTATGTGCATGTGCATGTATTGATTGAACTAATCTAGAAAGTAGGAACTACGGAGGGAGGAAGAAGGTAAAAACTCTGAACCTCCTAGCGCCAGCGTTATAGGGCTCGGAGCGGAGATTACTATGTACCTATGTAACCACACATTTCGCGCAGGATTGCCAGCAAACGGTACCTTAAGCCTTAAGGTCAGGGGTAGCAGTACTGTTAACTGATTTTTAGCTGGTTTTTAGCTGTTAAAGATTTCACTTAGCTGTGCGCTCAGCTAATATTGATTTTATCAGTCTGACATCATTTATTACATAGATTCATTAATAACTGATTTGATTTGAATTCATACACCCTTGTGACATCGGTTTAGGCCCGACCCATGGGGGACTCTATGCTATTTATATCGAGTGGACAAAACCCTCTGGGGGAGAAAACCACTCGCCGTCTATACGGCGACTTCGCGTCGCCGAAACAATGACCATGAGACTATGTATCAAGTTTGCACCTATAGCTTCTATTCAGCGCGCGACGCTCAAGTAAACTCTTGATGAGTGTCTGTGTTGCTTGATTATGACGCATCGTCCTTGCTCTGCTCTTCATTGACGGTATCCTATACAACGATGCTTCGGTCTCCGATCTTCGATCGCGAAGTCGATTCCGTTGCACCCGTGGTGCTCGTGGTTGTAGTGTCGAAAACTGCGTTCTCTTGCTCAATGATTGTCATTCATTGAGCAGAGAAATACGTGGTGAAAGAGAGGCGCGCACGATGGGGAGGTAGAGTGTGGTTGTACTGAATAACCCTTTCCTTCTCTTGATTTGGCTTGTGTCACGTAGACGTTGAATGAATTGTTAGTATAGGCGTGCGGTCGCAATCGTACGATGATTGGCTCTGATCGATAGAAGAGGATGCGTTCTGATCGTCCTCCTGCGCTTCATTAATAATTGATTCAACTAACTAAATAATAGCTATTTATCTAGTTTAATATATGCGCAAGGGAAGCAAATAGAGAAGTTAATGGCTAAACTAATGAGAAAGTCAATGGGGTAGAAAGCCATGTAGAAAGTCATGAAGAGTGTTTGATAGGGAATTTTGGTAGGCGACCATGGAGGGAGCCATGGAGGGAGCCATGAAGGAAGCCATGGAGGGAGCCATGGAGGGTGTTCGGTAGGGAATCATGAAGGGTATTTGGTAGGGAACCATGGAGGGAGCCATGGAGGGAGCCATGAAGGGAGCCATGGAGGGAGCCATGGAGGGAGCCATGGAGGGTGTTCGGTAGGGAGCCATGGAGGGAGCCATGGAGGAAGTCCTGAAGGGTGTTTGGTAGGGAGCCATGGAGGAAGTTTGGTAGGGAGTTTGGTAGGGAGTTTGGTATCGAGTTTGGTATCGAGTTTGGTAGGGAGTTTGGTAGGGAGTTTGGTAGGGAGTTTGGTAGATAATTCGGTATCGAGTTCGGTATCGAGTTTGGTATCGAGTTGGTAGGGAGTTTGGTAGAAAGTTCGGTAGAGAGTTTGATAGTGTCTGAGCTGATCATCTGTAGGGAAGCGGCCCTAAGGCATCAAGAAACAGCAAGCCCTTCGCAACAGCCCACGTCTACAAGCAATACGGCAGTCTCACAAGCAATCCCTATCCGAAAGCAATCACATCCAGGAAGTGCAGGCATCTCTCTCTCCTCCAGCAAGCAACATCCCCGGTTTTTCCGTGTAAAGCCTTTTAAACCCCGGTCGCCTGTTACCAGCCCTTTGCTCTCGTTCCCCGTTCCAGGGCATGATATTAAAGCCACATCGATACCTATTCACGTAGATCGCGAGAACAAACCTCCATTCGCCAACGGATTCTCGATCTTTGACGCCGACTGGTGACTCTGCTGCATCCATGATGACGCCGCATGGGAGAACCTAGCACCACATTAACATTGTTTCCATCAATCCTTTCCGTTCCTTCTTGCTCGACGAAAGAGTACTTGACTCACATGCTCACAAAGGCCAACGCAAACGTCCCCGTCACAAGCCCACAGCTTGACCCGCCACCAGTCCCGCTTCCATTGTTGTCATTCCTCTTATTGTTACTATTCCCGCCCGAACCGCAACCGCCTCTGGCAATCCCACCCATCGGACTGGTGAAGGCAGCCACAACAATAAACCCAACCACGAAACACAAATCTAGCCCGATCAGAATGGCTTTCATAGCGAAAAAGCCGACTTTCACGAATATTGATATAAGGGTGGCGATAATGGTGTAGGCCAAAGCAGCAGCGAGGATGCCTTGTACGGCGCCTTGGGCGCGGACGATGGTGGCAAGGAGATGGGAGATGTAAATACTGAAAAGGATGAGGGAGATCAGGGAGGAGAGGAACTGGATTATGCGGATGGCGGCGAGCAGGTGGGGGTAGAGGGGGTGGGAGGATATGGCTTTCGGGACCGGGGGGATGATGCTGAACATGGTGAAGACTGTGGGGAGAGTTAGCATACGGTGCTTGTTGCCGTTGACGAGGTGTGACGAGGCTATACTTATCAGCTGAAGGTTTTTGGCTAGAATATAATCGGCTTTGATTTAAGCTCCCAATCGCATATCAATCACTTTTTTGAAAGTCCAGGCATGTCAATGTTCCGACTGTTATGAATGAGGAATGACAACATTAATCACGACGATGAAAATCAAGGATCTCGGCAAAGTATTCACTATGTAAATATCTTATCTTTGTACTCCGTATGCACATACGTATGCCCCGGTGGTTAGTTATTTCCGCTCCGGCCGAAGCGGCTTGGCGCTAGGGGTATTTATCCTTCCTCCCACTTCTTCCTTCCTCCGTATGCTCTACCTACTAGATAGTTCAGTCAATATACCTACATGCCTCTCTACCCTCGTGTCCTCGTATACCAAGAGAAGCCATGCATGGATTAGACATTTGGGTGGCAGCTGCGGCTGATCAACGGATAGAACGGCACCGATCGCTTCAATCATATACTTTCCGAAGCAGAAATCCGGTTTCTGCACGACGTAGCATTGCGACACCTCAGCGTCTTGATGAGGTAGGGCAGCAGCAATGAGATCATCAGGCTTCGATGAGGCTTGCGCTCTCCTACCTTCCCATGGTTTCATACCAGGCAACGATATTTATGACGTGGGGCTATGCATGGTCGTAGAAAAAGTTAAATGTACTTTTGGTTGGACTCGAGACTCTGGACTTTAACATAGTCTCCATGACATCATACAGCGAATACGAATAAGTAAGGTAACGCTCAAGCACTGCGGCAGAGGGATTCCTCAGGATCACGATTAATTCAGAGGCAATTGATGAACCCTGCCGGTTGTATACCATGTCTCTCTTCCACAGCTAATCCTCCCACCACAAAGAAGCACCATCTCAATATCCGTCTGAACTCATCCATTGTGTGCCGATCATCCTAAAGTCAAAATGCATTCTTGGTTACAGCTTCTCTTCCAGAATTGTTCCAATCGCGTTCTAGTCCGCCACAGTAGATAAACCTATGACATCAAAACTACATAACCCCAGCGAAGCCAAGAATAGCAGCGACAGCGATCATAACATCTGGGGCGTAATCGTGGACCGCAGCGCCGCTGGACGTCGTAGCGGCAGAGGCGGACGTACTGGTAGAGGTCGCAGGGGTTGCGCTGGTGGTGCTGACGGCAGCGGCAGTGGTCTTACTAGAGTTCTTGTTGTTGTCCCCTTCTTTGCCGGTGGAGGTGGAGCTAGCGACGATCGCTGTAGTGGATCCGCTCATCATGGTTGTGGAAGACGTAGACATAGTAGTGGTGCTAGAGCCATTTGGATCCGTAGCTTGAACACCAATGGTGAGAGCTCCGACAAAGAGTGAGATAACGGTCGTGAAGTGCATCGTGAATAAATAGTAGATGCTCGTTCGCCGGAAGGAAAGTGAGAATTGAGCGCTTGAGATTGCAGACAATTGTGGTGGAGATGAGATCGAGTTTGGAGAAGGATCAAGAACCGATGGTGAAGGTTTATTATCAAATTTGATGAGTGAGGAAGAAGTTGATATATACCTTTGATATACGTGAAAGAATAGTTACATCATTTCTCATCGCCTTTTCGAAATGCCGACACAACCGCTATGCTTCCCTTTGAAAAAGCTAGGCGTGGTGATATGACTGGCTTCTTCGCAAACACTCAGCCATAAGCTAATGCATCCGCAAACCCACTCTCCAAAACATGCAGCGTCCTCGAAACCCTGTCCCGAACGATTCCAAGGACTGATCAGCAGAAGCTGAAGTAGCAAGCTGAACTCGTTGGAGTAGTAAAGAATACAGGGCGCTATTTTGGTGAGATCTCTGAATATCACATAGCCACGAATTGTGACGTGTCGTCGCTGCAAGGACGCCTAAAGTTGAGGTCAAAGCAAGCAGGTCCAATTGGACAGAGAAAATTCCGCTGATCGTTTCAATATGGGGCAAATTGATGCTGGGCTATGAAGCAAATCGATGCTATACAATTATAGTACTTGCCTGTAATCAAGATCTGCCCCAGCATGGACCAAGAATTTGCAAGTCTGGTATTGTTTGCCATACATTGCCCACTAAATAAGAGCTTAGCCTGCTATCTAGAACAACGTTGAAGTGATTGATCATACTCGGAGCACAGAATATCCACGCGTACTGCTGACGTCCCAAGGCGACGCTAAGCCTCGTTTGAAGAGGTCTTTCAGCCCATCAATGTTGCCATTCAAGGCGAAATTGACACACTGCGCAGAATCTGGAACCCTCCTGAGGGTATTCAATTCCTCGCGTGGTCCAATGTTGGGCTCAAAGGTCAAGCAAAGTCGGAAGATCTGAGACCAGACAAAGCCGAGCGGAAACCAGTATTCAAAGCTAAGATGAGGAGACTGAGCCTTCTCGCACGAGTCTGTATCGCATTTAGCGCTGAGAAGTGACAGCTCAGCGTACCCAGCAAAAGTTTGTCCGAGTGCACGATTTACGAGGCTAGGAGTGGCAGATCTAGCTTGTAAGTGACACGCACAGAGACACTCAGGACGGCAAGCATTATGTTGACTGACACGCAAGCTTACACCTTCGGCTTCCGTGGGCTTCGCGTATTGCGTGTACTGACGGGCAGGCCGCGGCGGCTGTTTTGTGTACGAGGACGGTTGCCGATAGAAGTGGCCCATCTGGTTGAGTTGGCTTGCTTCAAGCTGCATCGACTGGGTCTTGAGCAGTTCCTCAATAGTGCCGATCCGCTGGTCGACATGCTGATAGATACTGGCAAGAGAGTCTGCTAGACTGTCGTGGTGATGCAGAAGACTGGTTTGGAGCTGATCTTGCATTGTGTTTTGGCCGTGCGTCGACTGTGAGCTGACCGCTGATATAGCTTCAAGGTCGACACGAATACGCATCATGTCTCGACTAATTTTTGTGGTTAGTAAAAGACAGCACGAATTTTCCCTCACAGAATTGCGACAGGTGAAAGAGAAATTCTCAGGAATCGGACGAAGTAAGGAGCCGTGCTACTTACGAGTTGGATGCCCCGAGCATGACATTGAGGCTACATTTGATCGTCTTAATATTCTCTTGAAGGGCTTGCAGTCTCGGCAGGTTCTTGCGCCAGGCGTGAGCTCGGAAGAGAGGGATTTTGGTGTGTTCACAAATTTCTGTAAGCCTCCGAACTATCGCTCTCAGCTGGTCTAATTTCGCTTGTGTCTGCTTCAACAGTTGTGGTATATCGGCCTTGTTGATCCTGTAAGACGGGATCGCTGGCTCGCTTCTCCAGTACTGAAGCGACTTGATAAAGGATCAATTCAATATCGGTCACTTCGTTGCTCAAAGCATGTAATCTCCCGGGTAACGTCTTGCACAGAGCACGCAGGTCGCTGAACGCACGGCCAGTCGATGCCGCCAGACTTGCCACAGTGATGACACTTGCAGTGATAGAAAGGGGATTCATGCTCTCCCGTAAAAACAAACCTTGCGATGTCAGAATAGATCGTCGAGCCACGTTCCTACCGTCGATTAGACTGGAGCCTAACAGTAAACTGGTGAACTGCCAGTCGGTAGATCTTTCTATCAATCAGAACTCGCGGTCTCCGGCATCCTTGTCCTTTCCAGAACACAACAAATTCAACAAACAACAACGATGGTGACGACGACGATCACAACGACGACCACAACGACAACGATGACGGGAGAATGGTCGTTGTTATTTGCTAAGGTAAGTCACTCGATAGGCCAAGCTTTAGGAGCAGAGTCTATCTTTTCAGCCATCGCAGTTGACCTCAAAGCGTATACTTACTCATCATGAGTAGGTCGTTCTTGTCATTATCTGAAACGTGCTGTGCGAGGTGTGCGCGTTCAAGTGTTTACTAGCAAACGTATCTTTGCGAAAAGTCAAGAATAGATTTCATAATTGTCATGATTTAGATCTCTATTGACAACAAGCTGTTGGAACACGAGGTCATATGGGGCATGTTGGTATATGGGGTTGAAGCTGTTAGGATATCTAGGAGGTGGAAGGTGAAAACTCTACTAGCGGCCCCCGGCCCTACCAGCCCAACATCATCTATACTTTTACTCTTGCTTGATCCTGCTGCTCGTTCAAAACCATGAAATTCGGGCGATTCTTCCACCGGTACCAGCTCCCTGAATGGGCGCCATTCTACGTTAATTACAATGCATTCAAAGCGCGTGTCAAGGCTGCATGCTTAAGTGCTCACGAGCAGAGAACTTCTGCAGATTTCACAGGTAAGTTGCTGGAGATCTGGTGAGCTCTCGAAAGCTCTAACAGTCAATTAGAAATTTTTGTTGCCCTCAGCCATGACGTGGACAAAGTCGAGACTTTCTATCCTAAAAAACACGCAATCATTCTTAGAATGGCATCGTTGGTTTATGAAAGTTATGGAACATCACTGAGTCTGTTCGATGTCGTGAATCTGAATCAAGCAGATCCGCATGAGATCGGGGACCTTCTAGGTTGTTCCGTTGAGGTACTCGATGGACTGGAAAGGTTACAACGATTCGGAAAAGCGAACCGAGACGGCTTTCGTTATATCTTCCGCAAGATTGATAAGGTTCGATTACCGAGCGATCCCCATTTACAAGAGGGCAATTCGAAGCTACTCAACTCACAATTCGCAAGTCAAAGACGATGCCTAGAGGACCTCGAGCGAATCAACAAATGCATAGTCGACCTCAGTCGCGCAAGGGTGGAGAGCCAATCCAGTTCAACACACGTCTCATTATTTTTGCATAGTTTCCGTGCTCGGTTCTACTCTTCGTTCCTTTCTCCAAACGCTGCGTATCTCGCTATTCGTGAGGATAATAGTTCAGCCTTGGATTACGTGCTTAGAGAGCAATACCATAAAGACCAGGGGCCTACTCCAAGCTATAACATGTTTCTCATCGCTATGCTACAATTCTCGGTATTACGAGGATCCAAAAACTGTGTTGAAAAGCTGCTTTCACTGACCGGGTCTCTGACGAACATGAATCTACATGATGGTGTAAATTGCTTCCATTGTTTACCAATTAGTGTTGGTCGGAGACTGGTGATTAAGGATCAACAAAGCCAACGATTGCGTCTTCTGGAGTCCATAGAATCTCTTGAGAACAACCGTTCCTTGCTGGCTTACATCCTCAACCGGCTTTCCACTAGCCAACATGGTGCCCTCGAACAGAAAGACTCTTTTGGACGTCTGCCTCTTCATTATGCGGCCATGTATGGCCTGTTGGAAATGGCCCAAACATATTTAAAGTGCATGCAAACCCAAAGACAATTTTCTGGTTCAGCAGCTGCAGATGCGGTTTTGTTGCAGGACTCCGAGGGCTACACGCCTTTACATTTGGGGGTCCTTGGCGGCTATCCGTCAATAACAAAGCTCCTGTTGGAGGTATACGAAGAGGGGGATGATAGAGATGAGAAGGTCAAAGACCGCAAACTACAGACGGTTCTAGGTCCGCTACTCAGGATCGCTCTAATATCAGACTCCATTGAAATAGCTCAGATCTTAATTGCACACCGTGTCAACATCAATCACCAAGGTCTGTGTGGAGAGACAGCTTTATACACTGCCGCAAAAAATGGTCGTGTAAATTATGTGAAGGCTCTAATTGAACTTTCATCTTCCCATAGCATTGATCTTGATCTGCGTGAGAGCGTGCGTGGCTGGACCCCATTGTTCGTTGCCTGTGTTGAGGGACATTTGCCAGTTATAAAGCTGCTTCTTGATGCTGGGGCAAACCCACGAGTATACGATTTCTCTGGTTGGACTGTGAAAGAGCATGCGGTGTTCAGAGGCCATATGAGGATAGCGAGTTGGCTAACAAAATTCACTCCTGCAGAGTTGGATTTTCCTTTCAACAACGTGAAATCTGTGGCGGTGGCAGAGTTTCTAGGCCCAGGATCAAACGGCGTAACACAAGGTAAATACGACCAAAAATCCTCTCTGATGCCGCCCCGAGCCTCCAGTCATCAATTTCAGACCAACAAGGCCGAGAGTCAAATCTTGGTCACACTTGGTCCCTCAAACACAAGAACGAGTCTGAAGGCGGTAGAATTAAGTACTTGTTTGCCTGGCCACCCTTACGCTGCGCATCCCGAGACTGGATATTCGCTTGAGATCGGCGTAATTGGCGCCACTGGATCAAAACAAGTCATTCAATTACCCATGCTAGAAGACATGACCAATGCGCCATGGGTTTTTAGAGCAAATGACCCTGGGCAATGTCAAGATAGTTTTCGATGTCTTCCGCATTACTAATTATAGTGGCAGAGACAATGCATTTGTGGGAAGTGGTGTTGCCCTGCTACATAGTCTCAAGAAAGCGTTGAGGTTGAAGCATGAGAGTTTGAAAAGAGACTACACCGTACCTATCCTCGAGAAAGCAACCCTGAAACTTATTGGCTCTGTGACATTTAGTGTCTTAGTAGCAACGCCATTTCCACACCCAACTGTTAATCCGATAGCGACACGCGGATTCTGGAAAAACGAAGGTCCCATTCAAGTAGTCGGACATCGGGGTGATTTCCCACGTAAACTGTCTAATGTCAAAAATACTAAGCATTGTATAGGATCGGGTGCAAATTCTATTGAACGAACAAATTTGCAGATTGGAGAGAATACGGTACAGGTATCTAAAGCTGTCTTCATCAGGAGTAGAATGTTAAAGTGACATAAGTTTAGTCATTCTTGACAGCTGTTGCCCTAGGGGCGTCTTGTGTTGAAGTAAGAAGGCAAATTTCGCATCCAGTCAATTACGCTGATAAGATTTTAGTTCGGTACATTTTATCAAAGAAAAACATTTACCGCCCATGCTAAGTTTTGATAGACGTGCAATTAACGAAGGATTTTGTGCCTATCGTTTTCCATGACTTTCTTGTGATGGAAACAGGAGGAGACACACCTCTACATACTTTGAGCCTTGATCAGGTCAGTTCAGACATCACCGTTAAATATCAATAAGATCTCCATAACTTGACTTTTTAGTTTAAGCACCTCGGGAAAGCACAATCACCGAGAGGTGACCTGTCGGGAATGGCTGAGATAAGGTATCTGGAGAGGACGAAGTGTCAGGAGGGTCAGGTAGGCCATCGGAGAAGGCCTCGCTCGCGCTCTCTAAATGCATACGATGATTCCAGGAGCGAGGACCTAGTCGAGCGAATGAAATACACGGAAGAAGGCTTACAGAATGCTATAAAAGGCAACCTGAGGGGTCACTCCATTCAAGAACCATCTTCGACCTTGGAGGAGCTCCTCTTAAATTTACCAGAAAACATCGCTTTCAATGTTGAGCTAAGTACTTGTTCCCAAATTTTGAAGAGCGTCACACGCAATCCCTGACCTGTGCTACCAAAGAATATCCCATGCTATGGGAAGCTGAAGACAGAAACATGGAAACCTGCGCTCTGGAGCTTAACGCCTTTATCGACACAACGCTCGACAAGATCTATCGTCTGGGCGCAAAAAGAAGCATTACCTTGTCATCATTCAGCCCGGAGATATGCATTCTCCTATCAATCAAGCAGCAAGGCTACCCGGTCCTATTCATCAATAAGGCTGGTTCTGTTCCCACGGGAGACGTTAGAGCCAGCAGCCTACAGCAAGCAATCCGATTTGCGAAAAGCTGGAACCTGGCCGGGATAGTCATGTTGTCGGACGTATTCGTCATGTGCCCGCGGCTAGTGCAGTATGCAAAACGCTCAGGGCTTGTCTGCGGCTCGTATGGCAATCTGGACGATGACCCCAAATATGCAAAGGTACAGTAGTGCATCTTCCGGGCTTTTTCAATGGTGGTCGTGGATATATGTTGGCTAATGCTTGAGTGTTTAGATTCAAGCTGATGCAGGCCTTGATGCTATCATGGTCAATAAGGTCCGCCTCATTTCACAGACGCTCGCTAAGTAACGATCTGAGCTTCTGGGGGTCGATGAGAAATTGTTCGTCGCCTTGGTTGCTGGTTCTTTTGCCGACTTTTGTTTGTTGGCTTTAAGTGCTAACAATAGATCTTGGGGGAAATCTGGTTCAAGATTCCTTCAATACGACAGTGTCATAATATTGCGCGGTTCGTCTAACCAGATAGCCAATTAGATTAATCCCTGATTAGATATCACTTGTGGGCCTGTCAACTCATCTGGAAATTTCGGCTGCGTTTCTTCTTCCCTACTCCGTTTCTTCTCTATACTCGCGCAAGATGAAAAAGCTGAGCAGAATTATAACCCTAATTATATCGAAACCTCCATATACCTACGGTAATATGGGCCAGATCTCCTACGTAAGATGAATCAGCTTTCTCATTTGGAGCGTTGAACAAAAACGGCGTCGTTGGTAACGAATAACAAGATAGCTGTCCAGGAAAGCCGTAGGTAGGCCAGCCTACACTTCGACTCTCGAATTGTGCTGTAGTGGAGATATTAAGTTTGAGAGACCGATGGAGCTAGGAGCGAGTACAGAGAATGGTGGCGTTGTTATATCAAACTTTATGTCACTGCATGATTGAGTTGTAAGATATTTGCAGAATATCAGCCAATAGACTGTGTGAAAAGACGTCAATGTAGTCTCAATATTGAACGAGTGGTTTGCACCTCATACAAAGCAGCCTATCAAAGGCTCAAATTAAATCCAGAAAAGCTCGTCTTGCTCAAAATTCAATTCCTGTGATACTGTGCAAATCGACTTTTTGCCAGCTTAACAGACCAGTGAAAGAGAATGTTGAATTCCACATATGTCAACCTAATCTGGATCATTCATTTGCTTCACATCGCGCCGAGTTTTGAACGTCTTTTGGCGACGGAAATCTTTAACAGCATAAACAACCTCTCGCAGCGAGAGGAAAGCAAACATGAGGAAAAGGACAAGCGCAATCACAACCACACAAACGAGCGTAAACATCGAAAAACTCCGCGAGACCTGCGCAAAGGCCAACCACAGGCGTTCAAATTTAACAGACGGCTGCACGGCCAGCGCAACCTGCATGGCGTTGAGCGACAGACTAAGCACCGCGAAGACGAACAGAAGGGGACCGTAAAACTGCGCAAAATATGCGCCGTACTGCCAGTGAACCTTCTGATACGCGAAGCGGCGGAGGAATATCTTCGACCAGAAATTCAGCCGGCTCAGCCGTAGCTCACCGAATCGGTAGCGTGGCGAGACCTCTCGGTCTAGAAATTCTTCGAAAGCAATGATGAATCTGAAAAATGCAGCGTAGGAGACGCGTTTGGGCAGCAGGCGGAGTTTGGGGTCCTGGGCGAGGAGGAAATCGGATTTGTGTTGGATAAGGAAGAGGTATGAGCGCATGAAGCCCAGCGTCGCTTTTGCAACGTCTTGCCTCAATGGCGCTACAATCGGGGAAGTATTCCCCATGAGATAGAATCCCCAGAAGGCGTGTGATAAGAGGTATTTGGGCATGGGTTTAATATATATGCGGTCGTAGATCCACACTAGAAGTAACTCGGGTTTTTCGGTCAGGATGATGTTGCGGCCCCGGACGATCTGGTGGGTAAGGTATGAGATGTGGATACTGTCCTGTTTGGCGATTAGCCACAGGCGTGGAGCGAGCTTGTTCTACATTGGTTTGAAACGAAGGCTCGTCCATTGTTTAGGCGGACATTTGATAAGCAAAGGTTAGACCCGGAGAGATCCAGTACTACTAGTGCGCGAAGGGACTAGTGTAGTTATCCCAGCAGTGGCACGTGACTGCTGCACCCGCTGCATTCGATTAGTTGATTTCTATAATTAAAAGCTGAGATACGTGCCCCCCTCAGTGGCTTCTGTCGCATCGCACTGTGGTCTACGACCAAGCCTGCAATAGCGCAATAATGCTGTCAGTAACCCTTGCGACGGCTCTAGGCATATATCTAGTATGGGCAGAAGTGTTGTCAGATAGCCTATTTCATCGAGTCTTGAGCATTGCGCTCTGATTCAAGAGTGACACTCTAGACAATAATGAAAACATTAGTGAGAATGTTTTTGCTGAGTTTGTTCTGAGTTTCACTTCATTTCATCTTTATATGTCTAACTCTCTCAATTTCAATATCGTTGCTGTTTGTGATATTGCATAGTTGATTTCTACAATGACATGAAAGTCGTGTAAAAAATCAAAGAGAAGTAATATTACAGACAACATCGGCAAAATGTTCGGCAGCTAACTTTTTGCTCAATGGCAGAACCTGGAAAAGTCGGCTCGATTCAGCTAATAACCAGCTAACAACTGGCTAACCAGCTAAATTTCAGCTAAATTCGGCTAACTCAGCTAATTCAGCTAAAATATTTATCTACATGCTCATCTATCTACATGCTCACCATTCTACTCGCCATCCTACATGCTCACCATCCTACTCGTCATTCTACATGCTCATCATTCTACTCGTCACCCTACATGCTCACCACTCTACTCGCTCATCTACTCGCTCACCTACTCGCTCACCTACTCGCCCACCTACTCGCCCACCTACTCGCCCACCTACTCGCTTACCTACTCGCTCACCCAAATTCCCTACCGAATTCCCTACCGAATTCCCTACCAAATTCCCTATCAAACGCCCTATCAAACGCTCTACATGCTTCAAATTATGAACGCATAACACGGGTCAAACAGTGCTTCAAACAATGCTTTCTACATGGCTTGGGAACAGTACTGTTACCCCCGTGGTTAGTAATCTCCGCTTTCAGCCGAAGGTCGACGCTAGGAAATTCAGGGGATTCAGGGTTTTTACTTCTTCCCACTTCTTTCTTTCGTAGTTCCTACTTTCTATTCCGTACGAAATAATGCTAATTAGCTCAATAGAACGCACTCTTCATGGCTCGATACCAAACTTCCGATCAAACGCTCTACCAAATTCCCTACATGCTTCAAAATACGCGTTGAACGAACGCATAACACGCGTCAAACAGTGCTTCAAACAATACTTTCTACTGAGCTTTCTACTGAGCTATCTACTGAGCTACCGACCGAGCTTTCTACTGACCTTCCTACTGACCTGTCGACTGACCTTTCTAGTGAGCTTTCTACTGAGCTACCGACCGAGCTTTCTACTGACCTTCCTACTGAGCTACCGACCGAGCTTTCTACTGACCTGTCGACTGACCTTTCTAGTGAGCTTTCTACTGAGCTTCCGACCGAGCTTTCTACTGACCTTTCTACTGAGCTACCGACTGAGCTTCCTACTGAGCTTCCTACCAAACGCTCTACCAAACATCCTACATGCTTCAAAATACGCGTCGATCGGACGCATAACACGGGTCAAACAGTGCTTCAAACAATGCTTTCTACATGGCTCTCTACATGACTCCCTACCAAGCTTCGAATTGCTTCGCATTCAAGGATCAAATTTGTTCCCTACCGAGCATCAAACATGACCCTACCGTACACCCTTCATGGCTCCCTACATGGCTCCCTACATGACTCCTCACCAAGCTTCGAATTGCTTCGCAATCAAGGATCAAATTTGTTCCCTACCGAGCATCAAATATGGTTCTACCGAGCATCAAATATGGCCCTACCGTACACTCTACATGGCTCCCTATCGAACATTCTACATGACTCCCTACCGAACATTCTACATGGCTCTCTACCGAACATTCTACATGGCTCCCTACCGAACATTCTACATGGCTCCCTACCGAACATTCTACATGGCTCCCTACCCCATTAGTTTACCCATTAACTTCCCCATTAACTTTCCCATTAACTTCCCCATTGACTTCCCCATTGACTTTCCCAGCGCATATATTAAACTGTGTAAATAGCTATTATTTAGATAGTCAAATTAATTATTAATTAACCTATTATACGGGCGCAATAACTATCTAGTCATTAATTCAATATTTGATTGTTAATAAGCAAAATGCGCAAATGTTGAAGAAGTCAGATAATATCGATATTAGCTGAGTGCACAGCTAAACCAGCTAAAAACCAGCTAATAGCCAGCTAATAACTGAGGGGGTCAGCTAATTCCGACCGTTAGCTGGCACATGAGATTAACAGCTAACTCAGGAAAAGTCGGCAAAAACCAGCTAATACTGACTTTTCCCGTCTCACGATTTTGCCGATGAAGCACATGTGACTTTATGATCATCTATCAAAGAAGAAATTAGATGCTCATATTATGACTTTCAATCACAATACATTATTATCAACAAATGTGCAACCTGCGTTTTGCAAAGATCAAAGAGCTTAAACTTTAGCGCAATTAGCTCAATTGGTCAACAATAAGCTCAATTAGCAGGCACGGCAGCTGGCAATTGGCCGGCAATTAGAATCACGCATCTTTGTTCTTCGTTCTTCGCATTCTACACTTTACCTACTCGTCATCTTACATGCTCATTACTCTACTCATCATTCTACTCATCACCCTACCTACTTGCCTACCAACATGTTCAGCTACTAACTCAGCTACCTACATAGTATGTTCGGGGAGCATATCGGGCTTCTTATCGCTTACGCTTCCTTGGTGTGCACTCTCAGAGTATACGCTCTTTCAGCGCACCCTTCTCTGGCGAACACTTTATTGGCGTGCCCCCTTGGCATGTTCTTTGGCGTGCCCCCCATTGGCGTATCCTGGAACGTACCCTCCTTCAGTGCACCCTCCTTCAGTGAAATCTCCTAAAGTATATACCCTTGAAAAGTTATGGCTCCAGTGGATGAGATAGCTACACGTAGACTTTCCGGATCAAGAATAATATATTCTCTACTGACTAAAGTCGCATCGCTTTGCCTCCGCCCCAACGCCTATTGCGTGCCTCTGCTCTCCTATACTCCTTTCCTACCTCCGCCCCCTCTCCTATTCTTCAACATTTTCCTAATCCTTTTTAATAGAGGCCGTGCACCTTTTCATAGACGGAAAGGATAATCACCGATACAGAGCTTGAGGTGTACGTCATACGTATGTACCGTACAAATTTAGTGATAAGTAGCAGCCTCATTGTAAAGAGAATATCTAACTACATTACAACACTCACTATCGTTCTACCATCATCGTTACTCTTCATTCATCGGAGCCGGGTTTCGAATCTGAGCTCGCTAGCCAGGACTTCTTAGCAAGCTTGTACATTTTTCGAGATGTTTCGATGGTTAGGCTCTATTTTTCTATGTTCAATGTAAGTTTATATGCGGCACTTGCACAGAACGGTGACATACTTGTAATGATAGTCATTTTCTTAGAAATCTTGAGACAAAATTCTCCCGGCTCTGCCTGAAGTTTTGCGGCGCGCTTGTTTGATAGAATGCAAATTTGGTTTCCATGGACGTCCGATTATTCGTGGGCCTTTGGTATTGTAGTACTCGTCGACTAATTCTTCTGCGCTCCGATCTGGATCTCTGAAAAGCTTTCCAAGTCGAATTGAGGCCGAGTATGAGTCGCCCCATTCGAGATTTGCATGGACAGTCCCGATGTACGAAGCCTCTATGATAACATATTCGGTGCCGCAGATTTCGCATGTACCGACATCTAGAGGTACAACTAGAAGGGCTTGCATGTTGATGTTGTGAGTATTTTGCAGAAGCAGACAATTCTCCCATTGTTCCAGGGCAACGCGAATCTGCCAGTCAACTGATATGTGGAAGCTGTAGGGTTGCACTTTTTTTGCATCCTTCATGCTTAATGTACGGTAGTCCCAGTCTCCACAGACCGCGCCATCCTCGTCCACGTAGACTCTCTCCGGTCTGTCCGTGTTAGTCAGTACAACGCCGTCTAATAAGCTGAATGGACACCAGGAGAATCCCCCCTTGCGTGTCATGGTAGCGTGGCCATGATATAAGAACGACTCCTCAATTTCAACGAGGCTCAGTATGATGTCGCACGTAGTGTGTGCTATGAAGCCAGGTGTTTCAACCTTTGGATCGTGGCCGGTCATTAAGGCGGCAATTACCATGAGATCTCGTGGACGCGACGTATTCTTTGTCATGAGTAATTTTAAAATGTCGCCGATGCAGTGGAATTGCTGCTCACGTAGCTGGCTGACCAGAGAAGAAGCTACCCAATGGCCACGAGAGAAAAAGGCTGGGTGATGAGCGAGGACATCGCTCTCAATGTTTTTAATCATGTACCGAGTCCGATCATTAGGATGTCTATAAATTACCGAGACCTTGTCTTTCCTAGACATCATCAACTCCAGAGAGGTCCAGGCTCGTGTAAACCAGGGTGAGAGTAATAGAGCGAGACACGGGCTACCATCTTCAGTCCAGGGAAATTGGACGAGGTACTGGTCATGTATGACGGTGTGTGCAGCTTGTTTGAAATTTTCTTGCATCTTGCCAATAGCTTTTTGTCGAGCTGCCCGTTCACTCGGAATACATATTGTGTCCCACCAAATTGCTGTGCATCCCAAAATTTGGGCGACTCCTTTGAAATAAGTCCATAGGCATCGATTAACAAGGTTTTCGCCTTGGACCCCTCCACCTGTTCCATCCGACCAAACATGGGAGATTGCCATATATTGTCGTTGGCTTTCTTCTTTGACAACATATGGAGCATTTTTGGTATTTTCGATGTCGTCAGTCCACCATGTGAACCGCTCGTATGGTTTTTCAAGCTCCGAAGGCGGGAACATCAACGGTGTACCACAGTCTTTGGCCGAGCACTTGTGGAGCTGTTTGACACGCGTACTGTCAATGTTGCTAAATCGACAAACTTCTGCATTACAGGCTTCATGGTCTTCTTGTCCTCTGTGTTTTAGAAACTGAGCAGAGCGCTCCTCGACCATCATCATGAGTATGGGCAAGTCAACCTCTTCCCTTTCACCTCCTACTGTTAGATTCCAGAGGCGATTTTGGCAAATTCCCACTTTATATGCTGTGTAAGTGGCGTCGACGATTTTTTGTTTCGATATATGTACTCGTAAAGGGAGCTGAGATTTATAAGAAGGATGAAGATGGCAGTTCACCGTTGACATCCAATTTATCAGTTCACAGATTTCGAACAAATCCACGCTAGCAATCATCTTATCACGTCGCGTAAATTGAGCAACAATAGACAAGTCGTGCACGACATTGCCCCATTTCCATCCCTCATCCTCCAAGCCTTGATTTTTGGCATTCATTTGGCAAGACATCAACACAAGCGTCCAGTCCCTGAAGCGCTTCCATTCACTATGGGGAGCATTTGTTATCTGCCGTCTTATTACTTGGCATCCTTCATTTAGGCATTCTTTGACTTCAGCTATGATGCACGTTTGTTGGACCAAATCGAGGAAATGCACATCAGAAAATTCGTGTAGATAGTCATTGAAATTAATAATACGTTGCTTTTGTAAGTCAGTCATCAGGAATCAACTTATACCGGCAAGGTAGCACATGAAGTGCAAGTTGAATCTCACCTCGAAATGAAATATTTTCGGGGGATCTACACCAGGTAGAATATTAGCACATTTATCGTGTGCTTTCTTTTCTCGGGCCCATAACGATGTGGAGAGGTTGAAACTCCTCGGTCGAGGAAGAACACAAAATCGAGGATCCATTTCGAGGGTATATGAATCACTGGGAATGCGACAGATTGAGTTGAGGATCACATAAGCTGGGAATAATAGGCAGCCAATTCTTCAGAATTGATGCCTTGGATAAAGGTTCAAGCTGTACCACTTCTGGAGTCGCTGATTTGCACTGATCGCAGATGTGATAGCGAGCTCAGGCTGATGGACAGCCGCATTACTTGCACGGATTGGCTGCTATGATAAGCAATGGGCGTCGCATATGGAGCTGTGGGCCTGGGAATACTGTGGCTATATTAAACAGAATGCGCCTGACAGACAAGCAGAGCACAACGAGAGCTGTTTCAAGGGAGGCCTACTGCCTTTATACGGAGGCCGAGTTGGTAGACACGGCGCTATCCGATATTACAGTATCGTAGCACTGCCTTGGATCATGTTGTTGTTAAAACTTGACGATTTTCGCATCGGTGGGGATAGAGGAAATATGGGATTCCATTTGGGTCCCTGGAGGACCTTTTTGAGCTGCGCTCACCCCGGCTCACCTGGGCTGGGGGCTCGGAGCGGAGATTACTAACCACAGGGGTAGCAGTAGGTCGGCTGACCCACGCTAGAGGTCGACCGACCATGCAAAATGTCCGAAGCTAAAAACCAAGCTAACATCTGAGATTAATACGTAGATTTCATAGTCAGATAAACCTTTACACTTACAACCAATCTATGAATAATTCATATTTCACAAACCAACTATCAGTAATCTATTAGTAGCTAATCAATCAGATGCTGTCAATTAAAGAAGTTGAATGCTATCAAGTGTATCAACAGATGATCATCAGATCAAATTGACATTCGACCTGACAGAAAAATATGATTAGTAAATTTTCATCTACACTGAATTAATCTAGAATTAATTCTAGATTAATTCTAATCATTGTTCTGTTTTCACACAAATTGTTGAAAGAAAAAGATGATTGATTATTTACTGATAATTGATTGATCAATAATTAATTTAATCACAAGATGTGATCAAGTCAGATGCAGAAGAAATTGATTGATGATTGATAACATATAGTTTGCTGATTAATGTCAGAATCGTGTCTAGATGATACAATCAATGAAGATCAGAGTTGATAGTGCTTGATCTTTAAAAATAGCTATAACTGAATATTAAGAATACAGAAGAAGATTGATACAAGAGCTTTTATTTATGTAATGTTCAGAGACTGCGCTAGGCTTGAAAGAGATGTGTTTGTGACATGAAAAGAAAATAATGTAGATGAACAAGATGTTGATGAAAGAAAAGAATGTTGAAGAAGAAAAAAGATGTTAAGTCATATCTGAGTCAAATCTGAATCAGATCTCGATCAGATCGTTGACTAGCTCTAATCATTACACAGAGTACTCGCTAGCGTGCATTGCAAATTGATTAAAGCTTCAGTCTTGTTCAGTCTTATTGATCTTGATACACTCGTAACATTATTTCTCTTTTCAAAAATTCATGTTTGCATGAATGTAGTTTCTTTGCTCGCTTTTGTTGATAGTTATTTCGATATTTAGCGTGATTTGCTTGAATATAGCTTATGAAATTCGTTCAAAACTTTCTCTGAGTCATCGAATTTCTCTTTATTGACATAGTATCATTTATTGTTTCTATCTAGATCTTTTCATTTGACTTTGTACTGTATTTGATCTCGATAACGTCTGAAGTTCAATATATCATTTATCTTTCAATGTTCATTGTTTTCAATAGTGATTAATCTGAGTGATTCTGAATGTTGTTCTGATAGAGAGTCTTCTGAATATGATCATAGTAGCTTCGAGCTGAATATTGAATGCATAAACATAGACGAAACATCACATATGAAGTAGATGACTGAGTTTGACTATCTTTTAGAAATGTCAAGACAACAAGATTCTGCAAAGATTTGAAAGATAAACAGCTAGATCTTTATCAAATCACTGCTAAAGTGAGTATCTTCTATCATCTTCATTTATCAGTCAGCATGAAGCATCTCAAGAGACGTGAGATTCTAGTGAAAATTGTTAGAGATCAGCATAAAGCGAGTCAATATGAGTGTCATTTAACTAGAAGATAAATGCTAAGAAAGAAAGATAGCTACAGAAAAGAAGCTGACTACATATGTGTGTTTCTCAGTCGACGCTAGACTCAATAGAAACTAGTCAAGATGACGAAGCGAGAATAAATCTGACAAGGCTAGAAGACTGAGTCTGACAAGGCTAGAATCATGACATTACTCTCTTTTCTTCGACGATTCATGTTCGCATGAATGTATTTTCTGCTCGATTCGATTGATTGCTCAATCATGATTTCACAGACTCAGACTCATTAAATTTTGATTGACTGAATAGTTGAAAGCGCTTCTAGCGCGATTTGTTCGAATATTGAATATGAAAATCATCAACTATCTTCTGAGTGTTCATAAATTCGTCGTCATCAGCGTTGTATCAATTGAGATCATTGTCATAGTCATTTCATTTGACTCTATACTGAAGTCGTCTTCGATATCGACGAGAATTCAATATATCGTCAATTTCTCATTCGTCTTCGTTGTTTATCACTATTGACTCGAAGAGCTCATTCTTTTGACCAGGCAAGAGATCATCAACGGCGAAACGAAGCAGGTCAGAGTGAAATACGTCATAAACATGCATAGTCTCTGATAATTTCAGCTTATATGACGAGTCAATGAAATCTAGATTGATGAAGAGATCGAGCATTTTGTCGTTTAGCTTCTTGAAAGATCTCGCTGTAATGATGTTTCATTCATTCAGAAACATCTTTGATTCAATCTCATAATCAACTTCTTTTCTATGCTTATTAGCTTGTTGAATTATTTGTTTTCTTGTTTTGACTAGAGATTCGCGAGCAAACGTCAAGATCTTGTTCATATGTTCAGATATATTCTTGACTTTAGTCGCTTGCAAGCATTCACGAAAGCTTTCATATTCGATTGTATCGAGTTCGAAGCTCATATGAGAATGAAAGTCTTTGTTTAGAAAGAAAAAGATCGAGAAGATGATTGAGAACAGAGCATTATTGTCGACAAACTTAATCATGAGTAGTAGCTTAGCTCAGTCATTCTGCATGTATGAACAGAAGAATTGAAGATATCTTTCGACGTTTTGATTGACTCGTTCACTTTGATCATCGATTTGAAAGTGATAGACAGTGAATAGTCGAAGATTAATGCTCAGTCTTTTGCAAAGAAACTTTCATAGAATGAAGATAAATTGAGAGCTTCGATTCAAAACAATGAAATCGAGTAAATCATGTATTTGATATATTCACTGAAGCATTAGCTCAGCTGTTTTTTCTGCTGTGATTTCTTCGTCATCAGTAGAACATGAAATATAGTGTCGTTTCTTTGACAGTTTACATATCACTGTTAGTATGATGTTTTTGCCTTCAGAAGAAGATAGATCGATGATAAAATTCATGACTATGTTCTTTCATTGCTGTTCAAGTATGAATAGAGAATGTAGTAATTCATTGAATTTATTTTGAAGAGTTTTTGATCGCTGATAAATGTAGCAGTTTCAAATATATCTATTTATTGTCTTTTGCATTGAGAGTCAATAGTAGTATCTTCTTATTGCTTTCATCATTCTAAGAATTTCGAAATGATCAATAAAAGATTGATCGTAAACTTTTTGAATTAACTTCATTTGAAGATGCTCATTGAAGAAAATTCATAGAAGATCATCTCAATATAGTATTTTATTCTGAACTCGACAATCTCTTAATTTAATATCTTCATATTGAGCTTCATCTTTTGATATGACTTCACGAAGTAGAACACAATTCTCGTTGATTCTATTAGCTTCTAGAATCAATCAATAAATTGATTCATCATTCTCTTTCTTCTTCAGATCAGCAATTTTCATTCGATTCAACGTCAGAATCGTTGTTCGCTGATAGCAACATCATTCATTCTCGAAGCTTCTAGAAACTGAATCGACTCGATGAGTCAATGCATCGACTTTGATGTTTTGTTTGCCTGAGCAATACATGATTTTGAAGTTGAAATCAACGAGCTTTTGAACTCAACGTATCTGACGTCTACTCAGCTCTTTATTCTTCATTAATGACGTCAGAGCTTGATGATCGATGAACATCTTGATTGATAGCTCAGTCAATTTCAGCTCAGATCATCAATGCTCAAATGCTTGAATGATCGCTAGTAGCTTCTTGTCATAAATCTTGTAATTGCACTCAATGAGACTCAGATTCTTGCTGTAGTAGATCATCAAATGCAATGTTTCTTCGTCATCATACTAAGAAAGTATGTCATCATTGACGTAGTCAAATGAGTCTGTTTCAAGAATAGTCTCTTTATTCTAATCAAAATGACGAAGAATAGAGACTTCAGTCATTCGTTTCTTCATATGATCAAAGATTGTTTGACAAGCTTGATTTCATTCAAATATCATCTTCTTTTGAGTTAGTTGAATCAGAGAATAAACAATCTTCGAAAAGTTCTTTATAAAACGTCGATAGAAATTGCAAAAGTCAACGAAGAACTGCATCTGAGTGAGATTTGTAGAAGTAGATCATTCAACTACTGCTTGTACTTTTCTGAAGTTCATCTTTAGTTCTTTGATGAATAGCAATAGTTTCAGAAAGAAGATCTTCTGAACATGAAACTTGCATTTGTTTATATTCATCTGAAAATCAGTCTCTCGTAGTTTATGTAGAACTAATCATACATGTTGCTTATGTTTCTTCAGTGTTTTGCTGTAGATGATAATGTCATCTAGATAGATCTGACAAAACTGATGAAGATAGTCAAATAGCACGTCGTTCATATAATGTTGATAGAAAGTCAAGTCATTGATTAATTTGAAAGACATCACGTGATATTTGTAGAAATCAAAAGAAGTGATAAAGATAGTCAAATCTTCGCTATCTGAATGCATGCGTAGTTTGTTGAACGCGACAATGATGTTCAATCGAGTCAGATACTTGCTTTCTTGTATATGAGCGAGAGTCTCGTTTATTAATGACAAAGAATAGCGATCTCGTTTGATCAAAGCATTGAGCTTTCTGTAATCGACGCAGAAACGCAAGCTATCGTCTTTCTTTTCAACGAATAGTATGAGCGAAGCATATGAAGCTGAGCTAGAAGATATAAAGTCTTTATTCAGATGCTTGATCAGATAATTCTTCATCTTTTGAAGCTTGTAGTCAGACATATGATAGAGACGACTTCGAGAAGATGTTTTCTTGTCGATCAACTCAATTTTATGATCGTAGAAGCGATGAGAGAGTAGTTGATCAGTCATCGCTCGATCAAACACGTCTAGATAGTCATGATATTTCGAAGAAAGCTTAGCTTTGACTTCTTTCAAGATCTCTTCACGTGAAAGCTCTTGTATATTTACATCTTCGAGTTTATTTCTAGCTGTTTTTAGAAGTCAATTGATTTTCGTGATGATGATCGCGAAAGTAGTCACATTCAATCATTTGACTAGTGATTTATATGCTGCAGTCTTTATCATTGCTATGTTCATTGAATTGAAAGACGAAGACTTGATTGAATTAGATGATTTCATGATTTTACTGAATGAAGATGACTTCTCGCTGAGTCGAGTGACAACAGAAGAAGTAGATCTCTTTAGTATTTGAGTAAAGATCGAACTCTTCTGTTCTATCGCGATTTTCTTGCTTGAAAGAACAGTCAAATGAGCTTTGATAGAAGCTTTGATATAAGCTTCGAAACTAGAAAATTGAAGACAATCATCTTTCATATCAATAATCATCTCGATCTTGTTCATTCATGTTTTTTCAAGAATCATCTGATGTTGATTTAATCGAGTGATCAGCATAAAAGCGAAACGTTTCATATGATCTTAAACAGTTAGATTTAAATAAATTGCATGAATAATGAACTTTTTTGCATAATGATCATCGAATTCTCTTATTGATTTGAGCTTGATTAAAGATAAAGATTCAATTTGCAAATGATCACAAACATTCTGCGCGATTAATTCATCAATGAACGAATAGTCAGCTGCTTCAGTGTCAATCAATGATTTTAATGAGTAACTAATTTTATTGCTAGATAGTATACATTCAGTAGTCAAAGATTTCGAAGCAAAGAAGTCATTTGAGCTGCTCATTGTTGAAGAAATTAACACATCTTTCATCATATCTTTGATGAAAGTCACTAGTTTTTTGCCTCATTCTTCAATTTCTCTGTAAATAATTTCTTCTCTTCTTTTGACATGATGATCTCATTGAGACAAGAAGTGAATGCACAAGATGTTGAAGTACTAGTCTTCAGCTGAGAGCAGTTCTTTGAAAGATGATTTAATACTTTGCAGTTGAAGCAGATGATTGACATTCTTGATCATTCAGATTCAAGAATGAAAAAAGTAGCAAGTTGAACATAGCTAGTAGTTGAAGCTGAAGCTGATGTTGACGAAGAAATGAAACGTTTTTTAGAAGCTGCTATCAATTTGACTGTTCATTGCTCGTCATGTAGCTGATAATTGACTTGTTGTTTGTTATTCACATCTTGAAGAAAGATTTTGAGCTTATCAAGCGAGCTAAACTTTATGAGACAAACTGACAACGCGTTCTGAAGATGATTGTTGATTTTATTCTGAATGTCGTTCATCAAAGTGATATCGTCGTAGTTCAGAAAGCTGAATATTTTAGTGAATTCTGAATAGAAAGAGCTGAAGAGCTTGTTGAGCTGCTTCAGAGCAACGTATTTGCAACGACACTTTCAAATCAGATTCTGATCTTCGTAAATTTCTTTCAGATGTTTCAGTAACTCTGATAGTGACTGATAAAGTGAGAAAGCATCAACATGATGCTTTGCATAGATTTACTGATCAGCATCGTCTTTTAGTCTGAAAATCACATAGACAATACGAATCTTTTCAGTAGAGTAATGATTCGCGTTGACATCGAGCTTGTCAGCTATTTTGATGTTTCATGTCTCTCAGATAAAATCATCTGTTTCAATGAAGATGAGTGAATTCGAAAGCTTGATGAACTTGTGATGATTGTTCTCATTATCAGATAGAGTAGAAGATTCTTGTTGAGAGCGAGCTTCTTTCTGATTGACTTGTTGCTCAGCTGACTGAGTATCTTGACGAAGCATAGATTGATCAGTTTGACGTTGTTTTGCTCTGAAGTTCAATCGCTCATCTTGTTACTGATTGATCTTTTTCTCTAGCTCATCATTCTTATCAAAAGCGACTTCTAGTTGTTTTGCTCTCTTTTTATGATCTTCTTGTAGAAGTACTCTCGAGCTCATGCATGTTTCGATTTCGTGCACACTCTAAACTCGATTAGTAATCAATACTATTTTTATTATTATTCAATCATCATTCATAGAATCAAATTGCAATTAATATAGAGAGTTGTCGATATCTATATGAAGCTTTCAAGCTATAAGAATTAATCATCAAATCGCTTAGAAGCTTTGAATTGTCTTTCAGCTCGCGTAGATCTGATTTGACTAGACTCTCTTTTCATCTTCTCAATAGCAACAAAATCAGTAAATTGCTGTACTTTCATCTCTTTAGACTTCTTCTTTTGTCATTTCTGAAGCTCTTTAGTCTTCAGCTTTTGCTTCTGAACTAGACGTCGTTGCTTCAATTTCTTCGCTCGTAGCTTCTTTTTTCGCTTTGCTTTCTTCTTTCGTTTCGTCTTCTTTTTTTCTCGTTTCATCTTTCTTTCAGCTATTAAACGCTGTTTCTCTAGCTTTCTAAGCTTTCTTTGTTTCTTTTCTTCAGTCTTTTGAATAGCAGCTTGCTGTTTCTCTTCGATTCTTTGAATTTGTTAGAGATCAGCATAGAGCGAGTCAATATGAATGTCATTTAACTAGAAGATAAATGCTAAGAAAGAAAGATAGCTACAGAAAAGAAGCTGACTACATATGTGTGTTTCTCAGTCGACGCTAGGCTCAATAGAGACTAGTCAAGGTGACGAAGCGAGAATAGGTCTGTCAAGGCTAGAAGACTGAGCCTGGCAAGGCTAGAATCGTGACATTACTCTTCTTCTTCGACGATTCATGTTCGCATGAATGTATTTTCTGCTCGACTCGATTGATTGCTCAATCATGATTGATTGAATTGTTGATTAGCGCGATTTGTTCGAGTATTGAATATGAAAATCGTCAACAATCTTCTGAGCGTTCATAAATTCGTCGCCATCAGCGTTGTACCAATTGAGATCATTGTCATAGTCATTTCATTTGACTCTATACTGCAGTCGTCTTCGATATCGACGAAAATTCAATATATCATCGATTTCTCACTCGTCTTCGTCGTTTATCACTATTGATTCGAGAAGCTCGTTCTTTTGACCAGGCAAGAAATCGTCGGCGGCGAAGCGAAGCAGGCCAGAGTGAAATACGTCATGAACATGCATAGTCTCTGATAATTTCAGCTTATATGACGAGTCGACGAGATCTAGATTGATGAAGGAACCGAGCATTTTGTCGTCTAGCTTCTTGAAAGATCTCGCGATAACGATGTTTCGTTCGTTCAGAAACATCTTTGATTCGATCTCATAATCAACTTCTTTTCTATGCTTATTAGCTTGTTGAATCATTTGTTCCCTTGTTTTGACTAGAGATTCGCGAGCAAACGTCAAGATCTTGTTCATATGTTCAGATATATTCTCGACTTTAGTCGCTTGCAAGCGTTCACGAAAGCTTTCATATTCGATTGTATCGAGTTCGAAGCTCATACGAGAATGAAAGTCTTTGTTTAAAAAGAAAGAAGTCGAGAAGATGACTGAGAACAGAGCATTATTGTCGACAAACTCGATCATGAGTAGTAGCTTAGCTCAGTCATTCTGCATGTATGAACAGAAGAATCGAAGATATCTTTCGACGTTCTGATTGACTCGTTCGCTTTGATCATCGATTTGAGAGTGATAGACAGTGAATAGTCGAAGATTAATGCTCAGTCTTTTGCAAAGAAACTTTCATAGAATGAAGGTAAATTGAGAGTCTCGATTCGAAACAATGAAATCGAGTAAATCGTGTATTCGATATATTCACTGAAGCATTAGCTCAGCTGTTTTTTCTGCTGTGATTTCTTCGTCATCAGTAGAACAAGAGATATAGTGTCGTTTCTTTGACAGTCTACATATCACTGTTAGTATGATGTTTTTGCCTTCAGAAAGAGGTAGATCAATGATGAAATTCATGACTATGTTCTTTCATTGCTGTTCGAATATGAGTAGAGAATGTAGTAATTCATTGAATTTATTTCGAAGAGTTTTTGATCGCTGACAAATGTAGCAGTTTCAAATATATCTATCTATTGTCTTTTGCATTGAGAGTCAATAGTAGTATCTTCTTATTGCTTTCATCGTTCTAAGAATTTCGAAATGATCAATAGAAGATTGATCATGAACTTCTCGAATTAGCTTCATTTGAAGATGCTCATCGAAGAAAACTCATAGAAGATCATTTCGATATAGTATTTCGTTCTGAACTCGACAATCTCTTAATTTAGTACCTTCGTATTGAGCTTCATCTCTTGCTATTGCTTCGCGAAGTAGCGTACAATTCTCGTCGATTTCATTAGTCTCAAGAACCTGTTTATAGATTGATTCATCAATGTTCTTCTCTAGATCAGCGATTTTCATTCAATTCGACGTGAGAATTGTAGTTCGCTGATAGCGACATCGTTCATTCTCGAGACTTCTAGAAACTGAATCGACTCAACGAGTCAATGCATCGACTTTGATGTTTTGTTTGTCTGAGCGATACATGATTTTGAAGTTGAAGTCGACGAGCTTTTGTACTCAGCGCATTTGACATCTACTTAGCTCTTTATCTTTCATTAATGACGTTAAAGCTTGATGATCAGTGAACATCTTGATGAATAGCTCAGTCAATTTCAGCTCAGATCGTCAATGCTTGAAGGCACGAATGATTGCTAGTAGTTTCTTGTCATAGATCTCGTAATTGCACTCAGCGAAGCTCAGATTCTTGCTGTAGTAGATCATTGAATGCAATGTTTCTTCATCGTCATATTGAGAAAGTATGTCATCGTTGACGTAGTTGAATGAGTCTGTTTCAAGAATAGCCTCTCTATTCTGATCAAAATGACGAAGAATAGAGACTTCAGTCATTCGTTTCTTCATATGATCAAAGATCGTTTGACAAGCTTGATCTCATTCAAATATCATCTCTTTTTGAGTTAGTCGAATCAGAGAACGAACAATCTTCGAAAAGTTCTTTATAAAACGTCGATAGAAATTGCAGAAGTCGACGAAGAACTGCATCTGAGTGAGGTTTGTAGAAGTAGATCATTCGACTACTGCTTGTACTTTTCTGAGATTCATCTTTAGTTCTTCGATGAATAGCAATAGTTTCAGAAAGAAGATCTTCTGAACATGAAACTTGCATTTGTTTATATTCATCTGAAGGTCGATCTCTCGTAGTCTATGTAGAACTAGTCGTACGTGTTTCTTATGTTTCTTCAGTGTTTTGCTGTAGATGATAATATCATCTAGGTAGGCCTGACAAAACTGATGAAGATAGTCAAATAGCACGTCGTTCATATAGTGTTGGTAGAAAGTCGAGCCGTTGATTAATTCGAAAGGCATCACGTGATATTTGTAGAAATCAAAAGAGGTAATAAAGATAGTCAAATCTTCGCTTCTCGAATGCATGCGTAGTTTGTTGAAGACGACTATTATATTCAATCGAGTCAGATACTTGCTATCTTGAATACGAGCGAGAGTTTCGTCTATTAAGAATAGAGAGTAGCGATCTCGTTTGATCAGACTATCATCTTTCTTTTCAACGAATAGTATGAGCGAAGCATATGAAGCTGAGCTAGAAGATATAAAGTCTTTATTCAGATGCTTGATCAGATAATTCTTCATCTTTTGAAGCTTGTAGTCAGACATATGATAGAGACGACTTCGAGAAGATGTTTTCTTGTCGATCAACTCAATTTTATGATCGTAGAAGCGATGAGAGAGTAGTTGATCAGTCATCGCTCGATCAAACACGTCTAGATAGTCATGATATTTCGAAGAAAGCTTAGCTTTGACTTCTTTCAGAGTCTCTTCGTGTGAAAGCTCTTGTAGATTTACGTCTTCTGATTTATTTCTAGCTGTTTTTAGAAGTCGATCAATTTTCGTGACGATGATCGCGAAAGTAGTCACATTTGATCGTTTGACTAGTGATCTATATGCTGCGACCTCTATCATTGCTATGTTCATTGAATCGAAAGACGAAGCGAAGTTGACTGAATTAGATGGTTTCACGATTTTACTGAATGAAGATGACTTCTCGCTGAGTTGAGTGACGACAGAAGAGATAGATCTCTTTAGTATTTGAGTAAAGATCGAACTCTTCTGTTCTATCGCGATTTTCTTGCTCGAAAGAACAGTCGAATGAGCTTTGATAAAAGCTTTGATATGAGCTTCGAAACTAGAAAATTAAAGACGATCGTCTTTCATATCAATAGTCACTTTGATCTTGTTCATTCATGTTTTTTCAAGAATCATCTGATGTTGATCTAATCGAATGATTAGCATAGAGACGAAACGTTTCATATGATCTTGAACAGTTAGATTCAAATAAATCGCATGAGTAATGAGCTTTTTTGCATAATGATCATCGAATTTCCTTATTGATTTGAGCTTGATTAAAGATAAAGATTCGATTTGCAAATGATCACAAACATTCTGCGCGATTAATTCATCAATGAACGAATAGTCAGCTGCTTCAGTGTCAATCAATGACTTTAATGAGTAACTAATTTCATTGCTAGATAGTACACATTCAGTAGTCAAAGATTTCGAAGCAAAGAGATCATTTGAGCTGCTCGTTGTTGAAGAAATTAACACATCTTTCATCGCGTCTTTGATGAAAGTCACTAGTTTTTTGCCTCATTCTTCGATTTCTCTGTAAATAATTTCTTCTCTTCTTTCGACATGATGATCTCATTGAGGCGAGAAGTGAATGCATGAGATGTCGAAGTACTAGTCTTCAGCTGAGAGCAATTCTTTGAAAGATGATTCAATACTTTGCAGTTAAAGCAGATGATTGACATTCTTGATTGTTCAGATTCGAAAGTGAAAAAAGTAGCGAGTCGAACATAGCTAGTAGTTGAGACTGATGCTGATATTGACGAAGAAACGAAACGTTTTTCCGAAGCTGCTATCGATTTGACTGTTCATTGCTCGTCACGTAGCTGATAATTGACTCGTTGTTTGTTATTCACATCTTGAAGAAAGATCTTGAGCTTATCAAGCGAGCTAAACTCTATGAGGCAAACTGACAACGCGTTCTGAAGACGATTATTGATTTTATTCTGAATGTCGTTCATCAGAATGATATCGTCGTAGTTCAGAAAGCTGAATATTCTAGTGAATTCTGAATAGAAGAAGCTGAAGAACTTGTTGAGCTGCTTCAGAGCAACGTATTCGCGACGACACTTTCGAATCAGATTCTGATCTTCGTAAATTTCTTTCAGATGTTTCAGTAGCTCTGATAGTGATTGATAGAGTGAGAAAGCATCAACACGACGCTTTGCATAGATTTGCTGATCAGCATCGTCTTCTAGCCTGAAAATCACATAGACAATACGAATCTTTTCAGTAGAGTAATGATTCGCGTTGACATCGAGCTTGTCAGCTATTTTGATGTTTCATGTCTCTCAGATAGAGTCATCTGTTTCGATGAAAATGAGTGAATTCGAAAGCTTGATGAACTTGTGATGATCGTTCCCGTTATCGAATAGAGTGAATGACTTTCGTGAGCTTCAAGAACGTTGATCGACTTCAGAGATCGATGAAGTCTCTTTCTGATTGACTCGATGCTCGACTGACTGAGTCTCTTGATGAGGCATAGATCAATCAGCTTGACGTTGTTTTGCTCTGAAGTTCAATCGCTCGCCTTGTAGCTGATGAATCTTTTTCTCTAGCTCATCGTTCTTATCAAAAGCGACTTCTAATTGTTTCGCTCTCTTTTTGTGATCTTCTTGTACAAGAAGTCAGTGTTCATTGAGTTGTAGAATCAAGTCGCGCTAACTTCGAAGCTCGTTCAGCATATTGATGACTTCGTTGAGTTGATTGCTGACTCAATGAAACAGTTGTTCTTCGATGTTTATGTTTCATGCGATGACAGCTTTCTCAGCTTCGACTGAAGCATCGATGAGTAGAAGTGAAACTCTTTTATTGACAGTGCTTCTGAGCAGACGATTTGTTCGAGACTCAACTGACTCGACGTCGCGTGTCATGATGAGAGAAGATAGAAGTTGTTGAGGTAAGAATAGATGAGAGATTGATGTTTTGAATTGATGTTTTTTGATGAGTGAAAATTCAAAGAATTTCTTGTGAATTTCAGATAATAATTGAGTGCTTTATTCGAAGAATTTCTTGCGAATAGACTGATGAAAATGAGTGTAGAATCGAAGAATTTCTTGCGATCTAAAATGATGATGCAAATTTGAAGAATTTCTTGCAAATTTTTCTTACTGAATAGATTGTTTCATATCATCTATTCGTTGATAGCAGAGTAGTAAATGATGAGCATTTATCTAATGTTAGAGATCAGCATAGAGCGAGTCAATATGAGTGTCATTTAACTAGAAGATAAATGCTAAGAAAGAAAGATAGCTACAGAAAAGAAGCTGACTACATATGTATGTTTCTCAGTCGACGCTAGACTCAATAAAGACTAGTCAAGATGACGAAGCGAGAATAAATCTGTCAAGACTAGAAGACTGAGTCTGACAAGACTAGAATCGTGACAGAATTTGATGATCACGAGTCGTCTGAATCTTATTAGAACTAAAAAACATTTTCTTTGTCTCATCATTAATCTCTAAATCATCAAATAAAGACTTTTCACGTCGTCTGCGACTTCTTTCAATACGTACTGTTCATCGAAGATCTTCATTTTCTGCTTTTAGAAGAGCAACATCTGTAGTAAGCTTTTTCATCGTATTGTTCAACTTACGAGCTTTCGAATCAATTACTTTTTCTACAACTGACTTCATTAATCATTGAATCTTTCTTCAATCAGCTTCTGACAATGTTGAAGAAGAAGAATGACTTGAAACAGATTTAGCGTTCGATTTAATCTGCTTTATGATCTGTGATGAATTGAAAGACAGCAATTCTGTCTTTTCTCATTCACTTTTTATGTTGACATGCATGAAAGCAGCTTGATATGCAGGTCAAAACAGATCAAAGAAGTCTCTTTTTGATATTCGAGAAAGTTCTTGACTCTTAAAGATTCAGTCGTTCAGATTTTGCGAGTAGTAATTGATCAAAGAATTGAATAAGCTCACATTCAGAGATTGAAGATGATGCATAGAATGAGAAGAATATAAAGTCACGAGCATCTTGTTCTGCTCACATCAGTCAAGAAACTTCATGTTGATATGACTGTCATGCTCATCAACAAATAGAAGATGATAATCTCGTGAATTTCTGGCTTTTAACCTTGTATTTCGATCAAATACGATAGTGAGTCAAAAGTAGATCAATTCATTGTTGATTCAGTCAGTAGCGAAGAAAGCAAAGAAGCAGAATTGCTCTTTGAAATCATATTCAGTAAGTCAGCTGTTCTGAATATTACCTGATATCGTCTGATAAATGATCGAAGAGAGTATATAGATCATATTCATGCAAATGATTGCAATCAAGATAATTCATTCTCTATTGCTGTCTTGATCAGCACTCAGCAATTTGTCACTGTCAAGATGCTTTAGACTGAAGACTCTTCGAGTCTTTTGAAGCAGTTCAAGTAGAAAGCTCTTTTCATTCATATTGTATGTGTTTTTAGAAAGAATTTCATATTCTTTGATTTTTTGCTTTATCTACCCTTATATTAGTATGAAACTAAACGAAATGAAGACACTTACTAGGTCAAAATAAAGCTGATATTGATATGCATTATCAGCTTTCTTTCGCTCTAGATCAGCTTCTTGTAGAAACTTTGACTGTAGTATATCTGAATGACGTTGAATGAACTCATAAGACCAGTTTTTGCCTGACTGTTTTTCAGATATATTATACGCAAAAACACGAATCATGACATTGAAAGAAGATATATCACGTTCGATAAGCTTGTTGATATAGCGAATAAGCTCTTTTTCTTGTTGATTCGAAAGAATTGACATCGTTTGCTTGCTTTTCTTGACGAAGACGATTATATCTCTATGTCGTCGCGACAGCGTGCTTCGATTGATATTGAATTTCTTTGCAGTTGCAGTGTAGTTAAATGACTTTTGCAAAGCTAGATCTGCAAGCGCTATCTCAATTGAAGTCATATTGAATTTGTAATTGATTTTTGAAGAAAGATGAAAGTAGTAAAGTGAAATGTGCACGAAATCGAAACGTGCATCGAGTCAAGAATACTTCTATGAGAAGTCAGTGTTCATTGAGTTGTAAAGTCAAGTCTCGCTGACTTCGAAGCTCGTTCAGCATATTGATGACTTCGCTGAGTTAATTGCTGACTCAATGAAACAGTTGTTCTTCGATGTTTATGTTTCATGCAATGACAGCTTTCTCAGCTTCGACTGAAGCATTAATGAATAGAAGTGAAACTCTTCTATTGACAGTGCTTTTAAGCAGACGAGTTGTTCAAGACTCAACTGACTTGACATCGTGTGTCATGATGAGAGAAGATAGAAGTTGTTGAGATAAGAATAAATGAGAGATTGTGTTACAAGCGTATCAAGACTGATTAGAGCTAGTCAATGATTTAGTCGAGATCAAGTCTAGATCTGATTCAGATTTGACTCAGATATGACTCAACATTCTTTTTCTTTCCCAACATTCTTTTCTTTCATCAACATTTACATCATCTTCTTTTCGTGTTACAAACACATCTCTTTCGAGCCTAGCGCAGTCTCTGAACATTACATAAATAGAAGCTCTTGTATCAATCTTCTTCTGTATTCTTAATATTCAGTTATAGCTATCTCTAAAGATCAAGCACTATCAATTCTGATCTTCATTGATTGTATCATCTAAACACGATTCTGACAGATTGATGTTTTGAATTGATGTTTTTTGATGAGTGAAAATTTAAAGAATCTCTTGTGAATTTCAGATAATAATTGAGTGCTTTATTCAAAGAATCTCTTGCGAATAGAATGATGAAAATGAGTGTAAAATCGAAGAATTTCTTGCAATCTAAAATGATGATGCAAATTTGAAGAATCTCTTGCAAATTTTCCTTACTGAATAGATTGTTTCATATCATTTATTCATTGATAGCAGAGTAGTTGATGAGCATTTATCTAATGTTAGAGATCAGCATAGAGCGAGTCAATATGAGTGTCATTTAACTAAAAGATAAATGCTAAGAAAGAAAGATAGTTACAGAAAAGAAGCTGACTACATATGTGTGTTTCTCAGTCGACGCTAGACTCAATAGAGACTAGTCAAGATGACGAAGTGAGAATAAATCTGACAAGACTAGAAGACTGAGTCTGACAAGGCTAAAATCGTGACAAAAATAGAAAAGAGAAAAGAGATGAAAGAGATACAAAAGAGATTGATTGATTGAATCTTTCAAGAAATTGCAAACGTGTCGATGATGCAACAAAATCTAATAGTGTCACTTTGCAAGCTTGAAAGTGTTAGAGATCAGCATAGAGCGAGTCATATGAATGTAAGATAACGAGTATATAAATGCTAAAAAAGAAAAGTATCTAGAAGAGAAGAGTCGACTATCTATATGACTCAGAGAAAAATAAGCTAATTCTGAATAGAGTTGACTTCAAAACAATTCAATAGTCTAGTGACGAGCGATCGACGATAATCATGAACATAGTCATCGACATAGTTATCAACATAGCTATCAACATAGATGCGTAGCTAGAATCGTAACAGAAAGCGAAGACATTGCACTTCATGTGATGAGCTTGAAAGTTCGAGCAGTTCTAGAAAAGACTCAGACATGAGTGAAGAAAATCGCAAGCTCAACGCATGTAGTACATAGAAGCTTCGCGATACTAGCACATGATGTACACATCACACTGAACACAAGCAATCAGAAGATGATCATTAAAAGACTGATAAAGAACAACGCGAGACTTCATGAAGATCTAAAGATGCTGAGAATAGCTTGACTTAAAAAGATAGTTGAAAGTGAAAAGACTCACTCATTGCTCATCATAAAGATCATGATCAAAACAATGATGAATCAACTACTAAATGTAGACATGCTGAATTCATATCAAGAATGCTCATGTAAGTTGTTTGAAAAAAACTGTCGTATTACACAGTGCTATAAATGCTTCAATTTTGATCATATGATTAAATTCTGCAAAAATGAAGAGTGCTGCTTCAAATGTGCAGACAAACATCACATTAAAAGATGCGTTATGTTGATGAATAGAAGACGATGCGCGAACTGCAATGATAATCACGAATTCTGAAGATGCTCATGTCTCAAGTGAAAACTACAGATAAAGCAATTAGAAGAAATTTTTCAAAACAGATTGATCAAATACTTTGAAGCGTTGAAAGACAATCATTCATTCTCTTCTTTCTCTTTGAACTTCTTGAGTTCAATGAATCTTGCAAGTTTAATGAATTCATCGAGTTCAATGAACGTCTTGACAACAACAAGCAATCGAGACGTCAACGAATCAACATGACAAGTGATGAAAGTCAAGAAGAGATGAGTCGATCACTCTTCATGCGTGATTAGTGACTCAGAAGACATGATGTCTGAACAGACACAGAAATGTTAAATCAGAAAATGCAAAAGATTCTTGATGATTAAAAGCATACAAAAAGCTGTTTCTGCACAGAGTCAACAATAGTTACAGATAACTTTATGACAAATCAAATCTTTCTGCAAATTCTACAGTACAACATCAGAAAGTCATTGAAAATTCAGAAATCATTTCTGATAGACAGAGAAGTTTGTAAATTCAACATAATAGTCATTCAGAAACAAAATCGCAACATTAACACTTTACAGACATTTAGCTTGATTCACAACTTCTTTTATCTAGTGAAAGACTCATCATCTCAAGCAAAAACATGCATTTATGTTAAAAAGTGTCTAAAACTCAATCAATGAGTGATGAAAATCATTGAATTGAACATCTGCTTAATCAAGCTACAAACTAGCAACTCGAAAGACGAGATACAGATGTTACAACTCATAAACATCTACAATTTGTGCTCACTGTCTATCATCTTTACAGAAGAATCATCTACTATTTCTCGTCTGAATAAACTAATCAAAAATGACTGCAAACAACTAATTGTAGAAGATTTCAATCTGCATCACTCACACTGAGAAGACAGAAGATGCTTTACTCATCACACAGTGATGAATGCTTTACTAGAAATTTTTACGAATGCAAGACTAGAACTACTGCTTAAATTAAACACAATTACTAGAAAGATTCACAATCAGCTCACAACAATAAATCTAGCATTTGACAGCGAGAAAATTCAATTCATGATACACAAATGCAAGATGAAAATCAATCTACATCAAAGATTTGATCATCTTTCAATTGTCATGAAGTTGTGTCTATGCACATTCTTCATGCAGCTTACAACTCATTGATTATGAAAGAAAATAAACACAGAAGCATTAAACACTCATTTAAGAATACATCTTTTCATCAATCATTTTCTCGATGACAAGACAGCAATAGATGACAAAGTAGCTGAGATCACTCATGTGCTACAAGAGATTATCAAGAAGTCTATTTCTTAAGCAAAATCATTAATTCAAGCATGAGACTTTTGAAATCAGATCTGCTTGAAAGTCGTGACGAAATCGTGATAATTATGAATCATATGAAAATCGCAGAGTACTTTAAAGACATGAAACGACTATCTGAGATACAACGATCACAAAAACAAGATCATTAAAGAAACAAAATGTTCACATTTTAGATCACAGATGCATGAGCTGAGCAACGAATTGAAATTGATTTGATGCTTTGCAAAATGAGTCAGAATCAAAAGTTAACTACTCAAGAAACTTTCGCAGTTTTTGTCACTAAAGAGCAATGATTTTGATCACATAGCAGACTCATTCAAAGAAAAAACAAAGATGCTATGAAAGAAATTCTTTTTATCATCATTTCAAGCAAACATCAGTGACATTTCAAGATTGTTTATATCACTGACAGTGTCGTTCGATTCAGTCTTATTGCAAGATGAAATGAGACAGATGATTCAATGAGTAAAAGTCAACAAAGCATCAGATGCATTTGAAATTTCAAATAGAGCGCTTCAAGTAAGTCTAACAGAACTGACTTCGATATTAATCAGTCTGTTCAATGCATGTGTAATTCACAAATATCATTTGAAGCAGTTCAAAAAAGCTCAAACAATAGTACTGCGCAAATCAAAGAAGAGTGATTACATTGACTTGAAGATGTATTGACTCATCGCTCTACTAGACATCATGAATAAGATACTAGAATCAATCATGATTAAAAGATTAAGTGACATTATTGAGACTCATCACATGCTTTCGAATGCTCAAATGAGAGTGAGACGCAAGTGATTCATAATCTCAGCGCTGAATCTACTAGTAAATCAAGTACATGCAGTATGAGACTGCAAAATTAAGTATGTAGTCTTCATGCTTAGTTTAAACATTGCTGAAACGTTCAATCATGTCTTGCACATTAGACTTCTGCATACTTTGAGAATGAAAAAAACATCAAACTACATAGTTGAATGAACTTGCAGCTTTCTGAAAGACAAAGAATCATCGCTGACGTTCAATGAATAAATCAGCGCAATGCAGCGAATAAACGCTGACATATTGCAGAGATCTCTCATATCATCAATTCTCTTTCTATTCTTTAATGCAAGCTTAATCAAAAAATGTAAAGCTTTAGAAATCAAAATTGAAGTGCTTGACTTCGTAAATGATATCAATATTCTGATCTATGACAAAATCACAGAATCAATTTGCAAATTGCTGAGTCAAGCATATGACGTCTGTGCAAAGTAAGCTCAAATTCATGATGCTACGTTCGCTTCAGAGAAATATAAACTCACTCACTTCACTCGTAAGTCAAAAAGATTTGACATGACAGTTAATCTACGCATAGAAAACTTGATAATAAAGTTGAAATCAAATGTACAAGTTCTTGAAGTGCAACTAAACATGAAACTACAATGAAATTTGCATCTTCGTCAAATAGAAGCAGATCACATTATCAAGATGTTGATGCTTAGTTGACTTGAGATCTTCATCTGAAAGTGTTAGAGATCAGCATAGAGCGAGTCATATGAGTGTAAGATAACGAGTATATAAATGCTAAGAAAGAAAAGTATCTAGAAGAAAAGAATCGACTATCTATATGACTTAGAAGAACATAAGCTAACTCTGAGTAGAGTTGACTTCGAAACAAGTCTATGCTCTAGCGACGAGCGATCGACGATAGTTCTCAGAATAGTCATCAACATAGTCATCAACATAGCTATCAACGAAGATGCGTAGCTAGAATCGTAACAGAAAGACTACATTTGCAAAAGCAAGATAAATATACTTTGCAATGATAAGATCAAGAATGACGTTTGAAGCATCAGTATGACATCAACGCGATAAAGAAGAAGAATTGTCGAGTACAAAATGAAGACTAGAAACTTTTCAGAATCAAGCGTTGCATCATGTGATCAATGTTTTCAGAAAAGTGAACATCAAAATGCTGAAAGTTGAAACATATACATTCTCGCTACATGTTCATCTGAACAAGCTTCAGAATCAAGTCACACTACGCAGTTAAATCAATGACAGAACACAGAAGACTTAATGAGCATGCAAAATCATACATGCTCATCTGATAGAAACTAATAGACTCATTTCTCGCTCTTTGATCTTCAAAAAAATAACGTTTCTGAATGCTTCAATTCACGAAGAAGCAAAGATACAATTTAGATGTGAACGACTTAATCTTTTAATGATGACTTAAATGAATGAACGTGCAATTGCACAGTTTCACAAAAGTCAATGAAATCTTCAATGAAAAAACTACAAAAAATGCATTGCAGACATTAATGCATCTCTCGCTCAAAGATCTCATCTATTCAAGAAGTCAGTAAAGATGCGTGATGATCTTCAAAAAATCAAAAGCATTCTTGCAACTTACATCAAAATTGAATGCATAGAGCTGAAGATTTATCTGCACTTGAGAAACGTGTCAAACGCGAATAGTTTTCGATATGACTGCAAATGAAGTCATCAGACAGTTAAGCATATTCTGATGCATTGCTCAAATTGAACGCATCTTCGATTGAATATGCTACAAGATGTCGACTTCACGAACTATCGAGTCATCATCTCAATCACGAAGAATCTCAAGGCAACAGCGAGAATAATGATGAAAATGAAGCTGCTGAAGCAGTTTAAAATGACAAGAACACTCATTCTCTAACGTGCAATCATCGCAAACAAATTTGATACATAGTCTCAGTTTTATCGTCTTGACTGCGTGTAGCAGTTGTATAGACAGCGAGCAATTTTCTATCTCAGAGAGTTTTGTTCACTCGATACACATAGCATAAAGTTTCTCATGAATCGATTTAATCAATGTTACAAGAATGTATGAATTTATTATTATTATTATTATCTATATTAATAAGTTATTAATTGCATATCAATCATTTATTAGTAACTTATGATCACATTTTCTGAATTAAAGAAACGCTCAGATGCAGAAGTTTGTTTATATGAGTGATGAACTTCTTTGTTTTGAAATGCTTTATATTGAGCAAGATTTCAATCATTCAGACTTTGTTCTTTATTATTGATAAGCTATTAATCATTTATTGATTAAAGATCAATCAACAAATCTTTTGATTGCTTGAAGAAGAGTTAATCTTTTTTCAAAACTATTGCTTTTATGATGTGTTTATTCAACAGCATTGATGTGATTTTGAGTTTAAACAAAAACATCTGCTGAAATTTTTGAACAATGAACATTAACATCAGATGCAATAATATCTGTCTTTTTCTGTTTGATTCAGAATTTTACGTTTGATGAACTGAGTTGCAAAGCTGAAATTGATTAATTATTAATAAATGATTAATAAATGATTAATAAAGAATTGATTATTTATCAGTAAATTACAGATTCAAAAATAATCTTCTTTGAACTGAGCATTCAATAAACTTAATATACAATCATGAACAAAATCTGAATATGTATCTTGTTTAATTAATCGTGTAACTTCATGTAGAAAATAAATTCTACAATAAATAATAGTTCATGCTGTATATCATTGTCATTGACGAGATTCTTGATCAATACTTTGTAGATATAATTTAAATTCTGAATTAATAGTTAATTAGTAATGTAATAATAGTTGAACAGTAAAGCAATTTTTTTTTATTCTTACTCAATTCAACACTCATTATGAGTCTATGCAAGATTTTATATATTGTAGCGAGCATTGTGCTAATGTAGCATTCTTTTCATATCTACTATCGCTTTTTTCTGCACTTTATACTGTAACTGTTTTCAATGCAAAAACTTTATGAGCTTGTTTCTTTTTTACTTTCTCTTTCTTTCATTTGATTCTTCAATGACATCACAGTTTGAAATTGATTCAGTATGCTTGTCAAGAGTATCATTTGAATGATCATTGTCATCATGCTCATGATTTTTAGAAGCTTTCTCAAGTTCGTAATATTCTTTTTGCATTGCATCATCTTTCATTCTATCTTTCATTTAAAACATGTTAATAAAATGTGCTTGATTGACATTTGATCTCTGTTACACTTGCACATCATCATAGCGACATCAAGTACTTGTCTTTCATGTAGAAATTGATTGAAGTCAATTTTTCTCATGCATAACTGTGTCAATAATGTGCTGTGAGACTTTGCATGACTCTTGTGCAGTTGCAAATGTTGATGTGTCATCTCTGATGTCAGATATTGAAAATAAGCTGCGTTAAATCTCTCTTTTCAGACTATTTTTCATGTTTGTCTAATCTGTTTCTGTATGAGCATTAATCTTGTCATCACTTCAATGCATTGATGCTCAATCAGCAATAAAGATAAATCATGTACATCATCAATCATCTTGTTCATCACTTCATTTTTAAGTACTTCTGCATGTCTCGTCATTTAATGTAACTTCAACGTGACTTCTTAAGATTGAATGCTCTCATGTGCAATCTGAACTTGTTGCAGACGTGTTTGATTTTTTGTTGATATCATAGCTTTCACTGTTTTCAGAGAAGTTTGATTATCATTGTATACTTTGTATATCTTTTCATGTCATTCTTGATTCACTGTTGCTACATCTGCAAGATGTTTCACTCTTGCAACTAACGCTTTCAGCTCATCATGATGAGTGATGACTAAAGTCAATCTTCTCAGTCTTTTATCTAGCTCTCAATTCATTTTCATCATGATCACTATAACATCATCTTTGCTGTTGTTATCATTTGAGTAAACTTTTTGCTTTGATGTGAACATGTTGAGATTATGTTGTTTTATTGACATTTTCTTGTTTTTAACTATAATTATCTTTGATGATTCTGATCAGAGAGTCACTGTATAAAGATGACTTCAATTTATCTTTGTTTACTTGAGTATTTCTTTCATTCACTTTCGCTTTAGCTGTAAAGATGTTTTACACAGCTTTGATTTTCAATCTTTTTTAAGTATCAAATTGTTGTAAATTCAATGCATTGTCATCTCAATAACTTTGTCTGATTTTCGAAAGTTCATGTTTATTATTGATCTTTGTATCAACTTTCATAAGTGAATATTTATTAATGTCATGTTTATTTTCATCTGTAGAGTTTCTGTTAATATTGCACGATAAACATTGATGATCTGTCACAATGCTCTTTCTTGCACTGATCTCAGCTTAATGTTTAGACTCTTTCGATGATCTTTCATTTTCTATAATGTATATCATATGATGATTTCATGACTAAGCAGAGAACATGTCATCGCGAAGTATATTTGCTTACTTGTTGTTGTTAGAGATCAATCTAGAGCGAGTCATAGAGATGTCATTTAACTAATAGATAAATGCTAAGAAAGAAAAGTATCTACAGAAAAGAACTCGATTTTTATATGTGTGTTTCTCAGTTCTGTGCTAGACTCGATTGAGTTGATGTCTTACACATATGATGCAGAGTCTCAATGATATCACTTCTAAATCAGATTCTCGCTAGACTCGATTAGAATGAAATCAGACGAAGACTAGACGAAGAATAGACGAAGACTAGAATCGTAACATTACTCTTCTTTCTTGACTATTCATGTTTGCATGAATGTTGTTTCTTAGTGCGCTTTTCTTGAATATTTGATATGAAAGTCGTCGATCATCTCTTGAGCGTTCATAAATTCGTCGTCGTCAGCGTTATATCAGTTGAGATCGTTGTCATAGCTCTTTCATTTGACTCGATATTGAAGTCGTCTTCAGTATCGTCGAAAGTTCAATATATCGTCGATTTTTCATTTGTCTTCATCGTTTATCACTATTGATCTCGAAGATTCATTCTTTTGATCAGACAGAGAATCATCGACGACAGAACGAAGAAGTTCTGAATGAAATACGTTGTGTATACGCATAGTCTCTGATAGTTTCAACTTATAAAATGAGTCAACAGACTCAGTGATCTGAAATGAGTCGAGCATCTTGTCATTCAATTTTTTGAAAGATCTCGCTGTAACGATGTTTCGTTCGTTCAGAAACATCTTTGATTCGATCTCGTAATTGACTTTCTTTCTATGCTTGTTAGCTTGATTCATCATTTGTTCTCGTGTTTTGATCAGAGCTTCACGAGCGAAGATTAATGTCTTGTTCATTTGTTCAGATATATTCTTGACTCGATCGATCTGCAGACGTTCGCGAATGCTTTCATACTCGATGATGTCAGAGTCGAAGCTCATACGAGGATGAAAGTTCTTGTTCATGAAGAAGAAAGTCAAGAAGATGACTGAAGACAAGACGTTATTGTCGACAAACTTGATCATGAATAGTCACTTGAATCAGTCGTTCTGCATATATGAACAGAAGAATCGAAGATATCGCTTGATGTTCTGATTGACTCGTTCGCTTTGATCGTTGATCTGAAGATGATAGGCGATAAACAATTGAAGGAAAATGTTCAGCTGTTTGCAAAGAAACTTTCATAGTATAGAGATGAATTGCGAACCTCGATCAGATACTATGAAGCTTGATAGATCATGAGTTCAATATACTCATTGAATCAGCATTTCAGCTGTCTTTTCGACAGTGATATCTTCATCGTCAGTGATGCAAGAGATATAATGCCTTTTCTTTGACAATCTGCAGATGATTGTCAGAATAGCATTGTACTCGCTTGAATCAGATAGATTGATAATGAAGTTCATTGCTATGTCTTGTCATCGCTGTTCAGATATTGATAGAGATTGAAGCAAGTCATTTGATTTATTTCTAGATGTCTTTGAGCGTTGACAGATATAGCAGTTTCGAATATATCGATCTATCGTTTTTCGCATGAATGATCAATAGTAGTTTCGCTTTATGACTTTCACAGTTCTAAGAATATCAGAATGATCAACTAATGATTGATCGTATATCTCACGAATCAGATTCATTTGTAGAAGCTCGTTGAACGAGACTCATAGCTGACTGTCTTTGTATAAGATTTCATTCTGAACTCGACAATTCTTCAGCTTGATGTCTTCATATTGTGTCTCGTCTCTTGCTATTGCTTCGCGAAGTAGCATACAATTCTCGTTGATTTCATTAGTCTCAAGAATCTGTTTATAGATTGATTCACTGATGTTCTTCTCTAGATCAGCAATTTTCATTCAATTCGAAGTCAGAATAGTGATTCATTGATAGTGAACGCGCTCATCTTCTGAATCTCTGAGCACGACGTCAGCTTGACGAGTTAATGCATCGATCTTGATGTTCTGTTTATCAGATTGATACATTATCTTGAAGTTGAAATCAGTGAGCTTCTGAACTCAGCGCATCTGACGTCTGCTTAGCTCTTTATCTTTCATCAACAAGATGAGTGCTTGATGATCGATGAACATCTTGATAGAAATGTCAGTTAGTTTCAGTTCAAGTCGTCAGTGTTCAAATGCTCAAATAATGATCAGAAGTTCTTTATCATATATCTTGTAGTTGCATTCAGCAGAAGACATGTTCTTGCTATAGAAGACAATCGAATGTAGTACTTCTTCGTTATCATATTGAGAGAGAACTTCATCGTTGACGTAGTCGAATGAGTCGATTTCGAGAATAGTCTCACGAGTTTGATCAAAGTGATGTAGTATAGAAGTCTCGATCATACGTCTCTTCATATGGTCGAAGACGATCTGACAGACTTCATTTCATTCAAATATGATCTTCTTTTGAATGAGTCGAATCATTGAACGAACAATCTTTGAAAAGTTCTTGATGAAACGTCGATAAAAGTTGCAGAAGTCAATGAAGAACTGCATCTGAGTGAGATTATTGAGTGTAGATCAATCAACGACTGCTTGCATCTTTCGCGAGTTCATCTTCAATTCTTCAATTGATATCAAAAGTTCTAAAAAGATGATTTTCTGAACATGAAACTCGCATTTATCGATGTCTATCTGTAGATCAGCTTCTCGTAGTCTATTCAAGATCAATCGTACATGTCGCTTGTGTTTCTTCAAGATCTTGCTGTAGATGATAATGTCATC
>JAABUU010000376.1_pt1 | contig 104211 bp, 99 predicted proteins | sample 5559301 | NCBI WGS metagenome assembly JAABUU01 (sample SAMN10711884, study PRJNA513360) | rock metagenome | isolation source: Antarctica rocks | place: Antarctica: Victoria Land, Richard Nunatak white | reverse complement strand
TCAAAATAATGATTTCATGTAGACGAGAAATGAAAGCTTAAGAAGCAGAAGTGTTGATCTTGTTCTGAGAGCAGTTCTTTGACAAGTGACTCGAGATCTTGCAAATATAGCAAACGATAGATGATCTGACTGACTCAGATGTAGAAAAGATAGTCGACTTGACATATTCAATTATCAAAGTTGTCATTGCTGACAATGAAGTAGCAATGCGTTTATCAGATATGATCATGACTTTGATGATGATAGTGCGACGTTCGTTGCGTAGCTGATAGTTGACTCGCTGTTTATTATCAACATTCTGAAGAAAGATTCTTAAGCGAGTGAGCGAAGTAAAGTTCTTTGAACAGACTGATAAAGCGTTCTGCAGACGATTATTGATTTTATTCTGAAGATTGTTCATCAGAGTACAATTATCATAATTGAGATAGCTGAATAGCTTCATAAAGTCGAAGTAGAAGACATTGAAAGACTTGTCTGCTTGTCTCAGAGCGTTGTACTTGCAACAACACTTTCGATTTCTATTCAGTTCATTGTATATTTCTTTCAGATGCTCAAATAGCTCGTAGATCAAGATGTAAAAATGCGAAGCATCATGATGATGTTGAGCGAAGATATGCTCAGCAGCGTCATCTTCTAGTCTCAATATCACATAGACAATGCAGATAGTCTCATCGATGAAGTGATCGACATTTGTCTGAAGCTTGTCGTTCATCTTGATTCTTCAGCTATCTCATGTTGATTCATCTTCATCAATGAATACAGATGAGTTCAAAAACTTGAAAGACTTGTGATGATCACTATTGAATAAAGTGAATGACTCACGTCGAGTATGATTCTCAATAGATTGACAAGATAGAGATTTTATAGAAACTTGAGATTCAGTAGACTGACGAGATTGAGACTGATTCGTTGAATGCAATACTTCTTTGAGTTTATTCTTAAGATTCAACATCTTTTCTTGATAGTGTTTGTTTGTTTCTTCTAGAGTGTCTATGATCATCTGTTTGATCTCTAGTTGATTCAATCTCTTGTCATGTTTGACTTGAACAATGATTCACTGCTCGTTGAGTTTCAAAGTCGTGTCTCGTTGAGATTTAAGCTCGTTCAACATTTTGATGATCTCATTTAACTGATCATGAGCTCATTGACGAAGCTGTTCTTCTGTCTTGATGTTTCATAAGATATCGACGTTCTTGACGTCAACTGAAGCATCAAAAGAAATAAGAGAAACTCATTTACTAACAGTGCTTCTAAGCAGATGAGCTGTTCATAACTCGACTGATTCGAAGTCGCGTGTCATTGTGAGAAAGATAGATAGATAGATTTGATTGTGATAAAGTTGAGTGATTGATTTGATAAATTTGAGTAAATTTGAGTAAATTTGAAGATGTGTTTTGATGAAAGTAATTCAAAGAATTTCTTGCGAATTTTCTGAATAGAAGTAGATTATTTTGTATCATCTACACGTTGATAGCAGAGTAGTTGATTAGCATTTATCTACTGTTAGAGATTGATCTAAAGCGAGTCATAGAGATGTCATTTAACTAATAGATAAATGCTAAGAAAGAAAAGTATCTATAGAAAAGAACTCGATTCTTATATGTGTGTTTCTCAGCTCTGTGCTAGACTCGATTGAGTTGACGTCTTACACATATGATGCAGAGACTCAATGACATCATCTCTAGATCAGATTCTTGCTAGACTCGATTAGAATGAAATCAGGCGAAGACTAGTTGAAGAATAGATGAAGACTAGAATCATAACAATTTCTTTTGCTCATTCTTAAGTCTTTTTCAGATTTGCTTAAGCATTTAAGCTGATTGTGTGAAGAAAGATATCTTTGCTACTCAGCTTGCAAAGAGACATAATCAGATAGATTGATCACGTCAAGTTGAGTATTTGAGTTCAAGTTGAATATTCAACTTGAAAAGTATCAAGTCAAATTGAAATTTTTTTGAAAAAGTGTTAAATTGAATTGAGAAGTTTGTCAGAATCATGTCTAAATAATACAATTAATGAAGATCAGAATTGATAGTGCTTGATCTTTAAAAATAGCTATAACTGAATATTAAGAATACAGAAAAAGATTGATACAAAAGCTTTTATTTATGTAATGTTCAGAGACTGTGCTAAACTTGAAAGAAATGTGTTTGTGACATGAAAAGAAAATGATGTAGATGAACAAGATGTTGATGAAAGAAAAGAGTGTTGAGAAAGAAAAAAGATGTTGAGTCATATCTGAGTCAAATCTGAGTCAGATCTCGATCAGATCATTGACTAGTTCTAATTATTACGCAGAGTACTCGCTAGCATGCATTGCAAATTGATTAGAGCTTCAGTCTTATTCAGTCTTATTGATCTTGATACGCTCGTAACATTATTTTCTTCTTCGAAAATTCATGTTCACATGAATGTAGTTTCTTTGCTCACTTTTGTTAATAGTTATTTCGATATTTTAGCGCGATTTGCTTGAATATAGCTTATGAAATTCATTCAAAACTTTCTCTGAGTCATCGAATTTCTCTTTATCGACATAGTATCATTCGTCATTTCTATCTAGATTTTTTCATTTGACTTTGTACTGTATTCAATCTTGATAGCGTCTGAAGTTTAATATATCATCTATCTTTCAATGTTCATCGTCTTTGATAGTGATTGATTTGAGTGATTCTGAATGTTGTTCTGATAGATGATCTTCTGAATACAATCGTAGTAGCTTCGAGCTGAACATTGAATACAGATGCTTCATGCTGACTGATAGATGAAAATGATAGAAGATACTCACTTTAGCAGTGATTTGATAAAGATTTAGCTGTTTATCTTTCAAATCTTTGCAGAGTCTTGTTATCTTGACGTTTCTGAAAGATAGTCAAACTCAATCATCTACTTCATATGTAACGTTTCATCTATGTTTATTGATCTGAACTTCAATAGTCAGCTTCGTCTTTTTCAATTGTTGATGATTGAAGTTCAGTAGCTCTTTCATTTAAATGACAATATTATTTGCTTTTCTAGCTTTGAGTCATTCATGAGTTGTTTCATAGTCAATCATATTTGAATTGAAACTCATTTAAGAGTGAAATTCTTTATTAAAGTAAAAGAGAATCATTGAAGTGATTGAGAAGATATTGAAATTGTTGCTAAATTTCATCATAGATATTCATTTAATTCAGTCATTCTGCATGTAATTGCAGTAGATTCTAAGTTCATGTTCAACGTCTTGATTGACTCATTTCGATTGATCATTGATCTCAGAATGATAGACTGTGAATAGATTAGCTGTAATTCTCAGTCGCTTGCAAAGACTTTTTCACATAGTCAATATGAATTGAAAGTCTTTGTTTGAAACAATAGAAATGAGTAGATCATGCAGTTGATAAACGTTTCATAACATGATTTAAATCGTTTCTTCGACTGAAATGTTCTTATCTTCTCAATGATAGAAAACATAGTAACATTCTTTGATGAGATGACATATGATTATGCAAATGATGTTGTAGTCTTCTGACAGAAGTAGTTCAGTGATGAAGTTCATAGCTATATCTTTTCAACGTTTCTGTGAAATCAAAAGAAAATGATGAAGTTCATTAATGCTATTTCTAGAAGCTTTGCTTTGCTGACAAGCATGATAGTTTCAAATGTATCATTGAATAGTAGCTCGATGATCTGATCAATAGTAGAAACGCTGAACTAAATCAATGATTCATTTATTGTTGAAGTGAAAGATTGAAGATTGATCATGCACTTTTTGTAGTAATTTCGTGTGCATGTTCTCAGAGACTCATAGTAGATCTTTTCTAAATAGAACGTCGTCAATGATTTTGCAGTTCTTCAGTTTAGTGATATGAAATTTGAGCTTGTTGTCGTTCATAGCTTGTCTATATTTGCTGCAGAGCTCATCTGTTTGATTGATCATACATACTCATTGATAGAGATTTGCTTTCAATTCAACAGATAGAACATTGACTCTATCAGAGATCAGAATAGTCTGAAAATGATCTTCAAGACGCTGAGTGAGTTCAGAAATGTTCATCAAAGACATTCTGATTAAAGCATTGACTTTAGTGTTTGTTTTGCCTGATTTAAAGATGATCTGAAAGTTGAACATCAATAAAATGTTTAGATAGTTGACTTGTCATCGACTCAACTGTTTGTTTTTCATGAAGATCTTCAAAGTCTGATGATTGATGAACATCTGAATAAGTAGTTCAATGCATTTCAGCTCAAGTCGTCAGTGTTCGAAGCATTGAATAATGACTAGCAATTTCTTGTCATAGATGTGATAATTGATTTCAGTGAGAATCATGCTTTTGCTGTAGAAAGTCATTGAATGAAGAACTTTCTCATCATCATACTGAGATAGTATTTCATCTTTTACATAGTTTGAAGCATCAATCTTCAGAATAGCTTGTCGTTTAAGATTGAAGTGACGAAGTATTGAGACTGAGCTGACTTGTTTCTTGAGATTGTCAAAAGCTTGAACACAGATCTCATTTTAAACAAAAGACGTGTTTTTTCTAGTCAGTTGAGTGAATGATTTGACTAGTTTTGAGAAGTTCTTAATGAAACAACGATAGAAGTTAACAAATTTCACGAAGCTCTGAATTTCTTTTAGATTGATCGAAGTGATTTAGCTGACTATGACTGTCATCTTGCTGAGATTCATACAAAGATCTAGTTCTGATACAATAACTTCTAGAAAGACAGTCTCTTCTACATTAAATTTGCACTTTTGAATATTCATCTGCAGTTCAGCTTCGCGTAGTCGACTCAATACTAGTTTGACGTGATCTCTATGTTTCTTTCTCATTTTGCTATAGATAAGAATGTCATCTAGATAGACTTGACAAAAGTCGTTCAAAAAGTCTCATAGAATGTCATTCATATATTGCTGAAAGAAGATCAATTCATTAGTCAGTTTGAATGATAACATCTTGTATTTATATGCTTCTAAAGCAGTGATAAAAATGATGTAATTCTCGCTATCAAAATGCATTTGAAGTTTGTTGAACGCTGATATGATGTTCAATCTAGTCAGATGCTTGCAATTCACTATTTTATCAATGATCTTGTCTATCAGTAATAGAGAATATTTATTTCTTTTGAAAATAACATTTAGCTTTCAATAGTTCATGCAGAATCAAAGATCTTCATTTGCTTTGAGAGCGAATAAAACAGAAAAGAAATAGAAAATCTGACTGAAAGTGATGAATCTCTTTGACAGATTCTCGTTCAGATACTTCTTTACTTTCAGAAGTTTGACAGAGAACATTCAATAAACTCAACAGCGAGAAAACGTTGAATTACTGATGAGCTTGATTTTATGATTGTAGAAGCAATGAGAAAGTAGTTTATTTGATTGAGCTCGATCAAAAACATCTAGAAACTCGTGATATTTCAAAGATAACTTCGCTTTAATGTCTTTTAAATTCTGAGTCATTTCATTGATTGAAAAGACGTTTAAAGCGTTCAAATTGCACTGAGTATTGTACGCAATCTTTCTATTGATGTTTATCATGAATAAAGCAAAGACTTTGATCTTGTTCTTCTTTGAACAATTCAACAGTGTTTTGAATGAAGCAACGTTTATGCTTTGAATCAAGAATGACTCTTTCTGAGCAGTGATTGAAACGAGTTGTTTGAGCATCATAAAGATCTTAGTCTGAGTGATTGAAGAGAGCGAAGTTGATGACAGTCAACTTGAGTGCTTTGAATTGAGCGAGATCGAAAAAATCAAAATAGAAGTATTCAATTGATTTGAAAAAACAATGACGTTGTTTCACATATTCAGTAATATTTCGTTTTTATTCATTCAGAGCTTACTCAATATGACTTCATGATGATCAATATCAGCTATCAACATTGATACAGTCAATTTCTTATGACTTTCGACGATGAGATTGAGTAGAATTTTATGAATGATGATCTTCTTAGATATCTTCTCATCATAATCTCTTATTAGCTTCTTCTTTGTCAGTGATATAAATTGAAACCTCAGTTTCTCGCATACTTTATTGACTAGATTGAAATGTATGATCATGTAGACGACTGAATCACTGTCTATTAGAAGACGAAGATTGAAAGATCAATTCTGAAAGATGAGATGAATGTCAATTAAAAACAACTTTTCAAAGTAATTCTCTTTCAATAGAATTTCGTCTAGTTTGCACAAAGATATAATCTTTATTTCTTTAATGACTTTTGAAGAGATGACTAGTTTTTTGAATCGAAATTCGAATCAAAATCGAAGCGATCATATTCATCGTTCACTGCATTGATTCTAGTAGATTGATCAAGACACTCTCTAGAGCTATGATCTGATTTATGACATATGAAACAGCTTTCAACTAGAACGTCTGCTTTCTTGATACTAGTTAAAATCGCGTCGCGCGACTTTAGATGATCAGATTTTGAATGATCAACTGACTGAGTAACAACAGCTTTATGAAAGATGATCTTTGACAGATCGTCGACGCGTTTGATGAGATTAACTTTGTTCTTGATTTTTCAAATGACTCGCTGATCATTATTCAAATGAATCAGATAGAAATGAATCTCTTTGAGAAAATCAGATTGAACTAATTGATTTATTCAAATGAATTGAAGACGAGAATTTATTTTATCTTTCAGATCAATAATCAGTTGCTTTTCGTGATAGTCTAGATAGAAAGATAGTCGTTGAAACTGAGTATAAAACTCGCTGAATTTCTTTGATTCTTGAATTAAGTTGTAGTATTCTCTACGAAAATTGACTTTCTTATTTGAATCATTGAACAACTAAGCTAGCTCTTTCAAAAGATCTTTGATAATTCTATAAAGATTGACACAATCACGTTCGCGTCTAGTCTGAGTGATCTTTGCTGCGTCATCAAATAATCTAGAATGTACATAGCTCAATTTGACTCGTTCATTAGAAAAGAGATCAACATTGATCTTTAGTTTATTCTGAATTTTTTCGTATCAGTTCTTTCAAGTAGAGTTCTTTTCATCAGTAAACAGCGAAGAATCAGGTATTTTTTGAGATCTAGAACGCTCAGAGTAGATGAAATCAGAAGAAGTGTTTTCTTTAGTTTGAAGTCTTGTCTTCAACTCTTTGATTTCGTCTTCTTGTTGTTTATTTAACTCGTAGAGTTGATCTGTTTCTTTATCAAGAGCTAGACTTCGAGCCTTTCAGATTTTGTAGAACACGAAGAGTATTATTATTTCAGTGAATGATTTATCATCTTCATAAAGAGATGACGCAGCACTTGATGATTTCGTTCGTGATTTCAATGAATCAGCATCAGAGATTTAGAAGAAACGATTTCGAAATTCTTCAGAATGCTCTTCAGTAGACGAATGACTAGACATGATGAGATTTGTTTGAAAGAAGATTGAATGAATGATAATGCTTGACGATTGAAAAAGAAAGACGTATGAGATGATGTTTAATCTTCAACAAAGAAGATGAGATTTGTTTGTTGATTGATTTGATTGATTCTCTAGCAAACAACGAAGATTCTTTATCGTTGAATCTATCGATCGATTTGATTCTTGAGCAATTCACGAAGATTCTTTATTGTGATTCTATAATCAAGTGAACTTTGCGTACTTAATGAGTGATAAGTAGTTTAGCAATTCAAACAGTCTTGTCGTTGATTGTATTCAATTCTCTAGTGTTGTTCTGTCTTTCAATTGTTGTCAATCATCAGATAAATGAATTTCTTTAGACTCATTCTGTCTAGACGAGTATGTTGAATGAGTAATGAGATCAGTATCGTGTGATTAACGAATTTTTAATATAATGTCAGAATCGTGTCTAGATGATACAATCGATGAAAATCAAAATTGATAGTGCTTGATCTTTAGAAATAGCTATAACTAAATATTAAGAATACAGAAGAAGATTGATACAAAAGCTTCTATTTATGTAATGTTCAGAGACTGTGTTAGACTTGAAAGAGATGTGTTTGTAACATGAAAAGAAAATGATGTAAATGAACAAGATGTTGATGAAAGAAAAGAGTGTTGAGAAAGAAAAAGAGTGTTGAGTCATATTTGAGTTAAATCTGAGTCAGATTTAGATCAAATCTTAACTAAATCATTGACTAGCTTTAATCAGTCTTGATACGCTCGTAACAAAGTTGAACTTAAGAACTTGAGTTGAGTTGAGAAGCTTGACTCAATAACTTGATTCAAAAACTCAACTTGACTTAACAAGATATTAAATAAATGTAAATAGCTTGATTGAACAGTCTTCATGATTTTCTTCATGACTTTCTATCATGATTTCTCGTCATGACTCTTTATCAAAGTCAAATGATCTTCATGTTTTTTCTTCATGTTTCTCATCATGTTTCTCTTTATGTTTCTCTTTATGTTTCTCTTTATGTTTCTCTTTATGTTTCTCTTTATGTTTTTCTTTATGTTTTTCTTTATGTTTCTCTTTATGTTTTTCTTTATGTTTCTCTTTATGTTTCTCTTTATGTTTCTTTTCATGTTTCTCTTTATGTTTCTCATCATGATCTTTTATCAAACAATCTTCATGTTTTTCTTTATGTTTCTTATCATGATCTTTTATCAAATGATCTTCATGTTTTTTCTTCATGACTTTCTATCAAAAAGATAATGCAAAAGTTGAAAAAATTTCTATATTTAACTTTCTTGATGTCAAGCTCAAGTTCTTGATGAAACGAGTTAAGTTGACTCAATTCTCAGTCGAGTTGAGTTGCATCAAGTTGAAAATATGAGCAATTTGACTCAAGTCAAGTTGAAAATGTGAGCAACTCAACTTAATATCAATTCAAGTTCAAAAAGTTAACTCAAAACTCAACTTGATGATCAATTTATGATCAGATTCTGTTAATTCATTGATACATCTGCTATTTTTTGAAGAATCTGCTCAATGATCTTGTTAGAGATCGATTTAAAGCGAGTCATAGAAATGTCATTTAACTAATAAATAAATGCTAAGAAAGAAAAGTATCTACAGAAAAGAACTCGATTCTTATATATGTGTTTCTCAGCTCTGTGCTAGACTCTGTTAGAGATCAGCATAGAGTGAGTCATATGAGTGTAATGTAACGAGTATATAAATGCTAAGAAAGAAAAGTATCTAGAAGAGAAGAATCGACTATTTATATGACTCAGAAGAACATAAGCTAACTCTGAATAAAGTTGACTTTGAAACAACTTGATAGTCTAGTGACGAGCGATTGATGATAGTCAGCAACATAGTCATCAACATAGTTATCAACATAGCTATCAACATAGATGCGTAGCTAGAATTGTAACAGTACTTCTTTTCTTCAACGATTCATGTTCACATGAATGTATTTTCTTAACCTTGTGTAGAATTGAAATGTCAATTGTAGCAGACTAGCTATGTAGAGAGAAATCGACTTGCTCAGCGAAGAGATCAACTATTGACTGATGTCATTGAAGCAGACTCACTAAAAGAGAATCGACTAGCTCATTGAAGAGATCAATTGTAATTGTGTCATTGAAGCAGACTCACTGCTGATTCAGATCTACTACATAGTAGAGCTTGTTTCGTTCGTTGATTGACTCAATCAAAAGATCAATCATTGTTCATCATTGTAGCAGACTCACTGTTGAGGTTTCGATATAGAAACAAGCTCATGAATTTGCTTGTTATCAAAGATGATTATGTCATTGAAGCAGACTCACTAGTCAACTTGCTCATCAAAGAGATCAACTTTGAACTCGTCATTGTAGCAGACTCACTAGTTGCACACGAACGAGTCGACAGATTGATTCACTCATAGATAGAGCGATGTGAGTAGATGAATCATTGCATTGACGAAAGATGTCATTGTAGCAGACTCACTATTTGCACATGATTGAATTGACGAATCGATTCACTGATAGATAAAGCGATGAAGATGAGTAGATCATTGCTTTGACAATGTCATTGAAGCAGACTCACTGAAAAATTTGCTCATCGAGATAGAGACTTCACGCAGTTCTAGACTGATCTCTTTGATTGCTCTTTGAGATAGAGACTTCACGCAGTTCTATGACTGACCTCGTTTGAATGCTCATCAAACTCAAAGAATCTCTTGCGAATTTGAATGAGCAATGTATTCGCTGATCTTTGATCTAGTCGAATGATTTGAATCATTTGTTTATACTCGCTGATCAGCGCACGAGTGAATGAAGATGAGTGCTGCTGCACGAACGCAAGTCGCTAGATCAAAGTCGATAGAGAGTTGAAGAACTACTAGCAGAAGCACTTGAAGAAATCGATGCAGATTATTTCACTTCGTCTGTAATGAAGAAGCATTTATATAATGTTAGAGATCAGCATAGAGCGAGTCATATGAGTGTAATGTAATGAGTATATAAATGCTAAGAAAGAAAAGTATCTAGAAGAGAAGAATCGACTATCTATATGACTCAGAAGAACATAAGCTAACTCTGAATAGAATTGACTTTGAAACAACTTGATAGTCTAGTGACGAGCGATCGACGATAGTCAGAAACATAGTCATCAACATAGTCATCAACATAGCTATCAACATAGATGCGTTGCTAGAATCGTAACAGACTCAATTAAGTTGACATCTTACACATATGATGCAGAGTTTCAATGATATCATCTCTAAATCAGATTCTCACTAGACTCGATTAGAATGAAATCAGACGAAGACTAGATGAAGAATAGACGAAGACTAGAATTGTAACAGATCTTCTTCTGCATCTTTTTTATTTCTTCTTTGTCTGCTATCTTTATCATGACTTCATGTTTCTTATGAAGTGATGATGATTCTTCTTTGAGATGTTACTTCTTCATTGATAATTCTTCTCTTGTCATGTTTGCTCATGATATGATTTTCAATGAAAGATGCGTATTTTTCTGCATTTGTAACTGCTTGCTTAGCAGTTGAACTTATGTTTTCAGTTTCTGTACATTCTTCGTGATGAATGCATTCTGAGTCATATGATGTTTTTCTTCTAAGTCAAGTTGAAAACAATGCATCAGTTTCAATGCTATCTTTTTTCATGAGTAATCTTTGCTCATCTCTTTCTTTAATGTTGATGTCTTTATTAATAGATCAATAATGTCAACTATCTTCTTTTCATCATTGCATAAGCATTGCAATCTTGCATTGCTGTTTTCTTATAACATATCAACATCACTCACAATCATCTTTGAACTTGCATTGCTGCAACTTGTGCAATTCATTATTGTTTAATCATTTTCTAGATTCACTTTATTTTGCATGTATTGCTCTTTTTCAAAATTTGTTGTGCATATGTTATGATTATTTCTAAAGATTTGCAAATAAATCAATAAATTAAATTTCTTTCTATGATTTTTCTTTTTATTCTTGCTTTTTATACATGCATGTTTTTTCAACAATTTTTATTTTTGCAAATTATTAAATCTTTATATTGTTTAACAATACATTTGAAGTTAATTTGTTTAAAGCATTTTTATTATTTAATATATATATTATTTGATCGACAACGAGATTCATCTGTACATGATGTCAACTACGAATCTTTTGATTTTATTCTGTGTTTGAATAGAAGTCAGAAGAGTCAAGAGATCTCAATTCAATGCAGTTCAAACGATGTTAAAACGTCGTGTGATCAGAAAAGTCATCATGCAGAGTTTTCACTCATGCAACAACATTCTTTCTAACAGTCACAATCGATCTATGAAGAAGATTAATGACATGTCGATGTCAATAAGAGATGAAAAGATATCTAGTGAAAAAGTTGATCTCAGTATGAGAGTCATGATTACAAGTGATTGAAGAACTTGCAATTTGTCAATCATGTTGATATATTGAAATGTCTTCATTACATCAACAGTGTCATTAAGTAATTGATGAAAAGATATCAGATAGAATAGTCAATCTCAGTCTGAAAGTCGTGACTACAGTGCTTGAAGAAGTAGTGACTCGTTGATCACGCTGATATACTGAGAGAGCTTGAACTCATCTTCTTTACTTGACATCAAGTCATATATTTATCTACGTGAAAAATTGAGAGCGCAGAAAAATGATCAGAATGCATTCTTCTCTATCGATCAGAGTCAAATCATCTAATGATTGCAATTGCACATCTATACTAACAATTCATTCAACGTCTACGTGACACAAGTCAAATCAAGAGAAGAAAAGAATTATTCAATACAATCACACTCTATCTTCTCATCATATACATCTCTCTTTCAACATATATTTCTCTGCTCAATGAATGACAATCATTTAGCGAGAGAACACAGCTATTGACTACAATCATGAGCATCATGAATGCAAAGAAAACATCTTCATCTTTGAATCAAGAATCAGATCAAAACATCGTTTGTAAAAAATACTATTTATGAAGAGCAGAGCAAGAACGATGTGACATAATCAAACAGCACAAACACTTTCATCAAGAATTTACTAAAGCATCATGCGCTGAATAGAAGCTATAGATTCAAACATGATACATAGTTTCAAAACTCATTGTCTTGATGACATCAAAGTCATTGTATAGTCAATGAGTGATTTTCTTTCTCAGAGAGTTTTGTTCACTCGATATAAATAGCATAAAGTTTCTCATGAGTCGAGTCTAAATTGATGTCACAAGAGTGTATGAATTCAAATCAAATCAAATATATATTATTTGAACTAATAATTATAACACATGCATAACAAATTTTGAAAAAAAAACACTATATGCAAGACAGAGTGAATCTAAAGAATGATCAAATGATGATGAATTGTATGAGTTGCAACAATGCAAGTTTAAAGATAATTGCAAGTGATGTTGATATGTTGTAAGAAAACAATGATATGAAATTGTAATGCTCATGCAATGATAAAGAGAAGATAGCTGACATTATCAATTTACTAATAAAAACATCAACATTAAAGAAAGAGATGAGCAAAAATTACTCATGAAAAGAAATAACATTGAAGTTGATGCATTATTTTCAATGAAAAAAAACATCACGTGATTTAGAACATATTCATCATGAAGAATATATAGAAATTGAAGACATGAGTTTAACTGCTAAGCAAGCAGTTATAAATGCAGAAAAATACGCATTTTTTATTGAAAATCATGTCATAAGCAAACATGATAAAAGAAGAATTATGTTATGAGCATATCAAGATCAATAAGACTGAACAAGATTGAAGTTCTAATTAATTCGCAGTGCACGCTAGCGAGTACTCTGCATAATGATTAGAACTAGTCAACAATCTAGTCGAGATCTGACCTAGATTTGACTCAGATTTGACTCAGATATAACTCAACACTCTTTTTCTTTCTCAATACTCTTTTCTTTCACCAACATCTTGTTCATCTACATCATTTTCTTTTCATGTCACAAACACATTTCTTTCAAGTCTAGCGCAGTCTCTGAACATTACATAAATAGAAGCTCTTGTATCAATCTTCTTCTGTATTCTTAATATTCAGTTATAGCTATCTTTAAAGATCAAGCACTATCAATTCTGATCTTCATTGATTGTATCATTTAAACATGATTCTGACATTATATTAAGAATTTGTTAATCACATGATACTGATTTTATTACTCATTCAATCAACTTATACAGACGAATCAAGTCTAAAGAAATTTGTTTACCTGATAATTCAATCTTGAAAGACAAGAACAACATCAGAAAATTCATAGAATCAATAAGAACATAAGATCATTGAATTGCTAGAAGATTTATCGCTCATTCAGTATGCATTCATTCAAAATCGATTAATAGAATCTACGATAAAGAATCTTCGTGAATTGTTTCAAGATTAATCATTCTCAGAAACATCTTCTTTGTTGAACAAACATACATTTTTCTTTTTCAATCATCAAGCATCGTCATTCATTCAGCTCTTTTTTCAAACAACTTTCATCTTCTTCACTATGACATCTAAAAACACATCTGATAAAGATAAAGCTTTTGTTGACTTCTTGCAACAAACATGTTCACAAGCTTTCTCTTCTATCGTTGACTCACAACACGCTTCTTCATTCATTGCTTTCAACGAATCAAATGCTGAAATCTGTTATGAACATGTCTGAATCAATCAGAGTTCAGATTTAACTTTAATCAATTTGATTAAAGCAAGTCATGATGCTATGTTTAGTTTGAATCTAGCGCATTTCTGTTGAACTCTTCGAGTCATTCTCAGCACTTCTTCTCGTTGTTCAGCACTTTCTTCAATCATTTCTTTCATCATTCTTTTAAACAAACACATCTGACATATTACATCACATCTGTATCGAGTCTAGCGCAGTCTCAAGCCATTATTTATAGAAGAGCTTGCACTCTTTCTCTTCTGTATTCTTAATGTCTTGTTATAGTTATCTCTAAAGAGCAATACATACATATCAGCTTCGAGTCTTTTTGATTGAATGATCTAGACATGATCTCAACATTACATTAAGAATCTCATTTATCATACAAAATGTTAGAGATCAGCATAGAGCGAGTCAATATGAATGTCATTTAACTAGAAGATAAATGCTAAGAAAGAAAGATAGCTACAGAAAAGAAGCTGACTACATATATGTGTTTCTCAGTCGACGCTAGACTCAATAGAAACTAGTCAAGATGATGAAGCGAAAATAAATCTGACAAGACTAGAAGATTGAGTCTGACAAGACTAGAATCGTGACATTACTCTTTCTCTTTGATGATTCATGTTTGCATAAATGTATTTTCTGCTCAACTTGATTGATTGCTCAATCTAAATCGTGATTGATTGAATTGTTGATTAGCGTGATTTGTTCAAGTATTGAATATGAAAATCATCAACAATCTTCTAAGCGTTCATAAATTCATCATCATCAGCGTTGTATCAATTGAGATCATTGTCATAGTCATTTCATTTGACTTTATACTGAAGTCATCTTTGATATCAACGAAAATTCAATATATCATCGATTTTTCACTCGTCTTCGTCATTTATCACTATTGAATCTGAGAATTCATTCTTTTGATCAGACAAGAAGTCATTAACGACAGAGCAAAGCAAATCAGAATGAAATACATCATGAACATGCATAGACTCTGATGATTTCAGTTTATATAAAGAGTTGACGAGATCTAGATTGATGAAAGAATCGAGCATTTTGTCATCTAGCTTCTTGAAAGATCTCGCTGTAACAATGTTTCTTTCATTCAGAAACATCTTTGATTCAATCTTATAATCAACTTCTTTTTTATGCTTATTGACTTGTTTCATCATTTGTTCTCGTGTTTTGACTAGCGACTCGCGAGCAAACTTCAGTGTTTTGTTCATATGTTCAGATATATTCTCGACTTTAGTCATTTGCAAGTGTTTTCGAGAACTTTCATATTTGCTGACATCGAGTTCAGAACTCATACAAGAATGAAAGTCTTTGTTTAGAAAGAAAGAGATTGAAAAGATGATTGAGAATAAAGCATTATTGTCGACAAACTCAATCATGAATAGTAACTTAGCTCAGTCATTCTGCATGTACAAACAGAAGAATCAAAGATATCTTTCGATGTTCTGATTGACTCGTTCACTTTGATCATCGATCTGAGAGTGATAGACTGTGAAGAGTTGAAGATTAATGTTTAGTCTTTTGCAAAGCGACTTTCATAAAATAAAGATAAATTGAGAGTCTCGATTTGAAACAATGAAATCGAGTAAATCATGTATTCAATATATTCATTGAAGCATTAACTCAGCTGTTTTTTCTGCTGTGATTCTCTCGTCATCAATGAAGCAAGAAATATAATGTCATTTCTTTGTCAATTTACATATCACTGTTAGTATGATGTTTTTGTCTTCTGAAAGAGATAAATCAATGATGAAATTCATGACTATGTTCTTTCATTACTGTTCAAGTATGAGTAGAGAATGTAGTAGTTCATTGAATTTATTTCAAGAAGTCTTTGATCGCTGACAAATGTAGCAGTTTCAAATATATTGATCTATTGTCTTTTGCATTGAAGATCAATAGTAGTATCTTCTTATGATTTTCATCGTTCTGAGAATTTCAAAATGATCAATAGAAGATTGATTGTGAACTTTTTGAATTAACTTCATTTGAAGATGCTCATCAAAAAAAACTTATAGAAGATCATCTCGATATAGTATTTCGTTCTGAACTTGACAATATTTTAATTTAGTATCTTCATATTGAGCTTCATCTCTTGCTATTGCTTCGCGAAGTAGCGTACAATTCTCGTTGATTTCATTAGTCTCAAGAATCTGTTTATAGATTGATTCATCGATGTTCTTCTCTAGATCAGCGATTTTCATTCGATTCAACGTCAGAATCGTAGTTCGTTGATAGTAACATCGTTCATTCTTGAGACTTCTAGAAACTGAATCAACTCAACGAGTTAATGCATCGACTTTGATGTTTTATTTGCCTGAACGATACATGATTTTGAAGTTGAAGTTGACGAGCTTTTGAACTCAGCGCATCTGACGTCTACTCAGCTCTTTATTCTTCATTAATGACGTCAGAGCTTGATGATCAATGAACATCTTGATTGATAGCTCAGTCAATTTCAGCTCAGATCGTCAATGCTTGAATGCTTGAATGATCGCTAGTAGCTTCTTGTCATAAATCTTGTAATTGCACTCAGCAAAGCTCAGATTCTTGCTGTAGTAAATCATCAAATGCAATGTTTCTTCATCATCATATTAAGAAAGTATGTCATCGTTGACGTAGTTGAATGAGTCTGTTTCAAGAATAGTCTCTTTATTCTGATCAAAATGACGAAGAATAGATGCTTCAGTCATTCATTTCTTCATATGATCAAAGATCATTTGACAAGCTTAATTTCATTCAAATATCATCTCTTTTTGAGTTAGTTGAATCAGAGAATGAACAATCTTCGAAAAGTTCTTTATAAAACGTCGATAGAAGTTGCAGAAGTCAACAAAGAACTGCATCTGAGTGAGATTTGTAGAAGTAAATCATTTGATTACTGCTTGTACTTTTCTGAGATTCGTCTTTAGTTCTTCGATGAATAGCAATAGTCTCAGAAAGAAGATTTTCTGAACATAAAACTTGCACTTGTTTATATTCATCTGAAGATCAGTCTCTTGTAGTTTATGTAGAATCAATCGTACGTATCGCTTATGTTTCTTCAGTGTTTTGCTGTAAATGATAATGTCATTCAGATAAATCTGACAAAACTGATGAAGATAGTTAAATAGCACGTCGTTTATATAGTGATGATAGAAAGTTGAATCGTTGATTAATTCAAAAGACATCACGTGATATTTGTAGAAGTCAAAAGAGATAATAAAGATAGTCAAATCTTCGTTACTTGAATGCATGCGTAGTTTGTTGAAGACAACTATTATATTCAATCAAGTCAGATACTTGCTATCTTGAATACGAGCGAGAGTTTCGTTTATTAAGAATAGAGAATAGCGATTTCGTTTGATCAAAGCATTGAGCTTTTTATAATCGACGCAGAAACGCAAACTATCGTCTGTCTTTTCGATGAATAGTATGAGCGAAGCGTATGAGATTGAGCTGAAAGATATAAAGTTCTTATTCAGATGTTCAATCAGATAATTCTTTATCTTTTGAAGCTTGTAGTCAAACATATGATAGAGACGACTTCGAGAAGACATTTTCTCGTCTGTCAACTCGATTTTGTGATCGTAGAAGCGATGAGAGAATAGTTGATCAGTCATAGCTCGATCAAACACGTCTAGATAGTCATGATATTTCAAAGAAAGCTTAGCTTTGACTTCTTTCAAGATTTCTTCATGTGAAAGCTCTTGTAAATTTACATCTTTGAGTTTATTTCTAGCTGTTTTTAGAAGTCGATCAATTTTCGTGATGATGATCGCGAAAGTAGTTTCATTTGATCATTTGACTAATAATCTATATGCTGCAGTCTCTATCATTACTATGTTCATTGAATCGAAAGACGAAGTGAAGTTGACTGAATTAGATGATTTCATGATTTTACTGAATGAAGATGACTTCTCGCTGAGTCGAATGACAACAGAAGAAATAGATGTTTTTAGTATTTGAGTAGAAATCAAACTCTTCTGTTTTATCGCGATTTTCTTGATGACAGAAAGAGAGATTGAGCTAGCATCAATATGAGTCTTTGAATCAGAAAATTGAAGACGATCGTTTCTCATATCAATCGTTATCTTGATCTTATTCATTCATGTTTTTTCAAGAATCATCTGATGCTGACTCAATTGAATAATTAGCATAAAGACGAAACGTTTCATATGATCTTGAACAGTCAGATTTGAATAAATTGCATGAGTAATGAGCTTTTTTGCATAATGATCATCGAATTTTCTTATTGACTTGAGCTTGATTAAAGATAATGATTTGATTTGCAAATGATCACAAACATTCTGCGCGATTAATTCATCAATGAATGAATAGTCAGCTGCTTCAATGTCAATCAATGACTGTAATGAGTAACTAATTTTATTGCTAGATAGTACACATTCAATAGTCAAAGATTTCGAAGCAAAGAAATCATTTGAGCTGCTCATTGTTAAAGAAATTAACACATCTTTAATCACGTCTTTGATGAAAGTCACTAGTTTTTTGTCTCATTCTTCGATTTCTCTGTAAATAATTTCTTCTCTTCTTTTGACATGATGATCTCATTGAGACGAGAAATGAATGCACGAGATGTCAAAGTACTAGTCTTCAGCTGTGAACAGTTCTTTGAAAGATAATTCGATACTTTGCAGTTGAAGCAGATGATTAACATTCTTGATTATTCAGATTCGAAAGTGAAAAAAGTAGCGAGTTGAACATAGCTAGTAGTTGAGACTGAAGCTGATGTCGACGAAGAAACAAAACGTTTTTTCGAAGCTGCTATCGATTTGACTGTTCATTGCTCGTCACGTAGCTGATAATTGACTTGTTGTTTGTTATTCACATCTTGAAGAAAGATCTTAAGCTTGTCAAGCGAGTTAAACTTTATGAGGCAAACTGACAACGCGTTTTGAAGATGATTGTTGATTTTATTCTGAATGTCGTTCATCAGAATGATATCGTCGTAGTTCAGAAAGCTGAATATTCTAGTGAATTCTGAATAGAAGAAGCTGAAGAGCTTGTTGAGCTGCTTCAGAGCAACGTACTTGCAATGATACTTTTGAATCAAGTTCTGATCTTCGTAAATTTCTTTCAAATGTTTCAGTAGCTCTGATAGTGACTGATAGAATGAGAAAGCATCAACACGATGCTTTGCATAGATTTATTGATCAGCATCGTCTTCTAGTCTGAAAATCACATAGACAATACAAATCTTTTCAGTAAAGTAATGATTCACGTTGACATTAAGCTTGTCAGCTATTTTGATGTTTCATGTCTTTCAGATAGAGTCATCTGTTTCGATGAAGATGAATGAATTCAAAAGCTTGATGAACTTGTGATGATCATTCTTGTTATCAGATAGAGTAGAAGATTCTTGTTGAGAGCGAGCTTCTTTCTGATTGACTCGTTGTTCAGCTGACTGAGTATCTTGACGAAGCATAGATTGATCGACTTGACGTTGTTTCGCTCTGAAGTTCAATCGCTCGTCTTGTAACTGACTGATCTTTTTCTCTAGCTCATCGTTTTTATCAAAAGCGACTTCTAGTTGTTTCGCTCTCTTTTTGTGATTTTCTTGTACAAGAAGTCAATATTCATTAAGTTGTAAAGTCAAGTCTTATTGACTTCAAAGCTCATTCAGCATATTGATGACTTCGAGTAGATCATTGCATTGAGAATGTCATTGTAGCAGACTCACTAGTTGCACGTGAACGAGTCGACAAATCAATTCACTGATAAATAGAGTGATGTGAGTAGATGAATCATTGCATTGACGAAAGATGTCATTGTAGCAGACTCACTATTTGCACATGATCAAATTGACGAATTAATTCACTGATAGATAAAGCGATGAAGATGAGTAGATTATCGCTTTGACAATGTTATTGAAGCAGACTCACTGAGAAGTTTGCTCATCGAGATAGAGACTTCACGCAGTTCTAGACTGATCTTTTTGATTGCTCTTTGAGATAGAGACTTCACGCAGTCATAGACTGACTTCGTTTGATTATTCAACAAATTCGAAGAATCTCTTGCGAATCTGAATGAATGATTAATTCGCTGATCTTTGACCTAGTCAAATGATTTCAATCGTTTGTTTATACTCGCTGATCAGCGCACGAGTTCAAATCTTTTGTTTATTCTCGCTGAGTCAGCTCATGAGAAAGAAGAATGAGTGTCTGCACGATCGCAAGTCGACTAGATCAAAGTCAATAGTCATGTGAATCGAGCAGAGCAAGTCGATGCAGATTATTTCACTTCGTCTGTAATGAAGAAGCATTTATATAATGTTAGAGATCAGCATAGAGCGAGTCATATGAGTGTAATGTAACGAGTATATAAATGCTAAGAAAGAAAAGTATCTAGAAGAAAAGAATCGACTATCTATATGACTCAGAAGAACATAAGCTAATTCTGAATAGAGTTGACTTTGAAACAATTCAATAGTCTAGTGACGAGCGATTGATGATAGTCAGAAACATAGTCATCAACATAGTCAGAAACATAGCTATCAACATAGATGCGTAGCTAGAATCGTAACAGTAACTGAGATCACTCATGCATTACAAGAGATCATTGAGAAGTTTACTTCTTGAGCAAAGTCATTGATTCAAGCACGAGACTTTTGAAATCAGATCTGCTTGAAAGTCGTGATGAAATCGCAATGACTACGAGTCGTATGAAAATCGCAGAGTACTCTAAAGACGTGAAACGACTATCTGAGATACAACAATCACAAAAACAAGATCATTAAAGAAATAAAATGTTCACATTTTAAATCACAAATGCATGAGCTGAGCAACAAATTAAAATCGATTTGACGTTTCGCAAAATAAGTCAAAATCGAAAGTCAGCTTCTCAAGAAACTTTTGCAATTTTCGTCACTAAAGAGCGATGATTTCAATCACATAGCAAACTCATTCAAAGAAAAAACAAAGATGCTACGAAAGAAGTTCTTTTCATCATCGTTTCAAGCAGACATCAGTGACATTTCAAGATCATTTATATCATTGACAGTGTCGTTCAATTCAGTCTTATCACAAGATGAGATGAGACAGATGATTCAATGAGTAAAAGTTGACAAAGTGTCAGATGCATTTGAAATTTCAAATAAAGCACTTTAAGCGAGTTTAACAGAATTGACTTCAATATTAATCAATCTGTTCAACGTATGTGTAACTCACAAATATCACTCGAAGCAGTTTAAAAAAGCTCTGACAATAGTACTTTGCAAATCAAAGAAGAGCAATTACATTGATTCAAAGACATATCGACTCATTGCTTTGCTAAACATCATGAGTAAGACATTAAAATCAATCATGATCAAAAGATTAAGTGATATTATTGAGATTCATCACATGCTTTCGAACGCTCAAATGAGAGCGAAACGCAAGCAATTTGTGATCTCAGCGCTGAATCTACTAGTGAATCAAGTACACGCAGTATGAGACTGCAAAATCAAGTACGTAGTCTTCATGCTTAGTCTAGACATCATTGAGACGTTCAATCATGTCTTACACACTAGACTTCTATATACTTTGAGAATGAAAAGAACATTGAATTACATAGTTAAATGAACTCGCAACTTTCTGAAAAACAGAGAGTCATCGTTGATGTTCAATGAATAAATCAGCGTGATGCAATGAGTAAACGCTGACATATTGCAAAAATCTTTCATATCATCATTCTCTTTCTATTCTTTAACGTAAGCTTAATTGAGAAATGCGAAGCTCTAGAAATCAAAATCGAAGTGCTTGACTTCATAAATGACATCAATATTCTGATCTACGACAAAATCACAAAATTAATTTGCAAATTGCTGAGTTGAGCACATGATGTCTGTGCGAAGTGAGTTCAAACTCATGATGCTACGTTCGCTTCAGAGAAATATGAACTCACTCACTTCATTTGTAAGTCAAAAAGATTCAACATGACAGTCAGTTTATGCATAGAAAACTCGATAATAAAGTTGAAATCAGATGTACAAGTTCTTGAAGTGCAACTGAACATGAAACTACAATGAAATTTGCATCTTTGTTAAATAGAAGCAGATCACATCATCAAGATGCTGATGCTTAGTCAACTTGAAGTCTTCATTTGAGAAACTACATTTGCAAAAGCAAGACAGATATACTCTGCAATGATAAGATCAAGAATGACGTTTGAAGCATTGATATGACATCAACGTGATAAAGAAGAGAGATTGTCGAGTACAAAATGAAGATTAGAAACTCTTCAGAATCAAGCGTTGCATCATGTGATCAACATCTTCAGAAAAGTGAACATCAAAATGCTGAAAGTCGAAATATACACATTCTCACTACATGTTCATCTGAACAAGTTACAGAATCAAGTCACACTACACAGTTGAATTGACAACAGAACACAGAAGACTTGATGAGCATGCAAGATCATACATGCTCATCTGATAGAAATTAATAGATTCATTTCTTGCTTTTTGATCTTCAAAAAATGATGTTTCTGAACGTTTCAATTCACGAAGAAGCAAAGATACAGTCTAGACATGAACGACTCAATCTCTTAACAATGACTCAAACAAGTGAACGTGCAATTGCACAGTTTCACAAAAGTCAATGAAATCTTCAATGAAAAAACTACAAAAAACGCATCGCAGACATTAATGCATCTTTCGCTCAAAGATCTCATCTATTCAAGAAGTCAGTAAAGATGCATGATGATTTTCAGAAAATCAAAAGCATTCTTGCAACTTACATCAGAATCAAACGCATAAAGCTGAAGATTTATCTGCACTCAAGAAACGTGTCAAGCGCGAATAGCTCTCAATGCAATTGCGAATGAAGTCATCAGACAGTCAAGCATATTCTGATGCACTGCTTAAATTGAATGCATCTTTGATCAAATATGCTATGAGACATTGACTTCACGAACTATTGAATTATCATCTCAATCACGAAGAATCTCAGAGCAACAGCGAGAATGATGATGAAAATGAAGCTGCTGAAGCAGTTTAGAGTGACAAGAACACTCATTCTCTAACATGTGATCATCGCGAACAAATTTGATACATAGTCTTAGTTTTATTGTCTCGACTGCGTGTAGCAGTTGTATAGACAGCGAGCGATTTTCTACTTCAGAGAGTTTTGTTCACTCAACACACATAGCATAAAGTTCTTCATGAGTTGATCTAATTGATATCATAAGAATGTATGAATTTATTATTATTCTCTTTCAATGTAGTAACTCTTAATATTTATAACATATCTGTTAATAAGCTGTAGAAGATTAAATTAAAAGTGTTCAATTTTTAGTAGACTGATCATCAAGTTGAGTTTCAGATTCACTTTTTGAATTCGACTCGACTCAAAGTCAAATTATACATAAAGTCAAGTTGAATTCAAAAAGTGAACTCAACTCGATTCATCAAGAATTTGAGCTTGACGTCAAGAGCATTAAGAATAGAAACATATAACAATTTTTTCGCTTGTATAAATTGCATTATGTTTTTGCATTATCATGAAGAAAATCATGAAGAAAGTCATGAAGAGAATCATGAAGAATGTTCGATAGAAAGTCATGAAGAAAATCATGAAGAGAATCATGAAGAGAATCATGAAGAGCGTTCGATAGAAAGTCATGAAGAAAATCATGAAGAAAGTCATGAAGAAAACCATGAAGAAAGTCATGAAGAAAGTCATGAAGAAAGTCATGAAGAAAGTCATAAAGAATGTTTGACCAAGATATTTACAACTATCTAATATCTTGTTGAGTCGAGTCGAGAATTCGAGTCAATACTCGATATCAACATCGTAATTCGGCTCGAATACTCAATATCAAAATTCTGACCCGAATCGAGTCTTGACGAGTCGAGAACTCGGCTCGACACGATCAGTCTAAATTTGATTAATATTAGAAGAAAAGAAAATTACAATAATGATGAATTATAAATGCAACGTTTATAGTTTATTAAAGTGATGACAATGAAGATCATTTTTATATATTTTGCTTTTGAAGAAATTTTTCATGCAAATGAAGTATCTCACAGTTGATATGTGTTGGCAAGAGTGCGCTGTACATAAACACTTCGCGAATCTTTTCACAGTTCTCTGTTTCTGAGAAGAAAGCTTCGATGAAATGTGTCATGTTTGCATCGAGTCAAAGAATGATGCTTGCCCCGCCGTGCAGCGTCTTCAAGTCCAACTTGTACCTCTTCGAGCAAAGACTGCCAGCAATTATTAGCTCAAATCAAGAATCAGGATAGGCATCTCCTTACCTCCATTTGACGTTGGCGGTGCAGGCGTTTTGGCAACCCATGATCATCCTTTCCAAGTCGTTCCGCGAGCCATGATCGGCATATTTCTGCAGAAGCGCCGCTGCGGCTGTCTCGAATTCACGAACAGCGACTTCAATTTCCTCCGTCGCAGCGTCTATCGCTGCTTGCACATCCCCAAGCTCGTTGAACAAGAGCGGGATAAGACTGTCGACCTGGCCTGATGCCTAGAAGCCACTGGATCAGATGATGTGTACTTTTTGTTCTTTTCTGTTGAGACTCACCACTTCCTTCGGCAGAGACAAGATATCATTCCCGCTAACAAAATGCCGTTCAGTCAAGAGGCCGAGAACGTGTGCGCGAACTCAACCCACATGGATATGATGATATTTGTCGCCTCCCACAGGCTAGCGAGTCCCGAATCTTCAGCGACGCTGTGCGGCAGACGCATACTGTAACAAAATCTACGCGCTGTTATCAGACTTTGGTACTCGACCGGGCAGCTTATGGACAACAAGCGATGAAACTGACTCTGTCAAAGCCAGGAAAACGTAGACTGCGCTGGTGCCCATCCTTCTTTGCCGGTACTCGTGCAATGTCGGCAACTGATTGCGGAGCCCAACCTGCTGCTCGACGCCGGACTCCTTCACGTAATACTCGATCTGCTGAAGGAGCTTTGCCCTCTGCGCTTTGAAATTTCAACCAGGTAAGCAGGGTTTTACGCGTCCTGCTTTTGAGTACTTACAAAAGTCATACTTTTCCTGCATGTGTTTCCCCACAGAAGCAAAGTTCCTTATGAGTGAATTTGAGGGTGTTGGGGTCACTGCAGGTTCAAACCCCAAGCAGTGTCTTACCCAAACCAGTGTCTCGTCGCGCATCTTCTGAGACCGCTCATAGTTTTCTGAGATCGAGGAGAATTCCGTGGAATCGGTTTCTACTTATAATGGTTAGCCAATAGATCAACTCTTTTACAGACTTCTGGGCTGTGGGGATACCGTCGTCCCAAGCAAACATCTACATAAAGTGTAAACAAGCGTTTATGGACGTCCTAAGGCTTCTCAGAACCGTACTAACAAATATTGACAGATATGTAGCAATCTGCAGCTCTTTATAACCGGCGTATGGCCACCATGTTGCACCGAACAAGCCGGCATCGTCAGCTTTCAGTTTTGCAACCCTCTTGCCAGGCTCAAACCAGCTAATAGATACATTCGTTAGACCTCAACGCTTGAACCTATCGGGCATTGTCTACATTACCTGTTTAGGTGATAGATGACATCTTTTCTCAACCTTTCAATATTTGAGTTGACTCCCTCTGGCCAGCCGTTCATCAGCCCTTGGAGGTCCCGGATGATTACCTTCTTTCCCTTCAGGGATTCTATAAGATGGTCGCGAAGACCTGACTTGAGATCGGACATCTTTGCAAAAGAGTATATTAACTTATAACGCAAGTGAGAAGCAGCTTGCGGCAAAGAGTCAGTGTACACGAAGACATCAAGAAGAATAGACGACAGAAACATGTAATATTTAAGCAAGTAAGTGGGGGGTTAACAGTTCCGGGACATGGACCGCTCCAGGGCAAGGGAATAATAACGTCATAATTCGGGGCATTCAAATAAATGATTGTTCATGTTACGCAGCTACTATAGGTTTCGATGTTGAAGTGGAGCATTCTTATGGCAGGATGTAAGGAATGAAATCATACAGGGCTGGCAAATCGTGAAAAACACAGCAAAGAAGTGCACGACCATCATAAGGTACCCTCACTATTTTGCAACCGTCTGAAACCCAGTGCAATCTACAAACGACTCAGGCCAGATTCAACGTTTTCACGATCAGCAGACATTCTACTCTCCGTCTGAATTGATTCATTCCAAAAGGATTCAGCTATTATGTTGATCTACGTCGTTTCAACCTGTGTTCAATGGCTTCTGAGCAACCGTGACGTTCCTAAACCTGGTGAGCAAGTTGACGGTGTGGGCTGACTCTTTGGAGAAATTCAGCGGTCTTCAAAACTCACATTGGGAAGAACAGCCGCTTCTCGGTGTCATTCTCAACCTCGTCCAGCATGACCTTCACTAGATCGTTCGCTTTCTCGTCGTCCATTTGAAGCGTCGCCTTGAAGATCTTCGGTGTGATTGTCCGAGAAATGTTTGACCAGTTCTTGCAAATCATATCCCCCATCGTCTTCAACCTTTCTTCTGATTGCCACTTGCCGTTCGTTGGCCACTTGGCCACCTCCTGGTGAGTATTGACGAAGCCTTGGAGCTTCAACCGATCAGTATGATGGTGCGCCGCCATCAGGTCGATTCCATGGCGTAGCAGACCCTGAAAATACAGAAAGCCGACGCGAAGGAAGACGGAGTTTTCGCAATTAGCAGCCTGATTCTCTGCGCGGTAGGGAGTGCTTGCGTCCGCGAGCTCAACCCACCCACCTGGGTTGAGGTGTTCCCAACAGCGCCTGAAAAACGCTGGCCAATCCCGGATGGCCATTGTCAACAACCGGACGTGGATATAATCGAACTGGTCATCGAAGGACCAATCTTGCTCGGCGTTGTCGGCCATAATTGTAAGATTCTTTGGCGGCGAGGATAAATTCGGCGGGGTCACGTCGGTCGCGGTGATTTGGGCTTCAGGATGCCCCGAGGCATACGCTATAGCCCACGCGCCAGACCCGCAGCCAATCTCCAAGACGGATTTTGGCTTAAAGTCTTGCGGCATACACGGTGCAGTTAGACTACCGCTGAACGTGAGGAGCCAAATCTGGTGTTGAAGATCTGCCAATTCGTGTCAAAATATGTCTTGACCTCTAGATCGATTTCTATGGCAGCTAACCCAATCGACTTTGCTCGCTCTGTTCAATCGGTCTTAGCATCGACAGTTCATCGAAGAGCGATTGTAGGGATGGTCTTACTTGCTCGCTTGGCATGGGAAGTGCATAATGCTGACTCTCTCGAGTGTCAGCAGCTAAGCAGCGAAGTTTGAAGAGCAATGAGGACAGACTTGGACTCTATGGCAGTCATTGCGACTGCTTCGATCTCAATACAAAGATCTTAGATATCTTAGTGAGTTGGACCAAGTATGGCTTGGACGAAGAGAAGAGCAGCGAGCGATGAGCGACAAGATGTATTACTTTCAAGGCCCCCGCGAGAGTATCCTGTTGTACTACTGGGAGATGGACATGGAAAGTGGTTGGGTGCACTCGACCAAAGCCGCCCCAATTAAAATGAACACCAGACTTGCAGCCATCCCAGAAGCCATCGACGAGCGACACATGTGAAAGACGGCTGTTGCGAGAAAATCCCTGCATGGCTGTCAATGATAGATAATAGTGGAACATTCGTTTGGGTGCTCCTTTTTGAAAGTGAGTGTCCGTTCCCTCACTCGGTGTAACGTTTGATGTTCGTCGTCATGGTGCAGCGCTTCCCCTCTTTCTTGCAACCACCACACTTATCCCTTGCTTCTGACTGTGGCAATCTCACTATGAGACAGAAAAAGAGCAGCGTTTTCACGAATGAATGGGAGTGCGCCCTGTGTTGTATCGGCTCAACTCAGACCTCGCCTGCGATGCTGGCTACAAGATATTCCAAGATGTCGATGCCGCAGGAAACGCTCACTCAAAATGAACTATGTGCAAGAACGCAAACAATTGTCTCAACGACGCCCGCCTTTCCCTGCCTCAATAAGAATGTACTTCGGCATCTCTCTGTTTTCCACTCTAAAATGAACTTTGCGCGATTAACCAGCGGAGTGCGGGGTATACTCTAGACTGAAGTGTTGGTGCTAATTTAGTGTGCGGGAGACGCGGAAGCGGCCCGGAAGCAAGCGAAGCTACGGGTCGTCCTATCCGTACCCCGCACTTTCACTCATCCTTTAAGCGAAGGATGAGTGAAAGTGCGGGGTACGGATAGTCGTTGGGTACCTAGTTAATTATATTAGGTTCGATTTCTGACAGCGCTGGTACAATGGTGTTGTGGTTATCTTTCTTCTCTGTCCTCGACTCTCGACTCAAGAGTCAATTCATGCACGATTCATGCAACTAGAAATAGGAATTGCGTCTTAGTGTGCAGAATGCAAAATCCAGGTGCCGGGGCCTTCGGCACTAACGACTTCCAGAAATGGCATAACAAGATGCACAAGCCATAGTTGACTGTATAGCGGCAGAGCAGGAAGCAGCTATAGCAAATTCTCGCTCTGCAATTGTTGTGGATCGTCTTTCATAGCACTGCAAGCAGACAATATTCACCTTTCTTCCGTCAACATGTCTAACACTCAGTCTTATTCGGTACTCGGGACAGCATTCATGCTCCTACTTGTGGGCCTGCTCTATTGCGCGAATCTGGTTTTGTATCGATTGTATCTCCACCCACTCTCGAAATTCCCGGGATCCAAGCTCGCTGCGGCTACCAAGTGGTATGAGTTCTACTTCGATATCCTGTGTGGCCAAGGAGGCAGATTCATGTTTGAGCTCGATCGTATGCATGATGTTTACGGTGCCTCACAGACCTGTACATCCCATGCCGAGAGAAAGGCACTAACTCCATCTCAGGTTCTATCATACGCATCAATCCAGATGAACTTCATATCAGAGATCCGGTATTCTATGGGATATTATACGGCGCCGCCAGTTCCGTAAGCAGTCGAGTGTATTTCCGTGTCGCCCTTGACCATGATCGCCGACAAGTCTCAGATCCGCGACAAGTATCCCCCTGCTGCCAACATGGCGGGCACAGGGCTAGGAAGTAATTCCACCCTATTACACAGCCGACTGAATGAGAGAACTGATTTTGACGAGCCTTTGGTACCGTTCCCCATCACCTTCACCGCCAGCGTCGCAGCGCTATCATGTCCCTCTACTCGAAGAAGACAGTCTCGTCCTACCAGCACGTAATCCGCAAACACATCGAAACGCTGTCCGAATCTTTCGAGGAGGTATGCGACCGCCATGGCTCCGTCGAGCTCCGCACAAAGTACCTTGCCTACTCGACAGATGTCATTAGTGAGTACAGCTTTGGCAGCCCTTGGGGTTTGCTGCATGATCACGAGCGGGCACTCGAATGGAAGGACACTGTCGCCGCGCTTGCTTTCTTAACGCCGTACGCGAAACAGCTGTCTTGGCTTCTGCCGATTGCGAAGCGTTTGTCTCCCTGGTTTATCGCTTGTTTTTCGCCTAGGCTGGGTCGCCTAGTTGGCATGTTCCGGGTAATCTAGCTTTCTTCAAAGATCTTCAAGTCATGACATGTGTAACTAATGAGCGTATGTTCTAGGAGACAAAGGCACGTGCATTCAAAGCAGTTCAAGAATGCAATACACTTTCGAATGACAAAAATCCCGTTGACCCATTGCCAGGCAACAACAAAGAGCCCTCGAAGCCGCGGACCATCTTTGAAGAGATACTATCGAGCACATTGCCTCTGGAAGAGAAATCCATTAAGCGCATGTCTGAGGAGAGCGTCATCATAATCTCTGCAGGTAGTGAAACCATTGGTAGAACACTGACATGCGTCACATTTCATCTTTTGGAAAATCCTGACGCGTTGCGTTCGTTGAAGAAGGAACTCTTAGAAGTAATGCCAGAGGCAAGCGTCGTCCCTAATCTCAGGGACTTGGAACAGCTTCCGTTCCTGGTATGCGGATTGACTACTGCAGATGTTGTCAAACGTATCGCTAATACGAAATTGAGCCACAGACGGCAGTCGTCAAAGAATCGTTGCGTTTGGCTTGCATTACTGCGTCTCGATTGCCGATTATATCTCCAAATGTGCCGCTTCAGTATGGAAAATGGTTCATTCCGGCCGGCGTAATCACAAGCTTGAGATCTCCTGCTTCGAGGTCATTGATCTAACCTAATTTTCACAGATACCGGTCGCAATGACTCCGCACAAAACTATGACAGACCCCAGCGTCTTCGAGAAACCTCTCACATTTCAGCCTCAGCGCTGGCTTGGCTCGAAAGACGATGTCCAGCGCTTGGAACATTACTACGTACCCTTTGGACGTGGCCATCGCATGTGTCTCGGCATAAAGTGAGTACTGTCCAGTCATGCGACAGATAACGTTCAGACATTATTACTGAGTTCTCAACGCCACAGCCTTGCCTACGCGGAGCTTTACACTGCAGTCGCTACACTGTTTAGGCGGTTTGAATTTGAACTGGTCGATGTTGTGCGTGAGCGAGACATTGATCCCATGAGGGACTGCTTTGTGGGGGAGCCGTCGCTGAAGAGTTCTGGGGTGAGGGTTACGATGAAGCGGGCGAATTAAGTAGTTGGGGAACCGTGTAGATGTTTCAGCGTACTTCTGTTCTTCTAACAATATTTCTCGGTAACATAGCCAGGTCAGCCTTCCAGCAGTACGTAAACTTCATCATTCACTTGACGCTAAGAGGATACAATTAACAGAGTCAGTAGAGTCGGCGTAGTGCTGACACTTGACGAAGCGCTTGCATGAGACTCGTGAGCCGTAACAATATTAAGAGCCGTCAGGTAAAAGCTGTCAAGGACTGGCAAGAGCCGTCGGGTTAGGGTTAGAACTGGCAGTATAAAATCGACAAAACCAAAGTTCAATTTTCTGATGCTTATGTATGCGTACAATTTAAATGTCCCCGGGGCCCCTCAAAACCTCCCCCGGGGGCATTTTTAAGCCTCCCCCCGAGACTCTCTAAAACCTATCCCAAGAGGCAGTTAGAACTTTTGAGAAATCCCTCCCGCTATAAATATAATATAGTTGTTAAAGCTTAGGCCAAATCTGAGGGTATTTGCGCTCTTCGCGCAAATACGGTATTATTGTATTTATAAGAAGGGGACCCCGAAGTCGTAAGTGTGCCCCCCGGGGAGAGGTTTTAAAGGGCCTCAAGGTTATTCTTGGTATACGAGGACAAGAGGGTAGATAGGCATGTAGATATTGGTTGACTGAACTATCTAGTAGGAACTACGAAGGAAGGAAGAAGTGGGCGAAGGGTATATACCCATCCACTAGCGCCGGACTAGCGCCGGATGAATGCGGAGATTACTAACCATAGGGGTAACAGTACGTACGTACTGTTCCCTATTTCCAACAGTTATTTGGAATGTACGCATAGGCGTTAGGAAATCAATCTTTGGTTTTGTCGGTTTGTTGCTTATCATTCGTCGTCATCACTTACCGTCGCATCGAACGCGATTCTGTATAGGTCTGCAGGCTGCTTTGTCTCGGTAAGCTGATCGTCACTACGACTCACTCGATATGGTCACCCACCTCATGCGAAAGACCAATCATTCAGCTACATTATCATGGACTAGTCCCTCGTCTCCACTCCCGGATGGATAGGTATGTCGATCACCCATGCCGCATGCTACATGGCCGGCCGCATTACATGAGAAGCGGCGTGGAGTCGTTGTGGACTTGGCCCCGCAACGAGCCAGGGATCGTCGTTCTGCTGAGACTGAGAGCGCCGCTGCCATCCCGCGGCTCCCCGTCCTTTCTTTGCATCGTAAATGTAATTTTCTATCAACATGTCTCTCTTCAAGCGAGAAGCCGTGTTGGCTACGGGGCATGCCCAAAGCTTCCTCGCAGTTGCAATTGTTTTCCCCATCCTCGCTACCGTCTTCGTTGTCGCGCGGTTCTACTGTCGACGTCTGAAGGGTGTTACTCTTGGTATGGACGACTGGCTTATCCTTGCCGCGCTGGTCAGTAGAGCTCGATGACGCAAGCGGACGTTGCTGAGAAGAACAGATTTTCTACTATTGTCAAACCGCCGAGGAGCTATATAGTAAGTCCTTTCTCTGCGCGCCTGCTCGCAGTGCCCATAAGAACTGACTTCCCTTCCTAAGCTCTTTTCGGCGCGAAATTGGGTTCGCACATATGGACTTTAGGTGCAGAGACTTCACTATTACAATACAAGGTACGTCTATTATCTTTTTGAATTCCTTGATCGAAACAAATGACTGACATATCATCTCAGGTGGCTGTTTTTCTTGAACTGAGCTACACCGTGGTCATTACACTAGCTCGGTGCTCTTTATGCATCCTCTTCATGAGGATCTTTACTACCCGGTCCTTCAAGCTCGCTGGTAAGCTCATTCAAGCCCACGCAAGGCAGGAACTAACGCCTACTGACTTTTAGCTGTCGGTAATCTGGTCTTCAATATCGCCTGGGGAATATACACCATTTTCATTACCACTCTACGTTGTAGCCCGGTCCAGGCCACATTTGACGCCAAAGTACCAGGGAAATGCCTGAGCGAGACAGCCGTCTTCGTCAGCATCGTCAGCTGGGGTATTGTGTGCGATCTGGTCACCTGGGCTCTCCCCATACCTACGGTCTGGGGCCTGCACCTACCCGTCGCAAACAGGATAGCGTTAAGCCTTGTTTTCGGCCTGGGTCTCGTGTAAGCCGTCCTTTTTACACTGCGTTTCAGATCAAGCAATGACTGACAAAGGACCGTTCAGTGTCGTCGTCATTGGAATCGTGCGCATTACAACGGTCTACAATATCGACTACAGAGACTTTTCCTACTCCGGCACCACCGCCTCTAATTGGGCCTTCGCCGAATCGGGTATCGCCATAATGACTGTCTGCGGACCGATGCTTCGGCCGTTGTTCGATCGCATGAAGCCGAAAAGCTTCCTTAGCTCCCGCTTTACGGGGACCGTAGGTCCGGGCCGCTACACACATAGTCACAACACTCGAAAAGCGTACGATCAGCTGCAAGACCATCAAATTGAGTTAGTGTCGAGCACGGGTGGGAAGTCGAGGGCGTTGACTAGTGCAGCCACGACTGTGGCGCCACACAGTGGTCTAGAAGATGAAATGAGCATTGAAAGAGCATTGGGAGAAGGCAGAGAGTGACACACATGTGAGAATGATCTGGAACCTGAGATTCACATGCAGCGTAGTGTAATGATTACGACTGAGTGATGCAAGGTGAATCGCAGAGACCTCTTCTGTGTACCTACTTTAAGAATGACTGAGAAATTTGCGAATTAATCTGCAGTAACTTTTCCTATCAAGAACATAACTGTATCATTTTGAAAAGAATGTGTCACGACTTTAGTTAATAAACATGTCAAACTATGTTAGGTTCCGTTGATGATTAAATTGACGGTTAGACTGATGATTAAACTGATTTTTGAATGCTTTTCTTTGTTATGAACGTGCCGGGATTGAATAGGACCATCAAAGATCTAACCCTAATCAATACACAGTCAACGCTAGCGAGTTGCCTGCGTAATGATTAGGGCAAGCCTCGATCTGGCTCAGATCTGACTCAACCCCTTTTTCAATCCTTAACACCTTCTTCAATTCACAACACCCTCTCTGTGTCACAACACGTCTTCTTCGAGTCTAGCGCAGTCTTTGAACATTACATAAATAGAAGTTCTTGTATCTCTCTTCTTCTGTATTCTTAATGTTCAGTTATAGCTATTTTTAAAGAATTAAATGCACTTCATTCTTGAACTTCACTGATTGAATATTTAAACATGATTTCAACATTACATTAAGAATTCATCAATCATATAATATTGATTTCCTTTCTCATTCAAATCAATTTGACTGACAATGAGATAAATATAGAGAAATTTGTATATTTGATGATCAATGATGACTTTGTCAAATATCAATAAAGAGATAGCGTGCTATCATTGTTTGAATGCAAGGATCATTTGAAGGGATGATATCTGACGTTTGACTGATAATGCTCTCTGACGCTGAGTTGTTTCTCGAGTGATTCAGCGCTGCACTCTGAGCTTCTATTCGTCGAAGCTTCAGTTTCAGCTCGCGTTCTATATTCGCTTGACGAGCGGCTTTAATTCTGTCGCAGAGCGAGGGCTGTCGGCGTCTCGTCGGTTTGTTCTGGGCCGGCCCCCCCCGGGGGGACACTCGGAGGGGGGGGCAGGGGTGGGGGAGCGGAAGCGGGAGCGGGACTCATGGGGGGAGGAAGAGCGAAGGCGGCTTCGTCTCCTGCCGACGGCGGCGTTGGCGCGGGCCTTTGCAGAGGGATTAACCCGGCGGCGGGTAGAAGGGGCCATCGGCAGCGATGGCAGTGAATGCAGTGGGTAGCAGTGGGTAGCGGTGTGGGTAGCAGTGTGGTTAGCGGTGTGGGTAGCAGTGTGGGTAACCACTTTCCATGGCCCACCTTCGCTTGCCGATAGCCTCCAGTCAAGCTGGCCCTTCTACAGGCAGCAAAGTTGCTCTATCTCCCCTTGGTTCATCGATCCACGATTCTTACTGGACTGCCCGGCATATGAAGATATGCAGAGCCTTGATTGCCTGAATCGCTGGCTTGCAAGGAAGATCATTATTCTCCCTTAATGATACGCACAAGCAACAATAGTTGTTGGATGTTGAAGCATGTGGTAACGGTGATGAAGGCAATATGAATCTAATTGATCACGATCGTTTCAGGGTTGAAAGAACGTACAGTATAATTCTCTATTGGAACGAAACGAACCCTAGATTCCATGTTTGAATTCTGCACCGATGAGATAGCGAGGATGGATCGAGGCTATTGTCGACCCAACCCTACTTGGCGACTGGACCATATCAGTCGTACCTTAGGTATTGGTGTCTGAGGTGGCCCGCTCCATGTGAAGACCAACAGCCGGAAATTTGAACCCGAAGGCAGGAAAAGGTCTGAATAGACAGTACGCAATAGTTATCCTGGATGTGCTACTGTATAAATGTGTCCTGCGGTATGGAGGATCGGTCCTATTGAACGACGTACCAACGTCAACTGTTTCTGAGCCGAGTATCGACGCATGGAAGAAACCCTGGGTGAACCGCCGAGTGGTTACCAGGAGGGACATCTCCGTTTAGAACCATATCGATGCAATGCTGCGTATGGATATGACTGTAAGAATCTCCATCCAAAGGCTTCTGCTCAGTCAGAGCCCAATGCTGTTTGGCCCAAATGAATATGCAGTGCTTGAAATGGAAACTTGGTCCAGTATATATATTCCCATGCTTGCCCTGCCGGACGGTTTCCAGAGCGATCTCTTGAGTAAAATTGGTATCGGAGTACCAACGCCATGCCCCTGCGCGCATATATTCTTCCATCATTTCGGGATTGAAGCACTCTGATGGTGTCCAGCCCGACATCATCACGTCGAATTGACATCCAAGCGCTCGAGCTTCCGCTGCTGATGCGCCGCAATCGCTGATTATCAGAGCGGGATCGACATCATCTTCATTTGCCTTGTTATTTTGCTGAATTGCTGGTACATTGTTGTGGGTTTTGCTCGCAATCTCATCCATGGTATTGGGCTCACTGGCTATTAGAGCCCACGTGACAAGCCCAGTAATCAACATTACCAGACCGGTCCCAGCGAGGAAGAACCATATCCATTCACTGGGCCGCGTCGCTGATGTACCTGTGGATTTATATTCGCAGAGTGTATCCTCCGGCCTTTCCCCACTGCAGTCAAGTGGAGAATAGGGATGTGCTCTGTCCATAACGATGACCGAGTGAATGTTTCTAGATGCAAAGCCGCACTGTAAGTAGAAGACTCTTTCAACGCTCAATCGAAGTGAACTCACCAGGTTTCAATTCCAAAGATCTAATGCGACAATGACAGTGAAGAGAACCACAGGTTTGATTACAGAAACATTTTCTGACCAAATCTCCATCATGTTGATTTTTTGGGGTTTGTAGGCGAATACTCCGAAAGTATTCCGAAAGTTTCAGCAGGTAATCGGAAAGTAAGAAAATATTAGAGGCCCCGAGAAATTTCAACTTCAGGGCTAGTATCTATTCAGTCCGTCCTCGCAGTTCATGTTTGTGGAGAATTTTACGTGTTAAAAAACATTGTACCAAACGCTACCACGATCAAGATAAGGACCCATAAGGACCCCAGCGATCTGTGCTTCATTTCAATTCCACGTTTTACAGATCACTCTGTTCGCTCTTGTGGGAGGTATCAAGGTCTGGTAAGTGGGCAAAAATTCGCATACCAATTCAAATTCCTCCCTCACCTCGTCACATCAAGTTCAGTCATCATGGAGTCACATATTATTCGTAGGAATTTCAACGGTCGAGTTAACATATGGGTTTTGATATTTAACATAAACAAGCTCAGAGCGAGCAGCATAGCGAACCCTATGAAATGCTCCAATATGCCGTCGGATACAGTAGATCACTCTAGCTCATCGTAGACCAGGCTGGGCTCGACTTGCGAGAGCCTGACACATGGGTTGTACAGCGTACGGACCCAAGTATTCACCACAAGCGGAGAGCTGGTCTGTGGCCCGTTGACGAGCCCATAGCAGTGTTTCGTGTGATTCCTCTGCGCAAGCTCCTGCGGAACGAGTACGTCGTCGTTGTTCGCCGCAAGTTGCATTATCTTCTGGGTATACTTGCAGTGCTCGAGATGATAGCCTAGCTCCGTCCACACCTCGACAGCCCTGCCGAGGACTTGGTCGTCCTGCGGGATCTCAACAGTGCCATCCGGGTCCAGATACCATTTCCACGGCCCATGCGAGAGCCCCTCCATCGCTAAGTCTTTCGTAGTAGCATTCCGACGCTGTCCAGCCATAGTTCATTATGTCAAAAACACAGCCAAGAGCTCCTGCTTCGCTTGGGTAGCTACCGCATCTGTGCGAGCCAGCTAGTTCGATGGGTCCATCGAACGGATCTTTGAAGTCTGGTCTGGGAGAGTTCTTTTGTGCAAGTGTGAAGAGCTGGACATAAGATCCAGGAGTGTGGTTGGTAAAGCTAGAGACGATTACAGCAAGGACTAGAATGGTAGCTAGACTGACGGCGATGACGAGAGTCTTGGGTGCTTCGAGGCAATCCTGCCATAGAAGGGTTCACCTAGCACTCGGCTAAACCTAGCAGTCGTCAGGCTATAGGGCTGAAAATTCAAAATTCAAAATTTATTGCTGCAATTCTTCAACATATCAGCAAAACAATGGCAGCCATCCCCCCCATCCCCCTCACCCCCCTATGTCCTTCATACCTTCGAAAGATATAGAACTTTCACAGAAAGAGCGCATAACGCTTGCTTTCGCCCGTTGAAACGAGGCTTCAGCAGTCAACGAAAATCCTTCCAAAGCAAAACTCGCTCGTCAATATGAAATATCAAGAAGTACTCTTATGAATCGAATCAATGATCGAAAGGCTGCTTCTGTACGTAATCAGCACTTTCAAAGACTTAGCTTTGAAGAAGAAGAAGCTATATGTGTCTGAATTCTACATCTTCAGACTTGAGACTTATTTTCTCATGTAAAGCAAGTATGTTCAATAATCAAAGAACTATTAGTTAAAAAGAATAATAATAAGTTAGTTGAAATCAATTGATCTCAGAAGTTTCTAAAATATCATTCATAAATCAAAACAGCATAAAGAGCATGAAGAATAATCACAACGCACGCATCACAAATTTTGAAAAAAAGCACTACAAACAAGACAGAGTGAATCTAGAAGATGATTAAACAACGATGAATCACATGAATTGCAGCAGTGCTGATTTGAAAATGATTGCAAGCGACATCAATTTATCACAAGAAAACAAAGATGCAAAATCAAAACACTCATGCAATAATGAAAAAAACATTGCTAACATTATTAATCTACTAATAAAGATATCAATGTTAAAGAAAGAGAAGAACAAAGATCATTCATGAAAAGAAATAACATTGAAGCTGATTCAATGTTTTCAACTCAATTCAGAAGAAAAACATCATGCAAATCAGAATATGTTCATCGCGAAGAATGTACAGAAACTGAAGACATCAGTTTAACTGCTCAACAAGCAGTTGCATACACAGAGAAGCATGCATCTTTCAACAAAAATCATGTCATGAGCAAACATGACAAGAGAAGAAATGACAACAAGAAAGTAACATCTCAGAGATGATTCATTGTCGCTTTGCAAAAAATGAGAAGTCATGATTAAAATAATGAACAGAAGAGAAATAAAAAAGATACAAAAGAAGTTAATTGAACAGATTTTACAAAGAATTGCAGACGTGTCAACAGATCAAAGAAATTTAATCATGTCACTTTGCAAGCTGAGCAGTGATGACATTTTTCTTCACGCAGTTAACTCAAATGCTTAATCAAATCTGAAAAAGACTCAAATGTAAGCAAAAGAAATTGCAAGTTCAACATGTATAGCACATTAAATCTTTGTGTTACGATTTTAGCTACGCATCTTCATTGATAGCTATGTTGATGACTATGTTGATGACTATTCTGAAAGCTATCATTGATCGCTTGTTGCTAAAGCATAAACTTGTTTCAAAGTCAATTTTATTCAGAGTTAGCTTATGTTCTTCTGAATCATATAAATAGTCAATTCTTTTCTTCTAGATACTTTTCTTTCTTAGCATTTATATACTCATTACATTACACTCATATAACTCGCTCTATGCTGATCTTTAACATTATATAAATGCTTCTTCATTACAGATGAAGTGAAATAATCTGCATTGATTTCTTCAAGTGCTTCTGCTAGTAATTCTTCAACTTTCTATCAACTTTGATCTAGTGACTTGCATTCATGCAGCAGCACTCATCTTTCTTCTTTCATGAGTTGATTCAGCGAGAATAAACAAAAGATTTGAACTCATGCATTGATCAGCGAGTATAAACAAACGATTGAAATCATTTAACTAGATCAAAGATCAGCGAATTAATCATTCATTCAGATTCACAAGAGATTCTTTGAATTTGTTGAACAATCAAACAAGATCAGTCATAAAACTGCGTGAAGTCTTTATTTCAAGAAGCAAACTTTCAGTGAGTCTGCTTCAATGACATCATTAATGCAATAATCTTCTCATCACTTTATTTATCAGTGAATCGATTTGTCTATCAGTTCACATGCAACTAGTGAGTTTGCTTTAATGATATTTATTCTCAATGCAATGATTTACAAGCACATTGCTTTATCAATCAGTGAATTGATTTATCTTGTGTTTCTGTGTCAACTAGTGAGTCTGCTACAAAGACGCGATTTGAATAAATCTCTTTAATGAGTCAGTCAATTTTCTTCTAATGAGTCTGCTTCAATAACACGTTTGATAGTGAGTCTGCTATAAAGACATTTTTCGTCAATGCAATGATTTATCTACTTACATCATTCTATCTATCAGTGAATCAATTTATTGACTTGTTTGCATGCAACTAGTGAGTTTGCTTCAATGACACTTCTACCTTGCATAGTGAGTCTGCTACAATAAGCATTTCAATTCTACATAAGACTAAGAAAATACATTCATGCAAATATAAATCATTGAAGAAAGAAAATAATGTTACAATTCTAGCTATGCATCTTCGTTGATAGCTATGTTAATGACTATGTTGATGACTATTCTGAGAACTATCGTCAATCACTCGTTGCTAAAGCATAGACTTGTTTCAAAGTCAACTTTATTCAAAATTAGCTTATGTTCTTCTGAGTCATATAAATAGTTGATTCTTTTCTTCTAAATACTTTTCTTTCTTAGCATTTATATACTTGTTACATTACATTCATATGACTCACTTTATGCTGATCTTTAACACTTTGCAATGCTGACACATGAAGTACACACTACAATAAACATGAATAATCAGAAAAAAATCATTGAAAGATTGATAAAAAATAACACAAAACTTCATGAAAATCTGAAAGTTTTAAGAATAGTTTGACTCAAGAAGATAGCAAATAGAGAAAAGACTCATTCATCACTTATTGTAAAGATCACAATTGAAGTGATAATAAATTAACTAATGAACATGAGTACGTTGAACTTGTATCAAGAATGTGCATGCAAACTATTTAAAAAGAACTGTTGCATCACACAATGCTTCAGATGTCACGAATTTAATCATATAATTAAGATTTGCAAAAAGAATCAGCGCTGCAAAAAGTGTGCAGACAAGCATCACATAAAGAAGTGTATAATATTTTCAAATAAAAGATGTTGCATCAACTGCAATGAAAATTACAAACTTTGAAGATGCATCTGTCTCAAGTGATAACAGCAGATGAAACAAATGTTCAAAATCTATAGAAATAGATCATTCAAATACTTTGAAACATTTAAATATAATCACACATTCTTCTTGCTGTTTCTGAACTCTTTAAATTCAACAAACTCTTTAAATTCAATGAACTTTTTGAACTCAGCAACAATCATGCTGAAAACATGCAGTTGAATCGTTGATGAATCAGCTTAATAAATAGTAGAAGTCAAGAAAATATGAATTGATCTTTTCTCTTGCATAAGTAGTGACTCAGATGAGATGACATTTGAGCAGATTCAGAAACATTCAATCAGAAAGTGAGAAAGATTGTCAATGATTGAAAGCATACAAAGAGTCTTCTCATTGCAAAATCAACAACAATTATGAATAACTTTATGATAAAACAGTCTTTTCTACAAATTCTACAGTACAACATCAGAAAATTATTAAGAATTCAAGAATCATTTCTAATTAATAAAGAAGTTCATGAATTCAACATAGTAACTATACAGAAGTAAGATTGCAACAACAACAACTTGTAATTATTTAGCTCAGCACACAACTTCTTTCATCTAGTGAAAAACTCGTCATCTCAATCAAGAATATGCATATACATTAACAAACATTAAAAACTCAATCAATGAATAGTAGAAACAGCTGAATCAGACATTTGCTTAATCAAAATATTAACTTGCAACACAGATGATAAAATGCAGATGTTAAGAATTCTAAACATCTACAATTCATGCTCATTATTTACTACATTCACAGAGAAATCTTTAATCATTTCTCATTTGAATGAACTACTTGAGAATGATTGCAAACAACTGATCATAAAAGATTTCAATCTACATAATTCTCATTAAGAGAAGTGAAGATGCTTCATTCATCATATGACAATTGATATTTTACTAAACATCATTACAAATACAAGACTGAAATTATTGCTGAAATCAGACACTATTACTTGTGAAGCTCATAATCAATTTACGACGATTGATTTAGTCTTTAGCAGCGAGAAAATACAGTTCATGATACACAAGTGCAAAATATGAATCAATCTGCATCAGAGATTGAATCATCTTTTGATTGTCACAGAGTTATGTTTACAAACAATTTCAGTGTAACTCTCGACTCAATGACTTTGAAAGAAAATGAATACAGAAGCATTAAGTACTTATTTGCAAATACATCTATCTTTGAAACATTCTTTGAACGACAAGACTATGATGAATGACAAAGTGTGTAAAATTATCAAAGTGCTACAGAAGATCATCAAGAAATTTACTTTCTTGATAAAGTTATTAAATTGAGCAAGAGACTTTTGAAATCAAAGCTGCTTCAAAGTAGTAAAGAAATCAAGATGACTGTAAATCATATAAAAAATGCAAGATACATTAGAAGCATGAAATGAATATTTAAAGCATAACAATCATAAAAACAAGATTATTTGACAAATAAAATGTGCACACTTCAAATCACAAATGCATAAGCTAAGCAAAGCACTCAAATCAATATGATGCTTTGCAAAATGAGCTAGAATCGAAAGTCAGCTATTTAAAAAGCTTTCTCAGTTTTCATCATTGAAGCGAAGTGATATCAATCATATGACAACGACATTCAAGAAAAAAATCGAGATACTGCAAGAAAAGTTCTTTTTCTCATCTTCTTAAGCGAATGTCAACAACATTGCAAAGTCATTCATATTTTTGACAGTCTCATTTAATTCACGCATTATAAAAGATGAAGTGAAGCAAACAATCAGATGAGTAAAAGCAGACAAAGCATTGAGTACTTCAGATATTTCAAACAAAGCACTTCTGTCAGAATCATGTTTAGATGATACAATCAATGAAGATCAGAATTGATAGTGCTTGATCTTTAGAAATAGCTATAACTGAATATTAAGAATACAGAAGAAGATTGATACAAAAGCTTTTATTTATGTAATGTTCAGAGACTGCACTAAACTTGAAAGAAATGTGTTTGTGACATGAAAAGAAAATGATGTAAATGAACAAGATGTTGATGAAAGAAAAGAGTGTTAAGAAAGAAAAAGAGTGTTAAGTCATATTTGAGTCAAATCTGAGTCAGATCTAGATCAGATCTCAACTAAATTGTTGACTAGTTTTAATCATTATGCAGAGTACTTGCTAGCGTGCACTGCAAATTGATTAGAGCTTCAGTCTTATTGATCTTGATACACTTGTAACAACTTCAAGCAAGTCTTGCAGAATTGATCTCAGTATTGACGAGTTTATTCAATGCATGTGTAATACATAAGTATCATTCAAAGCAGTTCAAAAAGCTCAAACAATAATACTATGTAAATTAAAGAAAAGTGAATATATTGATTCAAAAATGTATTGACTCATTGCTTTGTTTAATATCATGAGCAAAGCGCTGAAGTTAATCATAATCAAAAGACTGAATGACATAATTGAGACTCATCACATGCTATCAAATGCTCAAATGAAAGTAAGATGCAAGCAATTTATGATCTTGACGTTAAATTTACTAATAAATCAAGTTCATACAGTGTAAGACTGTGAAATCAAATATGTAATTTTCATGTTAAGCTTAAATATCATCAAAGTGTTCAATCAAGTCTTACACATCAGACTTTTGCATACATTGAAAATGAAAAAAACATTAAGCTACATAATCAAATGAACATGCAGCTTTCTAGAAAATTAAAAGACATCACTAATATTTGATGAATAAATGAGTGACATGCGCGAGATAAATGCAGACATATCACAGAAATTCTTCATTTCATCGATTTTCTTTCTATTCTTCAACGTAAGTTTAATCAAAAATGCAAAGCATTGAAAATTAAAATCAAAGTGCTTAACTTTGTAAATAATATTAATATTCTAGTCTATGATAAATTCATTGAAGAAATTTGTAAAACATTAAGCAAAGTACATGACATTTGCACGAAATGAGCTTGCACTCATGACGTGATGTTCGCATCAGAAAAGTACAAGCTTATGCATTTCACTAGAAAATTGAAGAAATTTAACATGATGATTAACATACAAATAAAAAGCTTAATTATTAAATCAAAATCAGACGTATGAGTTTTAAAAATGCAACTGAACATGAAACTGCAATGAGACGTGCATTTTTGATAAATAAAGATGAATTACATCACAAGAATGCTGACATTTAATTGTTTTAAAGTCTTTACATGAGAAACTATCTTTACAAAAGCAAGACAAGTATACTCAGCAGTAGTGAGATCAGAAATTGCATTTGAAGCATCAGTTTAACATTAACATGACAAGAAAGATGAACTGTTGAATAAAGAATACAAATTAAAAACACTTCAGAATCAGACTTTGCATCATGTAGCAAAAGCATTCAAAAGAATAAACATTGAAACTTTAGAAACAAAAACATACATAAGTTCACTACATGTTCATTTAAACATGTTACAGAACAAGATCATGTTACACAGTTGAATCAATGATTAAACACAAGAGATCAGATAAACATGTGAATTAATACATGTTCATTTAACAAGAGTTAATCACATCATTTCTTACTTACTCATCATCAAGAAAATAGTATTTTTGAATGTTTTCATTCAAGAAAATGCAAAAATATAGTCAAGATGCAAACAATGCATTCTCTTCTTTACAATGATTTCAACAAGTGATAGCATCATAATAAAGTAATATCACAAGAATCAATAAAATCAACGATGAAAAAAGTACAAAGAATGTGTTGCAAATATTAATGCAATCTCAGCACAAAGATTGCATCTGAGTAATAAGATGATAAAGATGCATGATGATTTTCAGAAAGCAGAAAGCACTTTCATAATGCATATTAAAATTAAATGCATAGATCTGAATGTTTATCTGCACTTTAGAAACATTTCAAACATGAATAGTTCATGATGCAACTGCAAATGAAGTCATCAAATGATGAAGCATATACTCATGCATTGCTTAAACTAATTGCATTTGCGATTAAAAATGTTACAAGATGCTGACTTTTTAAACTATTGAATAATCATCATCATCATAAAGAGTCTCAGAGTAATAGCAAAGATGATGATGAAAATGAAGTTCTTAAAACAATTTAAAGTGATTAGAATACTCACTCTTTAACATGTAATCAATGCAAACAAATTTGATACATAGTCTTAAAACTCACTGTTTCAACTGCATGAAGCAATCATATAAACTGTGAGTGATTTTCTATCTCAGAGAATTTTTTTCACTCAATATAAATAGCATAAAATCTTTCATGAGTGAATTTAATCAATGTTACAAGAGTGTATGAATTTATTATTATTGATAAAGAGCGTGCTATGACTCAGAATCATGATATTTTAGCTGATTGATTCAATCTTTTTCCGAGTTTGAAAAAAGAATATGAAATAAAGATAAAAGATATTTACAATATGAATGAAAAAAGATTCATGCAAAGAATTATTGTTAAGTTTTAAATCATGATTTTCAAGTATGAAAAAAAGATTCATATAATTTAATGTTACAATTGAGAATGAATCTCATTAATTGAATATATATTTATAAATAAAAGAATCTTGAAGTCGTGAATTATTTTTAAAGAAAAAGTACAGCAGAAAGTCTGATATAAAGTACTTAAAGAAGATCATATTGTTGTGAGCAAGATTATAAAAATGATTGAATCAACAACAAATTGAATCTAGTCTGAATTCAAAAATGCTATAATTCAAAAATTAAAATTCATTAAAAAAATGAACATTAAATATTATTAATCAAAACAGAGTGCTTCAAGCGAGCTTTGCAAAAATGATCTCAGTACTGACGAGTTTATTCTGTTACGAGCGTATCAAGACTGATTAAAACTAGTCAATGATTTAGTTGAGATCTGATCTAGATCTGACTCAGATTTGACTCAAATATGACTTAACACTCTTTTTCTTTCTTAACACTCTTTTCTTTCATCAACATCTTGTTCATTTACATCATTTTCTTTTCATGTCACAAACACATTTCTTTTGAATCTAGCGCAGTTTCTGAACATTACATAAATAGAAGTTTTTGTATCAATCTTCTTCTGTATTCTTAATATTCAGTTATAGTTATCTTTAAAGATTAAGCATTATCAATTCTGATCTTCATTAATTGTATCATTTAGACACGATTCTGACATTATATTAAGAATTCATTAATCACATGATACTGATCTCATTACTCATTCAACATACTCATACAGACAGAATAAGTTTAAAGAAATTCATTTATTTAATGATCAATGATAATCAAAAGACAGAACAACACTACATTTGTAATTTGTAAAGAGTGACAGTGACAAATTTTAATGCTTTTAATGATCAATATTTCAAATATTTATTTAATCTTATGTTTCAGATTTGCGTCACTTTTAGCTGAGACATATTCATAAAAGCATCAATATTTTCAACATTTCTAGCATCTTTAGCATTCTTATGAGCGCAGTATGCATCTTTATCATTTAATTCAATAAACACGACTATTTTAACATTTGTAACATTGATACGTAGTTGCAACGTTGAATAATTAATGATTGATTTGACTATCTAAATAATAGCTATTTAATATATGCGTCAAGAAAGTCAATGAGAAAGTCAATGAGAAAGTCAATGAGAAAGTTAATGAGTAAACTAAAGAGATAGAGAGTCATGTAGAATGATTGATAGAATCTTGTTTAAAGCTTGATAAAGAACAAATTTGATTCTTGATTGCAAAGCAATTCAAAGCTTGATGAAAAGTCATGTAGAAAGTTATGAAGAAAGTCATGTAGAGAGTCATGTAGAAAGTCATGTAGTAAAAAGATCAGTAAATGACTTGATCAAAAGATCAGTAGAAAGCTTACTAGTAGAATGATCAATAGAAAGATCAATTGAAAGATCAGTAGAAAGCTCACTAAATGACTTGATCAAAAGATCAGTAGAAAGATCAGCGAAGATGCTTAATAAAAAAACATGAAGAATGCTTGATAGAGAGTCATGAAGAATGCTGAGTAGAAAGTCATGTAGAAAGTCATGTAGAAAGCATTGTTTGATTCATGTTATGCGCTCGATTGACACGTATTTTGAAGCATGTAAAATGTTTGATAGAGTGTTTGATAAAAAGCTCAGTCGATAGCTCAATAGATAGCTCAGTAGAAAGATTGATAGAAAGACTGATAGAAAAATTGATAGAAAGATTGATAGAAAGATCGATTGAAAGATCAGTAAAAAGCTCACTAGTAGAAAGATCAATAGAAAGATCGATTGAAAAATCAGTAGAAAAATCAGTGAAAAGCTCAGTAGAAAGCATTGTTTGAAGCACTGTTTGACTTGTATTATGCGCTTGATCAACGCGTCTTTTGAAGCACGTTTTGAAGCGAGTAGACTGACTAGTAGATGAACGAGTAGATAGCTGAGTTGATAGCTGAACAGATTGATATTTTGATTGTTGTTGTTCTAGAAAGTAGAAACTATGAAGGAAAAAAGAAGGTAAAAACTTCGAACTTTCTAGCGTCAGCTTTATAGAGCTCGAAGCGAAGATTATTGAGTAGATAGCTGAGCATGTAGAATGACGAGTAGACAGAAGAGTAGATGAGCGAGTAAATAAACGAGTAGAGTGAAAAGTAAATGAGCGAGTAAATAGGCGAGTAAAATGAAGAGTAAATGAGTGAGTAGATAGATGAGTAGAATGAAGAGTAGATGAGCGAGTAGATAGTAGAATGAAGAGTAGATGAGCGAGTAAATAGATGAGTAGAGTGAAGAGTAAATGAGCGAGTAGAGTGATGAGTAGATGAGCAAGTAGCTAGGCGAGTAGAGTGAAGAGTAGATGAGCGAGTAGATAGATGAGTAGAGTGAAGAGTAGATGAGCGAGTAGAGTGACGAGTAAATGAGCGAGTAGCTAGACGAGTAGAATGAAGAGTAAATGAGCGAGTAAATAGATGAGTAGAATGAAGAGTAGAATGAAGAGTAGATGAGCGAGTAGCTAGAAGAGTAGCTAGACGAGTAAATGAGCGAGTAAATAGACGAGTAGTAGACTGAATGCAATGAAAGAAACGAAAGCGATGAAAGTGATGAAAGCGACGAAAGCGCGATTCAGTTCAATGACATATGAATAAACGCAGATTTTATTTATAAAATCTGATCACATTCAGATGAGCTCAGCTAAAATTTCGACTTTATCTCGCTTTAAGCGACAAATGTCTCTTTAACTAAACTCAATAATTCAGTTCACTTTTCAAACTACGAATGTAAAGAGTTGAATAGAATCAACGACAAGACTGTTTGAATTGCTAGACTACTTATCACTCATTAAGTATGCAAAGTTCACTCAATTACAAGAATCATGATAAAGAATCTTCGTGAATTGCTCAAGAATCAAATCGATCAATAGATTCAATGATAAAGAATCTTCGTTGTTTGCTAAAGAATTAATCAAATCAACAAACAAAATCTTCTCTTCTTTGTTGAAGATTAAACATCATTCTATACATCTTTCTTCTTCAAATCATCAAGCATCATCATTCATTCAATCTTCGTTCAAACAAATCTCATCATGTCTAGTCATTCATTTACTGAAGAGCATTTTGAGACATTTCAAACTCGTTTCTCTCAAATCTTTGATGCTGATTCATTGAAATCACGAACGAAATCATCAAGTACTGCATCATTCATTCATGAAGATGATAAATCATTCGCTGAAATGATAATACTCTTCATGTTCTACGAAATCTGAAAGACTTGCAGTCTAGTTCTTGATAAAGAAACAGATTAACTTTACAAGTTAAATAAACAACAAGAAGATAAAATCAAAGAGTTGAAAACAAGACTTTAAGTTAAAGAAAACACTTCTTCTGATTTCATCTACTTTGAGCGTTCTAGATCTCAAAAAATATCTGATTCTTCACTGTTTACTGATGAAAAGAATTCTACTTGAAAGAATTGATACGAAAAAATTCAGAATAAACTAAATATTCATGTTGATCTTTTTTTTAATGAATGAGTCAAATTGAGTTATATACATTCTAGATTATTTGATGATGCAGCTGAGATCACTCAAGCTAAATGTAAACATAACTATGTCAATCTTTATAGAATTATCGAAGATCTTTTGAAAGAGTTAGCTCAGTTGTTCAATGATTCAAATAAGAAAGTCAACTTTCGTAAAGAATACTACAACGTGATTCAAGAATTCAAGAAATTCAATGAATTTTATACTCAGTTTCAACGTTTATCTTTCTATCTAAACTATCACGAAAAGCAACTGATTATTAATCTGAAAGATAAAATCAACTTTCGTCTTCAATTCATTTAAGTAAATCAACTAGTTCAATCTGATTCTCTAAAAGAAATTCGTTTCTATCTGATTCATTTGAATAATGATTAGCAAGTCATTCAAAAGATCAAGAACAAGCTCAAATGTATCAATGATCTTTCAAAGACTATCTTTCATAAAGTGACTGTTATCACTCAGTCATTTGATCACTTGAAGTCTGATCAGCTAAAGTTGCACGACGCGATTTTAACTAACGTCAAAGAAGCAGACATTCTATTCGAAAGCTGTTTCATATATCATAAATCAGATCATAGCTTTAAGAAGTGCTTCAATTGATCTACTAGAATCAATGCAGTGAACAAAGAATATGATCGCTTTGATATTGATTCAAATTTCAATTCAAAAAACTAGTCATCTCTTCAAAAGTCATCAAAGAAGTAAAGATTATATCTTTGTGCAAACTAGACGAAATTCTATTGAAAGAGAATTACTTTGAAAAGTTGTTTTTAATTGATGCTCATTTCATCTCTCAGAAATGATCTTTTAGTCTTTGTTTTCTAATAGACAGTGATTCAGTCATCTACATAATCATACATTTCAACCTAGTTAATAAAGTATGCAAAGAACTGAAAATTCAATCTATATCATTGACAAAAGAGAAGCTAATAAGAGATTATGATGAAAAGATATTTAAGAAAACAATCACTCATAAAATTCTACTTAATCTCATCATTGAAAGTCATAAGAAACTGACTGTATCAATGTTGATAGCTGATATCAATCATCATAAAGTCATATTAAGTAAGTTCTGAATGAACAGAAACGAAATATTATTGAATATGTGAAACGACATCATTGTTTTTCAAATCAATTGAATACTTCTATTTTGATTTTTTCAATTTCACTCAATTCAAAGTACTCAAGTTAATCGCGATTAACTTTGCTTTCTTCAATCACTCAGACTAAGACTTCTACAATGCTCAAACGACTCATTTCAATCACTGCTCAGAAAGAGTCATTCTCAATTCAAAGCATAAATATCACTTCGTTCAAAACATTGTTAAATCATTCAAAGAAGAACAAGATCAAAGTCTTTGCTCTATTCATGATGAACATCAATAAAGAAATCGCGTACAATACTCAGTGTGATTTGAACGCTTTAAACGTTTCTTCAATTGATGAAATGACTCAGAATTTGAAAGATATTAAAGCGAAACTATCATCAAAATATCATGAGTTTCTAAATGTTTTTGATTGAGTTCAATTGAATAAACTATCTTCTCATCACTTCTATGATCATAAAATTGAACTTATCAATGATTCAATGCTTTCTCACTGTCAAGTTTATCAAATGTTTTCTGTCATACTTCTGAAAGTAAAGAAGCACTTAAACAAGAATCTGTTGAAGAGATTCATCACTTCTAGTCAGATTTTCTATTTCTTTCTCGTTCTATTTGCTCTTAAAGCAAATAAAGATCTTTGATTCTGCGTGAACTATTGAAAGCTAAATGTTATTTTCAAAAGAAATAAATATTCTTTATTGCTGATAGACGAGATCATTGATAAAATAGTGAGTTGCAAGCATCTGACTCAATTGAACATCATATCAGCATTCAACAAACTTTGAATGCATTTTGATAGCAAGAATTACATCACTTTTATCACTGCTTTAAAAGCATATAAATACAGAATTCTATCATTCAAACTGACTAATGAATCAATCTTCTTTCAGCAATATATGAATGATATTTTATGAAACTTTCTGAACGACTTTTGTCAAGTCTATCTAGATGACATTCTCATTTATAGCAAAACGAGAAAGAAACATAAAGATCACGTCAAACTAGTATTGAGTTGACTACGTGAAGCTGAACTGCAGATGAATATTTGAAAGTGCAAATTCAATGTAGAAGAGACTGTCTTTTTAGAAGTCATTGTATCAGTACTAAATCTTCGTATAAATCTCAGCAAAGTGATAGTCATAGTCAGCTGAATCACTTTGATCAATCTAAAGAAAATTCAGAGCTTCGTGAAATTTGTTAACTGTTGAAATCGTGTCTAGAATCTAATCACACTGCAGCGAGATAGTGCGTAGCTGAATAGAATGTTTGATCAATAGAGATAGCTATAACTAGGAAACTAAGAATACAGAAGAAAGAAGACAGTTTCGAGCTGTATCTATAGTAGAGCGAACAAAGAAGCGAAGTAGTCGATTTGCTAGAGCTCGAATAGATGAAATGTTTCAGCATATTTCAATTCAAAACATCGTTGTTTCTTGTTCACATATCGAAATTTCTAGAGTCTATTGACTAGACTCTATTCAATGTCAACATGCTTCGTAACATTAACTTCTATTATCATTTCATTAAGAACTTCTTGAAACTAGTCAAATCATTCACTCAGCTGACTAGAAAAAACACATCTTTTGTATGAAATGAGATTTGTGTTCAAGTCTTTGACAATCTAAAGAAACAAGTCAGCTTGATCTCAATATTTCGTCACTTTGATTTCAAATGACAAGCTATTCTGAAGATCAACGCTTTGACCTATGTAAAAGATGAAATACTATTTCAGTATGATGACGAGAAAGTTCTTCATTTGATAATCTTCTACAGCAAAAGCATGATTCTCACTGAGATCAATTATTACATCTATAACAAGAAATTGCTAGTCATTATTCAATGTTTTGAACACTGATGATTTGAGCTGAAATGCACTGAACTACTCATTCAGATGTTCATCAATCATCAGACTTTGAAAATCTTCATGAAAAATAAACACTAAAGTTGATGCTTTAATCAGAATGTCTTTAGCAAACATCTCTGAATCAGCTTAGCATCTTGAAGATCGTTTTCAAACTATTCTGATCTCTGATAGAGTTGATGTTTTATCTGTTGAATTAAAAGCAAATCTCTATCAACAAGTATGTATGATTAATTAAATAAATGAGCTTTGCAGTGAATATAGACAAGTTATGAACGACAATAAGCTCAAATTTCATATCACTAAACTGAAGAACTGCGAAATCATTGACAACGTTCTATTTAGAAAAGATCTACTATGAGTTTCTGAGAACATACACACGAAATTACTACAAGAAGTGCATGATCAATCTTCAATCTCTCATTTTGACAATAAATGAATCATCAATCTAGTTCAGCGTTTCTACTATTGATCAGATCATTGAGCTACTATTCAATGATACATTCAAAACTGTCATGCTTGTCAGCGAAGCAAAGTCTCTAGAAATAGCATCAATGAACTTCATCATTCTCTTTCGATTTCACAGAAACGCTGAAAAGATATAGCTATGAACTTCATCACTGAACTATCTCTGTCAGAAGACTATAACATTATTTGCACAATCATATGTCATCTCATCAAAGAACATCACTATGTTTTCTGTCATTGAAAAGACGATGACATCTCAGTTGAAGAAATGATTTGAATTATGCTATGAAATGTCTATCGACTGCATGATTTACTCGATTCTATTGTTTCAAACAGAGACTCTCAATTCATATCAACTATGTGAAAAAGTTTTTGCAAGCGACTGAGAATCACAGCTAGTTTATTCACAGTTTATCATTCTGAAATCAATGATCAATCGAAATGAGTCAATCAAGACATTGAACACGAACTTAGAATCTACTGCAATTACATGCAGAACGACTGAGTCAAGTGAATATTTATGATGAAATTCAGCGACAATTTCAATATTTTCTTAATCACTTCAATGATTCTCTTTTACTTCAATAAATAATTTCATTTTCGAATGAGTTTCAATTCAGATATAACTAACTATGAAACAATTTGTGAACGACTTGAAGTTAGAAAAGCAGATGATATTGTCATTTGAATGAAAGAGTTACTGAGCTTCAATCGTCAACAATTGAAAAAGACGAAGCTGATCATCAAAGTTCAGATCAATAAACATAGATGAAACGTCACATATGAAGTAAGTGACTGAGTTTAACTATCTTTCAGAAACGTCAAGACAATGAGACTCTGCAAAGATTTGAAAGACAAACAGCTAGACTTATATCAAATTACTGCTAAAGTAAGTATCTTCTATCATTTTCATCTATCAGTCAGCATGAAGCATCTGCATTCGATGTTCAGCTCAAAGCTACTACGATCGTATTCAGAAGATCTTCTATCAGAACAACATTCAGAATCACTCAGATCAATCACTTTCAAAGACGATGAACACTGAAAGATAGATGATATATTGAACTTCAGACGCTATAAAGATTGAATACAGTACAAAGTTAAATAAAAAAATCTAGATAGAAATGACGAATGATACTATGTCGATAAAGAGAAATTCGATGACTCAGAGAAAGTTTTGAATGAATTTCATAAGCTATATTCAAGCAAATCGCGCTAAAATATCGAAATAACTATTAACAAAAGTGAGCAAAGAAACTACATTCATGCAAACATGAATTTTCGAAGAAGAAAATAATATTACGAGCGTATCAAGATCAATAAGACTGAATAAGACTGAAGCTTTAATCAATTTGCAATGCACGCTAGCGAGTACTCTGCGTAATGATTAGAGCTAGTCAATAATCTGATCGAGATCTGACTCAGATTTGACTCAGATATGACTCAACATCTTTTTTCTTTCTCAACACTCTTTTCTTTCATCAACATCTTGTTCATCTACATCATCTTCTTTTCATGTCACAAACACATTTCTTTCAAGTCTAGCGCAGTCTTTGAACATTACATAAATAGAAGCTTTTGTATCAATCTTCTTCTGTATTCTTAATATTCAGTTATAGTTATCTTTAAAGATCAAGCACTATCAATTCTGATCTTCATTGATTGTATCATTTAGACATAATTCTGACATTATATTAAGAATTCGTTAATCACATGATACTGATTTCATTATTCATTCAATCAACTTGTACAGACGAATCGAGTCTAAAGAAATTTGTTTACCTGATGATTCAATCTCGAAAGACAAGAACAACATCAGAAAATTCATAAAATCAACAAGAACATATGATCATTGAATTGTTAAAAGATCTATCGCTCATTCAGTATGCATTCATTCAAAATCAATTAATAGAATCTATGATAAATAATCTTCGTGAATTGCTAGAGAATCAAATCGATCAAGAGAATTACAATAAAGAATCTTCGTGAATTGCTTCAAGATCAATCGCTCTCAGAAACATCTTTTTTGTTGAAAAAACATACATATTTCTTTTTCAATCATCAAGCATCATCATTCATTCAACTCTCTTTCAAACAATTCTCATCTTCTTCACTATGACATTTAAGAACACATCTGATAAAGATAAAGCTTTCGTTGATCTCTTGCAATAAACATGTTCACAAGCTTTCTCTTCTATCGTTGACTCACAACATGCTTCTTCATTTATTGCTTTCAATGAATCAAATGCTGAAATCATCATACATGATGATATGAAAGTATGAAAGAAACGTATCTATGCTCTTAATAGAGAAATTGATCGTCTCATCAAGATGAAACAACGAGACAAGAGTGAAATTCAACAGTTGAAAGCAAAACTACAAGCTTTCACTGCTATCACAGTCAATATAGTCATCACTGCTTTCTTGATTGTCATCTACTTCAAACAATCTAAATATTACAAAATACTTGATTCTTCGATGTTCACTGATGAAAAGAACTCTACTTGAAAGAACTAATCTTTTGACATACAAGAGAAGTTAGCAATGAACATTAACATCTTTTCAAATGAACTCTACAAGCTGAGCTACATTCACTCTCGACTAGCAGATGACATCGTCAAAGTCACTCAAGTCAGACGCAATCTCAACTGTGACAATTTCTATCTGATTTTCAATGAACTTTTAAAGAAACTAGCTCAATCATTTCATGACTCTGAGAAGAAAGATAACTATCGTAGAAAATATATTAATCTGATTCAAGAATCAAAGAAATTCAGCGATTTCTTTAATCAGTTTCAATGACTATACATCTATTTAAAGTATCAGAAGAATGTACTAGTCATAAATCTAAAGAATAAAATAAACTCTTGTCTTTGAATCTTTTGAACAGCTCAGATGAAGTCACTCATCAAGCTATCAGATATTCGAAACTATCTGATTCGCTTGAACAATGAACATAAAGCAGTTCGAGAGATCAAGAACAAACTACTCAAACGTGATAATTCAAAGATCATTATTTCTAGAATAACTATTGCTGTTCAGTCTTCGACTTAAAAGTCTGACTGATCAAAGTCGCGCAGCGCAGTTTTGACTAACGTCAAGAATGCAGACGTTTTAGTTGAAACCTGTTTTGTATATCACAAATCAAGTCATAGTTTCAAAGAATGCTTGAATTGATCTATCAAAGTCAATACAGTTGACGAGAACTATGATCATTTTGAACTCAATACTGAATCAGAGTTCAAGTCAAAAAACTAGTAATTTCTTCAACAATCACTGAAGTGAAGATTATATCTTTGTGCAATCTAGACGAAATTCTATCGAAAAAGAATTACTTTGATAAGTTGTTTCTAGTCAATGCTCTTCTCATCTTGCAGAACGAATCATTTAGTCTTCGTTCTTTGATAAACAGTGATTCAGTCATTTATATGATCATACATATCAATCTAGTTGATAGAGTATGTAAAGAGCTGAAAATTCAATCTATATCATTGACAAAAGAGAAGTTAATAAAAAAATATGATGAAAAGATATCTAAGAAGACTATCACTCATAAAATTCTATTGAATCTCATCATTGAAAGTCATAAGAAATTGACTGTTTCTATGTTGATAGCTAACATTAATCATCACGAAGTCATATTAGAAAAATCATGAATGAACAAAAATGAAATATTACTGAATATGCAAATCGACGTCATCGTTTTTTCAAATCAATTAAATACTTTCATTTCGATTTTTTTGATCTCTTTCAATTCAAAGCATTCAAGTTGATCGTGATCAACTTTATTTACTTCTATCTCTCAGTCAAAGATTTCTAGAATGCTCAAACGATCTGCTTCAACTACGATTCAGAAAGAGTCATTCTCAATTCAAAGCATAAACATCGCTTCGTTCAAAACATTGTTAAATCATTTAAAGAAGAACAAGATTAAAGTCTTTGCTCTATTCATGATGAACATCAATAGAAAAATCGCGTACAATACTCAGTGCGATTTGAACGCTTTAAACGTCTCTTCAATCAATGAATCAACTCAGAATTTGAAAGATATTAAAGCGAAGCTGTCATCGAAATATCATGAGTTTCTAGATGTTTTTGATTGAGCTCAATTGAATAAACTATCTTCTCATTGCTTCTATAATCATAAAATCGAGCTCATCAGTGATTCAACGCTCTCTCACTGTCGAGTCTATTGAATGTTTTCTGTCAAACTTCTGAAAGTAAAGAAGTATCTGAACGAGAATCTGTCAAAGAAATTCATCACTCTCAGTCAGACTCTCTATTTCTTCTCTGTTCTATTCGCACTCAAAGCAAATGAAGATCTTCGATTCTGCGTGAACTATCAAAAGCTAAATGTCATTTTCAAAAGAAATAGATATTCAATATCGTTGATAGACGAGATCATTGATAAAATAGTGAATTGCAAGCATCTGACTAGATTGAAATCGATTGATTCTAAAAGTTAATAGAATCAATGAGAATTGTGTTCTACTTCGTGAAGTTGTATCAAAAGATGAAGCTCAATACGAAGATATTAAATTAAGAAATTATTGAGTTCAGAATGAAATATTATATCAAGATGATCTTCTATGAATTCTCTTCAATGAGCATCTTCAAATGAAGTTAATTTGAAAAGTTCATGATCAATCTTTTATTGATCATTTCGAAATTCTTAGAACGATGAAAGCAATAAGAAGATACTACTATTGACTCTCAATGCAAAAGACAATAAATAAATATATTTAAAACTGCTACATTTATCAACGATCAAAAGCTTCTCAAGATAAATTTAATGAATTACTACATTCTTTACTCATACTTGAACAGTGATGAAAGAACATAGTCATGAATTTCATCATCGATCTACTCTTTTCTGAAGGCAAAAACGTCATACTAATAATGATATGTAGATTGTCAAAGAAACGACACTATATTTCTTGTTTTACTGATGATGAAGAAATCACAGCAGAAAAAACAGCTAAGCTAATGCTTCAGTGAATATATCAAATACATGATTTACTCGATTTCATTGTTTCGAATCAAAGCTCTCAATTTACCTTCATTCTATGAAAGTTTCTTTGCAAAAGACTGAGCATTAATCTTTAACTATTCACTGTCTATCACTCTCAAATCAACAATCAAAGTGAATGAGTCAATCAGAACATCGAAAGATATCTTTGATTCTTTTGTTCATACATGCAGAATAACTGAACTAAGCTACTACTCATGATTAAGTTTGTTGACAATAATGCTTTGTTCTAAGTCATCTTCTTAATTTCTTTCTTTTTAAACAAAGACTTTCATTCTTGTATGAGCTTTGAACTTAATACAATTGAATATGAAAGTTCTTGTGAATGCTTGCAAGTGACTAAAGTTGAGAATATATCTGAACATATGAACAAGATCTTGACGTTTGCTCGCGAATCTTTAGTCAAAACAAGAGAACAAATGATTCAACAAGCTAATAAGCATAGAAAAAAAGTTAATTATGAGATTGAATCAAGAATGTTTCTGAACGAATGAAACATTGTTACAGTGAGATCTTTCAAGAAGCTAGACAACAAAATGCTCAATCTCTTCATCAATTTAAATCTTGTTGACTCGTCATATAAGCTGAAATTATCAGAGACTATGCATGTTTATGATGTATTTCACTCTGATCTGCTTTGTCTTATCGTCAATGATTTCTTGCCTGATCAAAAGAATGAACTTCTTGAGTCAATAGTGATAAACGATGAAGATGAATGAAAAATCAACAATATATTAAACTTTTGATGATATTGAAGACAACTTCAATATCAAATCAAATGAAAAAGCTATGACGACAATCTCAATTGATATAACGCTGACGATGACGAATTTATGAACGCTCAAGAAATGATTAATGACTTTCATATCAAATATTCAAGAAAAGCGCATTAAGAAACAACATTCATGCGAACATGAATAGTCAAGAAGAGAAAGTAATGTTATGATTCTAGTTTTTGTTTATTCTTCATATAGTCTTCGTCTGATTTCATTCTAATTGAGTCTAGCGAAAATCTGATCTAAAGATGATGTCACTGAAATTCTGCATCATATGTGTAAGACATCAATTCTAATCGAGTCTAGCACAGAACTGAGAAATACACATATAAGAATCAAGTTCTTTTCTGTAAATACTTTTCTTTCTTAGCATTTATCTATTAGTTAAATGACACTTCTATGACTTGCTTTAGATTGATTTCTAACAGAGATAATCAAGAAGATATTGAAATTCTCGCTGAATTCAATTATTGAAAGTCATTTTGCTCAGTTGTTCTGCATGTAATTGCAGTAAATTCTTAGTTTGCATTTCACATCTTAATTGACTCACTCTGATTAATTATTAATCTCAGAATAATAAACTGTTAATAAATTAGCTGTGATTCTTAATTGCTTGCAAAGACTTTGTCATATTATTGATATGAATTAAAAGTTTCTGTTTGAAACAATAAAAATTGACAACGAGATTCATCTGTACATGATGTCAACTACGAATCTTTTGATTCTATTCTGTGTTTAAATAGAAGTTAAAAGAGTCAAGAGATCTTAATTCAACGCAGTTTAAACGATGTTAAAACGTTGCGTGATCAGAAAAGTCATTATGCAGAGTTTTCACTCATGCAACAACATTCTTTCTAACAGTCACAATCGATCTACGAAGAAGATTAATGACATGTCAATGTTAGTAAAAGATAAAAAGATATCTAGTGAAAAAGTTGATCTCAGTATGAAAGTCATGACTACAAGTGATTGAAGAATTTGCAACTCATTGATCATGTTGATATACTGAAACATCTTCATCACATCAACAATGTCATCAAGTAATTAATGAAAAGATATCAGATAGAATAGTTGATTTCAGTCTGAAAGTCGTGATTACAATGCTTGAAGAAATAGTGATTCATTGATCACGCTGATATACTGAAGCGACTTGAACTCATCTTCTTTACTTGACATCAAGTCATATATCTATCTACATGAAAAATTGAGAGTGCAGAAGAATGATCAGAACGCATTCTTCTTTATTGATCAGAGTCAAATCATCTAACGATTGTGATTGCACATTTATACTAACAATTCATTCAACGTCTACGTGACACAAGTCAAATCAAGAGAAGAAAAGAATTATTCAATACAATCACATTCTATCTTCTCATTGTGTACATCTTTCTTTCATCATATATTTCTCTGCTCAATGAATGACAATCATTGAGCGAGAGAACGCAGCTATCGACTACAATCACAAGCATCACAAATGCAAAGAAAACATCTTCATCTTTGAATCAAGAATCGAATCAAAACATTGTTTGTAAAGAATACTATTTATGAAGAGCAAAGCAAGAACAATGTGACATAATTAAACAGTATAAACACTCTCATCAAGAATTTACTAGAGCATCATGCGCTGAATAGAAGCTATAGATTCAAACATGATACATAGTCTCAAAACTCACTGTCTTGACGACGTTGAAGTCATTGTATAGTCGGCAAGCGATTTTATTTCTCAGAGAGTTTTGTTTGTTCATATAAATAGCATAGTTTTTTTCATGAGTTGAATCTAAATTGATGTCACAAGAATGTATGAATTCAAATCAAATCAACAATAGAATTGAGTAGTTGATAAAGTTGATAAATGTTTCATAGCATGATTCAAACTGTTTCTTCAACTGAAATGTTATCATCTTCTCAATGACAGAAAACATAGTGATGTTTCTTGATGAGATGATATATGATTATGCAAATAGCATTATAATCTTCTGATAAAAATAGTTCAGTGATGAAGTTCATAGCAATATCTTTTCAGCATTTCTGTGAATCAAAAAAGAATGATAAAGTTCATTGATACTATCTTTAAATGTCTTACTTTGTTGATAGACATGACAGTTTCAAATGTAATGTTTAATCGTTGTTCAATGATTTGATCAATAGTAAAAACGTTGAACTAAATTAATAGTTCTTTGATTGTCAGAGTGAAAGATGAAAGACTGATCATGAATTTTCTTCAGCAATTTCGTATGCATATTCTTAGAAATTCACAGTAAATTTTTTCTGAACAGAACATCATCAACGATCTTGCAATGCTTTAATTCAGTGCTATGTAGCTTGAGCTTGTTTTCGCTTATAGCTTGTTTATACTCATTGCAAAGCTTATTCATCTTGTTAACATTTTTTACTCGTTGATAGAAATCAACTTCAAATTCAATAGCTAGAATATTCATTCTATTGAATGTCAGAATGATCTGATAATGATCTTCAGTACGCTGAGTTGATTCAAAAACGTCGATCAGAAGCATTTTAATTAAAGCATCAACTTTAGTGTTTATTTTGTCTGATCAAAATATAATCTGAAAGTTGAACTCAAATAAAATGTTTAGATAATTGACTTAACATCAAGTTAACTGTTTATTTTTCATGAAGATTTTCAAAGTCTGATGATTGATAAATATCTGAATGAATAGTTCAATGCATTCAAGCTCAAATCTTCAATGTTCAAAATATCAAATAATGACTAGTAATTTCTTGTCATGAATATGATAATTGAATTCAGCGAAAATCATGCTTTTGCTGTAGAAAGTCATTAAGTGAAGAACTTTCTCATCATCATACTGTAATAGAATTTCACCTTTGACGTAGTCAGATGCATTGATTTCTAGAATAGTCTGTTGTTTTGAATCAAAATGTTGTAGAACTGAGATCAAGCTGACTTGTTTCTTTAAATCATCAAAAGCTTGAACACAGACTTTGTTTCAAACAAAAGACGTGTTTTTTCTAGTCAGCTGAGTGAATGATTTGACTAGCTTCAAGAAGTTCTTAATGAAATGATGATAAAAGTTAATAAATCTCACAAAGCTTTGAACTTCTTTTAAATTGATTGACGTAGTTCAGTTTACTATGACTTTCACTTTGATAAAATTCATACAAAGATCTTGTTCTGAAACTATAACTTCTAGAAAAACAGTTTCTTTTATGTTGAATTCACACTTTCAAATATCTACTTGTAAATCAGCTTCTTGCAAGTGATTCAATATCATTTTGACATGTTGTTTATATTCTCATTGAGTTTTGCTGTAGATCAAAATGTTGTTTAAATAGACTTGATAAAAGTCATTTAAAAAGTTTCATAAAACATCATTCATATACTGCTGAAACAAGATTGAATCATTGATAAGTTCAAAGAATAAAATCTTTGATTTGTATACTTTTAAAGTGATAATAAAGATAGTGTAGTTCTCACTATCAGAATGCATTCATAGTTTGTTAAATGTTGAAATGATATTCAGATGAGTCAGATGTTTGCAATTAACTATTTTGTTAATTACTTCATTTATGAGTAATAGAGAATAGCAATCTCTTTTGATAATAGCATTAAGCTTTCAATAGTCAACGCAGAATCATAAATTTTTATTTGCTTTTAAAGCGAACAGAATGAAAAAGAAATATGAAGCTTTGCTAAAAGTTATAAATTCTTTGAAAAGATTTTCATTCAAATATTTCTTTACTTTCTGAAAATTGTAGAAGAATATTCAATATGCTTAACAGTAAAGTGACGTTACGTCATTAGTAAACTTTATCTTATGATCATATGAACAATGAGAAGATAGCTTGTCTGCTTGAGCTTGATCAAAGACGTCTAGAAAATTCTGATATTTTGATGATAGCTTAGCTTTAATATTTTCTAGATTCTGAGTCATTTCATCAGTAGAAAAGATCTTTATGACATCTAGTTTGCATTGAGTATTGTAGACAATTTGTCAGAATTGTGTCTAAATGATACAATCAATGAAGATCAGAATTGATAGTGCTTGATCTTTAGAAATAGCTATAACTGAATATTAAGAATACAGAAAAAGATTGATACAAAAGCTTCTATTTATGTAATGTTCAGAGACTGCGCTAGACTTGAAAGAAATATGTTTGTGACATGAAAAGAAGATGATGTAGATGAACAAGATGTTGATGAAAGAAAAGAGTGTTGAGAAAGAAAAAGAGTGTTGAGTTTTATCTGAGTCAAATCTGAGTCAGATCTCAACTAAATTGTTGACTAGTTCTAATTATTACATAAAATACTCGCTAACGTGCATTGCAAATTGATTAAAACTTTAATCTTGTTCAGTCTTATTGATCTTGATACGCTCGTAACATTATCTTTTTCTTCAAAAATTCATGTTTGCATGAATGTAGTTCATTTGCTCACTTTTTGTTGATAGTTATTTCAATATTTAGCGCGATTTGCTTGAATATAACTTATGAAATTCGTTCAAAACTTTCTCTGAGTCATTGAATTTCTTTTTATCGACATAGTATCATTCATCATTTTTATCTAGATCTTTTCATTTGACTTTGTACTGTATTTGATCTCAATAGCGTCTGAAGTTCAATATATCATCTATCTTTCAATGTTCATCATCTTTGATAGTGATTAATCTGAGTGATTTTGAATGTTGTTCTGATAGAAAATTTTCTGAATATGATCATAGTAGCTTCAAACTGAACATTGAATGCAGATGCTTCATGCTGATTGATAGATAAAGATGATAGAAAATATTCACTTTAGCAGTGATTTGATAGAGATTTAGTTGTTTATCTTTCAAATCTTTGCAGAGTCTCGTTGTCTTGATGTTTCTGAAAGATAGTCAAATTCAGTCATTTACTTTATATGTGATGTTTCGTTTATGTTTATTGATTTGAACTTCAATAGTCAGCTTCATCTTTTTCAATTGTTGATGATCAAAGTTCAGTAACTCTTTCATTTGAATGATAATATCATCTGCTTTTCTAACTTCAAGTCGTTCACAAATTGTTTCATAGTTAGTTATATCTGAATTGAAACTCATTCGAAAATGAAATTATTTATTGAAGTAAAAGAAAATCATTGAAGTGATCAAGAAGATATTGAAATTGTTGCTGAATTTCATCATAAATATTCATTTGACTCAGTCATTCTGCATGTAATTGCAGTAAATTCTAAGTTCGTGTTCAATGTCTTGATTGACTCATTTCGATTGATCATTGATTTCAGAATGATAGACTGTGAATAAACTAGCTGTAATTCTCAGTCACTTGCAAAGACTTGTTCACATAGTCGATATGAATTGAAAGTCTCTGTTTGAAACAATAGAACTGAGTAAATCATGCAGTCGATAAACATTTCATAGTATGATTCAAATCATTTCTTCAACTGAGATGTCATCATCTTCTTAATGACAGAAAACATAGTGATGTTCTTTAATGAAATAACATATGATTGTGCAAATGATTTTATAGTCTTCTGACAGAGATAGTTCTGTTAGAAGTCAGCATAAAGCGAGTCAATATGAGTGTCATTTAACTAGAAGATAAATGCTAAGAAAGAAAGATAGCTACAGAAAAGAAGCTGATTACATATATGTGTTTCTCAGTCGACGCTAGACTCAATAGAAACTAGTCAAGATGATGAAGCGAGAATAAATCTGACAAGACTAGAAGACTGAGTCTGACAAGACTAGAATCGTGACATTACTTCTCTTCTTCGACAATTCATGTTTGCATGAATGTATTTTCTGCTCAACTCGATTGATTGCTCAATCTAAGTCATGATTGATTGAATTGTTGATTAGCGCGATTTGTTCAAGTATTGAATATGAAAATCATCAATGATCTTCTGAGTGTTCATAAATTCGTCGTCATCAGCGTTGTATCAATTGAAATCATTATCATAGTCATTTCATTTGACTCTATACTGAAGTCATCTTCGATATCGACGAAAATTCAATATATCATCGATTTTTCACTCGTCTTCGTCATTTATCACTATTGAATCTGAGAATTGATTCTTTTGATCAGACAAGAAGTCATCGACGACAGAGCGAAGCAGATCAGAATGAAATACATCATGAACATGCATAGACTCTGATAATTTCAGTTTATATGAAGAGTCGACGAGATCTAAATTGATGAAAGAATCGAGCATTTTGTCATCTAGTGTTAGAAATCAATCTAGAGCGAGTCATAGAGATGTCATTTAACTAATAGATAAATGCTAAGAAAGAAAAGTATCTACAGAAAAGAACTCGATTCTTATATGTGTGTTTCTCAGCTCTGTGCTAGACTCAATTAGAATGAAATCAGATGAAGACTAGTTGAAGAATAAACGAAGGCTAGAATCGTGACATCTAGCTTCTTGAAAGATCTCGCTGTAACGATGTTTCTTTCATTCAGAAACATCTTTGATTTGATCTCATAATCAACTTCTTTTCTATGCTTATTGACTTGTTTCATCATTTGTTTTCATGTTTTGACTAGCGACTCGCGAGCAAACTTCAGTGTTTTGTTCATATGTTCAGATATATTCTTGACTTTAGTCGTCTGCAAGCGTTTTTGAAAACTTTCATATTCGATGACATCAAGTTCAAAGCTCATATGAGAATGAAAGTCTTTGTTTAGAAAGAAAGAAATCGAGAAAATGACTGAGAACAAAGCATTATTGTCAACGAACTCGATTATGAGTAGTAGCTTAGCTCAGTCATTCTGCATGTATGAACAGAAGAATCAAAGATATCTTTCAACGTTCTGATTGACTCATTCACTTTGATCATCGATCTGAGAGTGATAAACTGTGAAGAGTCAAAGATTAATGTCTAGTCTTTTGCAAAGCGACTTTCATAAAATGAAGATAAATTGAGAGTCTCGATTCAAAATAATGAAATCGAGTAAATCGTATATTCAATATATTCACTGAAGCATTAGCTCAGCTGTTTTTTCTGCTGTGATCTTCTCATCATCAGTGAAGCAAGAAATATAATGTTGTTTCTTTGTCAATCTACATATCACTGTTAGTATGACGTTTTTGCCTTTTGAAAGAGATAAGTCGATGATGAAGTTCATGACTATGTTCTTTCATTGCTGTTCGAGTATGAGTAGAGAATGTAGTAGTTCATTGAATTTATTTCAAGAAGTCTTTGATCGCTGACAAATGTAGCAGTTTCAAATATATTGACTTATTGTCTTTTGCATTGAAAATCAATAGTAGTATCTTCTTATGATCTTCATCGTTCTGAGAATTTCGAAATGATCAATAGAAGATTGATCATGAACTTCTTGAATTAGCTTCATTTGAAGATGCTCATCGAAGAAAATTCATAGAAGATTACTTCGATATAGTATTTCGTTCTGAACTCAACAATCTCTTAATTTAATATCTTCGTATTGAGCTTCATCTTTTAATACAACTTCACGAAGTAGTGTACAATTCTCGTCAATCTCATTAGTCTTAAGAATCTGTTTATAGATTGATTTCTCGATGTTCTTCTTTAAATCAGCAATTTTCATTCAATTTGAAGTCAGAATAGTGATTCATTGATAGCAAATGCACTCATCTTCTGAACTTCTAGAAACTAAATTGACTCAACAAGTCAATGCATCGACTTTGATGTTTTATTTGCCTGAGCAATACATGATTTTGAAGTTGAAGTCAACGAGCTTTTGTACTCATCGTATTTGACGTCTACTTAGCTCTTTATTCTTCATTAATGATGTTAAAGCTTGATGATCAGTGAACATCTTGATGAATAGCTCAGTTAATTTTAGCTCAGATCGTCAATGCTTGAAGACACAAATGATTGCTAGTAGTTTCTTGTCATAGATCTCGTAATTGCACTCAGCGAAGCTCAGATTTTTGCTGTAGTAGATCATTGAATGCAATGTTTCTTCATCATTGTACTGAGAAAGTATGTCATCATTGACGTAGTTAAATAAGTCTGTTTCAAGAATAGTCTTTCTATTCTGATCAAAATGACGAAGAATAGAGACTTCAGTCATTCATTTCTTCATATAATCAAAGATCATTTGATAAGCTTAATCTCATTCAAATATCATCTCTTTTTGAGTTAGTCAAATCAGAGAATGAACAATCTTTGAAAAGTTTTTTATAAAACGTTGATAAAAGTTGCAGAAGTCAACGAAGAACTGCATCTGAGTGAGATTTGTAGAAGTAGATCATTCAACTACTGCTTATACTTTTCTGAAATTCATCTTTAGTTCTTTGATGAATAGCAATAGTCTCAGAAAGAACATTTTCTGAACGTGAAACTTGCATTTGTTTATATTCATCTGTAGATTGATCTCTTGTAGTCTATGTAGAACTAGTCGTACGTGTTTATTATGTTTCTTCAGTGTTTTGCTGTAAATGATAATGTCATCTAGATAAATCTGACAAAACTGATGTAAATATTCAAACAACACGTCATTCATATAGTGTTGATAGAAAGTTGAGTCGTTGATTAGTTCAAAAGACATCACGTGATATTTGTAGAAGTCAAAAGAGATAATAAAAATAGTCAAATTTCACTACTCGAATGCATGTGTAGTTTGTTGAAGACGATTATTATATTCAATTGAGTCAGATACTTGCTATCTTGAATACGAGCGAGAGTTTCGTTTATTAAGAGTAGAGAATAGCGATCTCATTTGATCAAAGCATTGAGCTTTCTATAATCAACGCAGAAACGCAGACTATCATCTTTCTTTTCAATGAATAGTATAAGCGAAGCGTATGAGATCAAGCTGAAAGATATAAAGCTCTTATTAAGATGTTCAATCAGATAATTCTTCATCTTTTGAAGCTTGTAGTCAGACATATGATAGAGATGACTTCAAGAAGACATTTTCTCGTCTGTCAACTCGATTTTGTGATCATAGAGATGATGAGAGAATAGTTGATCAGTCATAACTCGATCAAACACGTCTAGATAGTCATGATATTTCAAAGAAAGCTTAGCTTTGACTTCTTTCAAGATTTCTTCATGTGAAAGCTCTTGTAGATCTACATCTTCAAGTTTATTTCTAGCTGTTTTTAGAAGTCGATCGATTTTCGTGATGATGATCGCGAAAGTAGTCACATTTGATCATTTGACTAGTGATTTATATGCTGCAGTCTCTATCATTGCTATGTTCATTGAATCGAAAGACGAAGCGAAGTTGATTGAATTAGATGATTTCACAATTTTACTGAATGAAGATGACTTCTCGCTGAGTCAAGTGACAACAGAAGAAGTAGATCTCTTTAGTATTTGAATAAAGATTGAACTCTTCTGTTCTATCGCGATTTTCTTGATGACAGAAAGAAGAATCAAGCTAGCATCAATATAAGTCTTTGAATCAGAAAATTGAAGATGATCGTTTCTCATATCAATCGTTATCTCGATCTTATTCATTCATGTTTTTTCAAGAATCATCTGATGCTGATTCAATTGAGTAATCAGTATAAAGATGAAACGTTTCATATGATCTTGAACAGTCAGATTTGAATAAATTGCATGAGTAATGAGCTTTTTTGCATAATGATCATCGAATTCTCTTATTGACTTGAGCTTGATTAAAGATAACGATTCAATTTGCAAATGATCATAAACATTCTGCGCGATTAATTCATCAATAAATGAATAGTCAACTGCTTCAGTGTCAATCAATGACTTTAATGAGTAACTAATTTCATTGCTAGATAGTACACATTCAGTAGTCAAAGATTTCAAGACAAAGAAATCATTTGAGCTGCTCATTGTTGAAGAAATTAACACATCTTTCATTACGTTTTTGATGAAAGTCACTAGTTTTTTGCCTTATTCTTTGATTTCTCTGTAAATAATTTCTTCTCTTCTTTTGACATGATGATCTCATTGAGACAAAAGATGAATGCATGAGATGTCAAAGTACTAGTCTTCAGCTGAGAGCAGTTCTTTGAAAGATGACTCAATACTTTGCAGTTGAAGCAGATGATTAACATTCTTGATTATTCAGATTTGAAAGTGAAAAAAGTAACGAGTCGAACATAGCTAGTAGTTGAGACTGAAGCTGATGTCGACGAAGAAACAAAACGTTTTTTCGAAGCTGCTATTGATTTGACTGTTCATTGCTCATCACGTAGCTGATAATTGACTTGTTGTTTGTTATTCACATCTTGAAGAAAGATCTTAAGCTTATTAAGTGAGATAAACTTTATGAAGCAAACTGACAACGCGTTCTGAAAACGATTGTTGATTTTATTCTGAATGTCGTTTATCAAAGTGATATCGTTGTAGTTCAAAAAGCTGAATATTCTAGTGAATTCTGAATAGAAAGAGCTGAAAGACTTGTTGAGCTGCTTTAGAGCAATGTACTTGCAATGACACTTTTGAATCAGATTCTGATCTTCATAAATTTCTTTCAGATGTTTCAGTAGCTCTGATAGTGACTGATAGAATGAGAAAGCATCAACACAATGCTTTGCATAGATTTGCTTATCAGCATCGTCTTCTAGTCTGAAAATTACATAGACAATACAAATCTTTTCAGTAGAGTAATGATTCACGTTGACATTGAGCTTGTCAGCTATTTTGATGTTTCATGTCTCTCAGATAGAATCATCTGTTTCAATGAAGATGAGTGAATTTGAAAGCTTGATGAACTTGTGATGATCATTTTCGTTTTCATTATCAGATAGAGTAGAAAATTCTCGTTGAAAGCACGCTTCTTTCTGATTGTCTCGTTGCTCAGCTGACTGAGTATCTTGACGAGACATAGATCGATCAGCTTGATGTTGTTTCGCTCTGAAGTTTAATCGCTCATCTTGTAACTGACTGATCTTTTTCTCTAGCTCATTGTTCTTATCAAAAGCAACTTCTAGTTGTTTCGCTCTCTTTTTGTGATCATCTTGTACAAGAAGTCAATGTTCATTAAGTTGTAGAGTCAAGTCTCGCTGACTTTGAAGCTCATTCAGCATATTGATGACTTTGTTGAATTGATTGCTGACTCAATGAAACAGTTGTTCTTTGATGTTTATGTTTCATGCAATGACAGCTTTCTCAGCTTCAACTGAAGCATTAATGAGTAGAAGTGAAACTCTTTTATTCACAATGCTTCTAAGCAGACGAGTTGTTCAAGACTCAACTGATTCAACATCATGTATCATGATGAGAGAAGATAGAAGTTGTTGAGATAAAAATAGATGAGAAGTTGATGTTTTGATGAGTGAAAATTCAAAGAATCTCTTGTGAATTTCAAATAATAACTGAGTGCTTTATTCAAAGAATTTCTTGCGAATAGAATAATGAAAATGAGTCTAGAATCGAAGAATCTCTTGCAATTTAAAATGATGATGCAAATTTGAAGAATTTCTTGCAAATTTTTCTTACTGAATAGATTGTTTCATATCATCTATTCATTGATAGCAGAGTAGTAAATGATGAGCATTTATCTAATGTTAGAGATCAGCATAAAGCGAGTCAATATGAGTGTCATTTAACTAGAAGATAAATGCTAAGAAAGAAAGATAGCTACAGAAAAGAAGTTGACTACATATATGTGTTTCTCAGTCGACGCTAGACTCAATAGAAACTAGTCAAGATGACAAAGCAAGAATAAATCTGACAAGACTAGAAGACTGAGTTTGACAAGACTAGAATCATGACAAGTTCAGTGATGAAATTCATAGCTATATCTTTTCAGCATTTCTGTGAAATCAAGAGAGAATGATGAAGTTCATTGATGCTATTCTTAGAGACTTTGCTTTGCTGACAAGCATGATAGTTTCGAATGTATTGTCGAATAGTAGCTTGATGATCTGATCAATAGTAGAAACGCTGAACTAGATTAATGATTCATTTATTATCAAGATGAAAGATTGAAGATTGATCATGCACTTCTTGTAGTAATTTTGTGTGCATGTTCTCAGAGATTCACAGTAGCTCTTTTTTAAATAGAACGTTATCAATGATTTTGCAGTTCTTCAGTTTAGTAGTATGAAATTTGAGCTTGTTCTCATTCATAGCTTGTTTATATTTGCTGCAGAACTCATTTATTTGATTAATCATACATACTTGTTGATAAAGATTTGCTTTTAATTTAACAAATAGAACATCAACTTTATCAAAGATCAGAATAGTCTGAAAATGATTTTCAAGATGCTGAGCTGATTCAGAAATGTTCATTAAAGACATTCTGATTAAAGCATCAACTTTAGTGTTTATTTTGCCTGATTTAAAGATGATTTGAAAGTTGAACTTTAATAAAATGTTCAGATAGTTGACTTGTTGTCAACTTAACTGTTTGTTTTTCATGAAGATTTTCAAAGTCTGATGATCAATGAACATTTAAATGAGTAGTTCAATGCATTTCAGCTCAAGTCATCAATGTTCAAAGCATTGAATAATAATTAGCAATTTCTTGTCATAGATGTGATAATTGATTTCAGCGAGAATCATGCTTTTACTGTAGAAAGTCATTGAATGAAAAACTTTCTCGTCATCATACTGAGATAGTATTTCATCTTTTACATAGTTCAAAGCATTGATCTTCAGAATAGCTTGTTGTTTGAGATCAAAGTGACGAAGTACTGAGTCAAAGCTGACTTGTTTCTTTAGATTGTCAAAGACTTAAACACAGATCTTGTTTCAAACAAAAGATGTATTCTTTCTGATCAGCTGAGTGAATGATTTAACTAGCTTCAAGAAGTTCTTAATAAAACGATGATAGAAGTTAACAAATTTCACAAAGCTTTGAATTTCTTTTAGATTGATTGAAGTGATTCAGCTGACTATGACTGTCACTTTGCTGAAATTCATACGAAGATTTAGTTCTGATACAATGACTTCTAAAAAGATAGTCTCTTCTACATTAAATTTGTACTTTCAAATATTTATTTGCAGTTCAGCTTTGCGTAATCATCTCAATACTAGTTTAACGTGATCTCTATGTTTCTTTCTTATTTTGCTATAGATGAGAATGTTATCTAAATAAACTTGACAAAAGTCGTTCAGAAAGTTTCATAAAATGTCATTCATATATTGCTGAAAGAAGATCAATTCATTAATCAGTTTGAATGATAGCATCTTGTATTTATATGCTTCTAAAGCAGTGATAAAGATAATGTAATTCTTCTTATTGAGATGCATTTAAAGTTTGTTGAACGCTGATATGTGTAACGATTGTTTCTTTAACAACACAAGATATATACAGAGATCAAACAGTAATCACTATTACTAGACTTGAGATCTGAAAATAGCTGAGACAATAATATGTATTGACTACTTACATAAGTTGAGCACGAAGCTTCTATCTAAGAAAACGATCATCGTTATATAGATATAGAAGAATCGTGTCAAGTCATCTCTGCTCTGAATGATCACTCTGATCATTTTCGAGCAAGATGAGCAAGATGAGCATCATGCTCATCATGCTCACTGTGATCACTTCTGATTCAAGCGATCAGAGTGATCACTTCAAGATTCTGATTACACAATGATTATCTGATCATTGCTGTTACGTAATCACATGCAAAAGAGTTTTAACACTAGATCTTCTTTTAAGATTTTCGTTTCAAAAACCACTTTTTCTTCATGTCTTTTCATTGCACAATCAAAAACTCTATCTTGCATTGCAGAGATCTTCTTGAGCGTATGAGTTCTGAGCGTGCTGTCATGCGTTTCTGTGAACACTGCAGTCGCTTGCAAAAGAAATGTCGTGTTGACAACGAGTTCAATCGTTGCATCGAGTGTGTGCATCTCGATTGCAAGTGCAATCTTACTTTCTTGATGATGAAGTGAAAAAGAATAAAGACAGAACGCGATTGCATTCTTGATGAGCTGCTGAATGCTCACAAACAGATGCAAAAGATCTTCGCGAGAGCTACTCGTCTGCAAAATCAATTTGTGTTTTTGAAAAATAAGAAACAGACGATGATTGAACGAAAGTTTTGAAACATCGTTGAGCTTGAGAAGAATGAGAGAAAGACTAGCGAGTCATCGCTGAATGATCTTCTCTTTGACGTGTTCTTCAAGCATGTTGAGATTTCATCAGACTTTGACTGACTGAGTTTCTCAACTGAAACTATCACAGAAGCGTCTAACAGTTCTTGAGATTTCTCTCTGATTCTCAAGTGTTCTCGATATGTTCGTAATCTTTTCACTTGATTAATCAATGAAACTGATCTTTGATATTCTGTCGATTCAGTATATTCTCTACTTCGTATTCGACGTTCTGACTCTCTGAATCAATTTCTGAAGATTTTGTTTGAATTGATGTATTTGAGTCTGCAGACTTCAAGAGACAGATATGAAATATCGAGTGTATTTTCATAAATGTTGACAGATCTAATTTGTAGTTAATCGATTCTTTGATCTCTAGAATCTTGTAAGATTCTAGCTTCATGTGATTCAGTTTGTTACTTGATCTTTTCGTTTTGATGTTTTGTCTTAGTAGATACGCTTTGTTTCTCTTCTTAAAAGTAGATTTTCTATCTCTTCTTTTATTTGCATACAGAATCATGCGCTTGCTAAGAAACTGTATGTTCTTCTGTAATTCTTTCTGTAGCAGCTGCAATTGTTCTATCTGTAGCGTAGCTTTTTGAGCTAATTGTGCAAATTCACGTGATTCTTTGAGAATCTCTGACTCAAATTCGTAGTTTGCAAAGAATGATGACATGCTGATTACTTCTGTTGTTGCGCTATTGAAAGTCAACTGTGCTACTGATAGTAGCTGTATTCAATCGTTCTGTCTATAGTTAATATAGCATCTGAGATACTGTTTCAGTGTCTGATTCATTCTTTTCATTTGTTCATTCGTCTGCGAATGATAAGCTGTTGACAGCTTATGATGAATTTCTAACTGATTCATCAAGAATTTTCAGAATTTCAATGTGAAGAGCTTGTCTCTATTCGAAATTATCTCATCTGATAATTCATGATTTGCTACAATCATTCTCAGAAACATGTAAGTCAAATCTTTTGCGAATGTTGCTTTCTTATATGACAAGAAGTATTCATACTTGATTAATCTATTCATTATAATCAATATAGAGTCATACGTTGTTTTGATGACTCTTTTCTTTGACTTAGATAGCTTGACTATAAAGTTCAAAGCTATGCTTTTTCACGTATGATTTGATGTGCTGAGACTTTTCAAAAGTTCATAGAGCTTATGTCGATTGTGTTTCATATGAATACACACATCGCACTTTCTGATAATATCTTCTATCTGTTTTCTCATCTTTGAAAAATAGTAGATTCTAGATATTCTCTCAATGATTTTATTCGAATCTTGATGTTCATGTATCATTGATTTGTGATGATCATCTATCATCTCTTGTCTGCATCTTGTTGAAACATAGATCAGATTCTGAAATGTTAGTATTTCATTGATAATCTCAAAGTTCGCGTTGTTCTCGATATTCTTCATGATATCTTGCGCGACTGAGTTCTTCGCTAGCTTTAGCTTTACTCATTTCTCGAGATCTCTGTTGTTGATTTGTAAAGTGACTGCGTTTTGTCTATTATAAACAATCAAATTGTCTGAATTCTCTTGCAAGATAGTCTGATTTACCTGTGATCTATCTGTCATATGATCTGCTCTTCTGCTCAAGACATTGATCTTTGAGTTTTCAGATTTCTTTCAATATTGAATTTGAAAGTTGTACGATGACAACTTTTTTGATCATCTAATCTGTCTTCGATTTAGAACTTTCGTGATCGTGAAGTATAGCAGATTCTTGTGATCTATATATACTTGAACCTGATGTCTAGATTCTTCTAAATACACTCTTCATTGTTTGAATGAGTCGACAATAGCTAGCAGCTTCTTGTCGTGTATCTCATAGTTCAATTCAGCGTCTGTAAGCTTTCTACTGTGAAATGCAATGAGATGCAGACGTTTCTTATCATCTGATTGACTGATACATGCTTCAATAGCTTCGTCTGACGCGTTCATCTCGAGCGTAATGAGTTTTTCTGATTCAAACATGATCAGTATTGACTGAGAGATGAACAATTTCTTCAGCTTTTTGAAAACTTCTTCTGCTTTCTCAGTTCACACGAACGATATGTCTTTTCTTGTAAGATTCATAAGTGACGAGATGATTCTGAAGTATCTCTCTATAAAGCGTCTATAGAAGTTTGCGAATTCTAAAAAGAATTGAACTTCGATCTTCAACTTTGACGTCGATCAAGTTGTAACAGCTTCTATCTTCTTTGAGTTCATTCTTAGACTCTGAGACATGATTATGAATCTCAAAAACTGTACATTCTGTACATGAAATTCACTTTTTCCTGACTTAATGCGCAGATCGACTTTCTTCAAAGTCTGTAGAATCTTTTTAACATGTTGCACATGTTCTTTCTTCGTCTTTGAGTATACTAATATATCGTTCAGATATACTATGACGAATTGATTCAGATAACGTTGTAATACATTATTCACAAAGATCTGAAACGTGACTGAAGCATTGATTAAGTCGAAAGACATGATCAAATACTCGTAATGTTTTAGTCGAGTGCAAAAGACTGTCTTTCACTCGTCTTCTTCTTTAATTCATATTCGATTGAATGTCTCGAGTATATCAAATTTCATAAATCACTGTGCACTCTGCAATCTATTCTGCAGTTCTGCTATGAGCGATAATGAATAGCTGTTTTTAATCATGATGTTGTTCAATGCTCTGTAGTCGACACATAGTCTTAGACTTTCATTCGATTTCAAAACAAACAGAATTGAGTATTCTGCTGATGACTGTGATTCTCTAATGAATTTCTTTTGCATGTTCTCTTTCAGATATTGTCGCAAAGCATCGAGCTTTTCTGTCAACAATGAGTATATGAACTGTTTCGTGAGTTTCTTGTCGTCAACGAGCTTAATCTCGTGATTTCATGATTGATGTTTGAGTAGTGTCTTCTGATCACTTTCTTTCTCAAACAGAATCTTGTATTTCTGATATTCTTTAGAAATAATAGCGATAGCGAGATTCTTCGAATGATCGCTCTGAATCTCTCTGCTTCATAACATCTGTGCGTCATTGATTTCTCTGAACTCTTCGCGCATTTCTTTTCTCGTCATGATGAATATCTTCACTTCTTGTGATGACTTCAATATTGAATATAATCGCGTCGTTTTCATATTTAGAAATGCGATTGTTTCGTTGATTCAATCAATCATTGAATTGATCATATGAAGTCATGATATGTCTAGAACTATATCACTGTCTGACTGCTTCATAACATTTAAACGTAACTTCTTTCAATGTCGTTCAAGTCTCAAGTGAATGAGTCGAGTTTCTTGATCTATTAGTTCATTATTGTACTTCATGAATGTTTCATTGAAGTTTCGCAGATTGTAAGATTCTTTCTTTTTCTGCGTAGATATTTGCGCTTCTTTAGCAAATTCTGAAGATATGTAATTCTTCGTACAGTCACTGTCTATGAATAGTCGTGCTGCGTGATCATTAATCTTGATTCATACTCGTAACTGTGACGAGTCACTGATGAAGACAAATATGCTTTCGATTTTCGATCTTAGACTAGACTTCTTCGATGATCTGTCGATCGAAGAGTCTTCTAGTTTTTTGAACTAAAAGCTCTCTCTTTCAGTACTTGTTCTATGTACTGAAATCGATTCGAGTTGATCTTCTTAAGTAAATATTTCTTTGAATCACACAAATCAAATCTCTCTCTGATGACTTCTATCATCTGTCTAAACTCTCTGAATATGTGATCTTCGTCAGAGAGTACATATTTTTCTTGCTTAATGAACTTGACTTCTGTGAGTGACTTCTTCATGACTATGTCACGATATTGAATGTCTTTGCGCGATGCGATCGACTCATCTTGCATAGTGTCATAGATAGCTTGATGTATATCATTCTTGATCTGTTGCATTCGCTGTGAAAAATCTTTCTCTTTCTGCTTAAAGAGAGTGTACAATTCGTTGTACATGCTTATAAAGCTTGCTTGACTTGTAAGCTTTCTGAGATCTTTCTTTACTTCAAGATGATCTTCTTCTTGATCGAGAGCATCTTCTGCTGCGATAGTGAATGCTCATAGAGTTTCGCTAAGTCGATTTTCTTCTTCGACTGCTTGATGAATAGCTTCTTCGATGTCGTTCGACCTATTCGAGTCATATACTTCGCTGTCGAAAATCTCTGATTTCGCGATCATAGTGAACAAACTCTCATCACTATCTTCATCATGTGCTTCTGATTGACGATGAGTTGCTGCGTAGAAACGATTCTTTCATGAGAGTTTCGAATATCATTCAGAATCTTTCTTATCGCTCAGATGAGTGTGACAGTTGTTCTCGTAACATGCTGTTCACGACAACGCTTGATGCTTGTCTTTCTGATCTTCTTTCGTTGCTGCGAAAGATCTGTCTTGCTTATCATAAGACTTTGACTTGTTCTTGTACTTATTCTGAGTACAGTTCTTGAAGTAATGACTCAGCTTTTTGCATGTGTAACATGTCTTGCTCTGTTGAGCTGTTTTATCACAAGTGTTCGTTGATATCTTTCGAGTTGCATCTAACTTCATAGATTGAGAATCATAGTATGACTGTCGTCGTCTCTTCTTGAACTTTCGACTCAATACTACTGACATGACTGATTCTTTATCTTTTTTCAGACGTCTCTCATATTGTCTGTTATCAATGATCATCGCTCTGAATATCATCTTCTGCAAGTCGACGAATTTATTGATTCTAGCGATTTCATTCTTGACTTTCTTTCGCAGTCTCTGATAGAACTGACTGGTGAGAACTGCATCGTTTCATTTCATATTCATCGCAATATGCTGAAAGCTGATTGAATAAGTCGCTGCGAAGATTTTCTGTCGCAGATTGTACAGCTGACGTTTCGTTGTACGTTTCTTGTCAATGTCTTCAAATACTCTTCTTAGACGTTTCTCAAACGTCTGAAGATCACGAAATATCGTGTTGATTTCTTCTTCTTGTTCTTCTGACTTCTTCTGCAGATAATTCGTTAGATAGTGATGAAATCATGTGAATGCATTATCTCTTAGATAGATGAATACAAAGAGTACTTTGTTCTCAATGAACTTGAACTGAGATGAGTGTCGTTTGATGTATAGCTCTATCTGTACTAGATATGCTTCGAGTTTATCTTGATCATCATGATACAAGTTCAATGTTGAAATCTTGATTTTATCTGCGCTGAAGATGCTTGCTTCTTGACTGAGCGTGACTCGTTCTGACTGACTAGACATGACTGAAAGAAATGAACGTCTCTGATATCTTGTGAAAGAGTGATGCTCAAAGTGTAATGATTGTTTCTTTAACAACACAAGATATATACAGAGATCAAACAGTAATCACTATTACTAGACTTGAGATCTGAAGATAGCTGAGACAATAATATGTATTGACTACTTACATGAGTTGAGCACGAAGCTTCTATCTAAGAGAACGATCATCGTTATATAGACATAGAAGAATCGTGTCAAGTCATTTCTGCTCTGAATGATCACTCTGATCATCTTCAAGCAAGATGAGCAAGATGAGCATCATGCTCATCATGCTCACTGTGATCATCTCTGATTCAAGCGATCAGAGTGATCACTTCAAGACTCTGATTACACAATGATTATCTGATCATTGCTGTTACGTAATCACATGCGAAAGAGTTCTAACAATATGATGTTCAATCTAGTCAGATGCTTGTAATTCACTATTTTATCAATGATTTTGTTTATCAGCGATAGAGAATATTTATTTCTTTTGAAAATGACATTTAGCTTTCAATAGTTCACGCAAAATTGAAGATTTTCATTTGCTTTAAGAGCAAATAAAACGAAGAAGAAATAAAGAGTCTGACTGAGAGTAATGAATCTCTTTGATAGATTCTCATTTAAATACTTCTTTACTTTCAGAAGTTTAACAGAGAACATTTGATATGCTCAGCAGTGAGAAGATGTTGAATCACTGATGAGTTCAATTTTATGATTGTAGAAGCGATGAAAGAATAGTTTATTTAATTGAGTTCAATCAAAAACATCTAGAAACTTATGATATTTCAATGACAGTTTCGCTTTAATATCTTTCAAATTCTGAGTCATTTCATCAATTGAAAAGACGTTTAAAACGTTTAAATTGCACTAAGTATTGTACATGATTTCTTTATTGATGTTTATCATAAATATAGCAAAGAATTCAATCTTGTTCTTCTTTGAATGATTTAACAATGTTTTGAATGAAGCAACGTTTATGCTTTGAATCAAGAATGACTCTTTCTGAGCAGTGATTGAAACGAGTCATTTGAACATCATAGAGATTTTAGTCTGAGTGATTGAAGAGAATGAAGTTGATCATGATCAACTTAAGTGCTTTGAATTGAAAGAAATCAAAAAAATCGAAATGAAAGTATTTAATTGATTCGAAAAAATGATGACGTCGATTTGTATATTCAGTAATATTTCATTTTTGTTCATTCATGATTTTTCTAATATGACTTCATGATGATTAATGTCAGCTATCAACATAGAAACAGTCAATTTCTTATGACTTTCAATGATGAGATTCAATAGAATTTTATGAATGATAGTCTTCTTAAATATCTTTTCATCATATTCTTTTATTAACTTCTCTTTTGTCAATGATATAGATTGAATTTTCAGCTCTTTACATACTCTATTGACTAGATTGATATGTATGATCATATAAATGACTGAATCACTGTCTATCAAAGAGCAAAGAGTGAATAATTTATTCTGCAAGATGAGAAAAGCATCGACTAGAAACAACTTATCAAAGTAATTCTCTTTCAATAGAATTTCGTCTAGATTGCACAAAGATATAATCTTCACTTCAATGATTATTGAAGAAATGACTAGTTTTTTGACTCAAACTCTGATTCAGTATTGAGTTCAAAACAATCATAGTTCTCATCAACTGAATTGACTTTGATAAATCAATTCAAGCATTTTCTGAAACTATGATCTGATTTGTGACATACAAAATAGATTTCAACTAAAACGTTTGCATTCTTGACGTTAGTCAAAACTGCGCTGCGTGACTTTGATCAATTAAACTTCGAAGTCAAAGACTGAACAGCAATAGTTGCTTTAAAAATGATGATTTTTGAATCATCATGTTTGAGTAGTTTGTTCTTGATTTCTCAAACTGCTTTATGTTCATTGTTCAAGCGAATCAGATAGTTTCGAATATCTGATAGCTTGATGAGTGACTTCATCTGAGCTGTTCAAAAGATTCAAAGACAAGAGTTTATTTTATTCTTTAGATTAATGACTAGTACGTTCTTCTGATACTTTAGATAGATGTATAGTTGTTGAAACTGATTAAAGAAATTGCTGAATTTCTTTGATTCTTGAATCAGATTAATATATTCTCTATGATAGTTATCTTTCTTATTAAAGTCATGAAATGATTGAGCTAGTTTCTTTAAAAGTTCATTGACAGTCAGATAGAAATTGTCACAGTTAAGATTGTATCTGACTTGAGTGACTTCAATGATGTCATCTGCTAGTTGAAAGTTAATGTAGCTCAGCTTGTAGAGTTCATTTGAAAAGATGTTAATGTTCATTGCTAACTTCTCTTGTATGTCAAAAGATTAGTTCTTTCAAGTAAAGTTCTTTTCATCAGTGAACATTGAAGAGTCAAGTATTTTGTGATATCTGAGTCGTTCAAAGTAGATGACAATCGAGAGAGCAGTGATGATTACATTGATTGTGATAGTAGTGAAAGCTTGTAGTTTTGCTTTCAACTGTTGAATTTCGCTTTTGTCTCATTGTTTCATCTTGATAAGACAATCTGTTTCTTTATTAAAATCATAGATACATTTCTTTCATACTTTTATATCATTGAGTATGATGATTTCAGCATTTGATTCATTGAAAGCAATGAATGAAGAAATGTGTTGTGAGTCAACAATAGAAGAGAAAGCTTGTGAACGTGTTTATTGCAAGAAATCAACGAAAGCTTAATCTTTATCAGATGTGTTCTTAAATATCATAGTGAAGAAGATGAGAATTGATTTGAACTGAACGAAGAACGAAGCTCAGTGATTTTATGAAGAAAGATGAATGTTTGTGAAGATGATTAATCTTGAAGCAATTCACGAAGATTCTTTATTGTAATTCTCTTGATCGATTTGATTCTCTAGCAATTCACGAACATTCTTTATCATAGATTTTATTAATTGATTTTGAACGAATGTATATTGAATGAGCAATAAATTTTCTAGCAATTCAATGATTGTATATTTTCATTGATTTTATGAATTCTCTGATGTTGTTCTTGTCTTTCAAGATTGAATCATCAGATAAACAAATTTCTTTAGACTCGATTCGTCTGTACGAGTTAATTGAATGAGTAATGAGATCAGTATCGTGTGATTAACGAATTCTTACTATAATGTCAGAATCATGTCTAAATGATACAATCAATGAAGATCAGAATTGATAGTGCTTGATTTTTAAAGATAGTTATAACTAAATATTAAGAATACAGAAGAAGATTGATACAAAAGCTTTTATTTATGTAATGTTCAAAGACTGTGCTAAACTTGAAAGAAATGTATTTGTGACATGAAAAGAAAATGATGTAAATGAACAAGATGTTGATGAAAGAAAAGAATGTTGAGAAAGAAAAAAAGTGTTGAGTTCTATCTGAGTTCTATCTGAGTCAGATCTCGACTAGATTGTTGACTAGTTTTAATTATTATGCAAAGTACTTGCTAGCATGCACTGTGAATTGATTAAAGCTTCAGCCTTGTTCAGTCTTATCAATCTTGATACATTCATAACACAATTTCTTTATCAATGTTTTTAATGAACATAGCAAAAATCTCTGTCTGATTCTTCTTTTTTCGTTTTACTAATGCTTGAAAAGAAGCGACATTTATGTTTTGAATCAAGAATAACTCTTTCTGTTAGATTGAAACTAAGTGCTTGAGAATCTTTGAAGCATAATTATGAGCGACTGAAGAAATCAAAGTTGATCATGATTAACTTGAGTGCTTTGTATTTGACGAAATTGAAAAAATCGAAATCGAAATATTTAATTGATCAGAAAATACTATAGTATCATGTTTCATGTTCAATAATATTTCATTTTTGTTCATTCAGAGTTTGCTCAATATAGCTTCATGATGCTTGATATCAGCTATCAGCATTGACATAGTCAATTTCTTATGACTTTTGATTGTAAAATTGAGTAAAATCTTATGAGTAATAATCTTTTTAGCTAACTTCTCATCATAGTCTTGTATTAACTTCTTTTTGACTAGTAATATTGTTACGATTCTAGTTTTCATCTAGTCTTCGTTTAGTCTTCGTCTGATTTCATTCTAATCGAGTTTAGCAAGAATCTGATTTAAAGATGATATCATTGAAACTCTGCATCATATGTGTAAGACATCAACTCAATTGAGTCTAGCACAGAACTGAGAAATACACATATAAGAATTGAGTTCTTTTCTGTAGATACTTTTCTTTCTTAGCATTTATCTATTAGTTAAATGACATCTCTATGACTCGCTTTAGATCGATTTCTAACAGTAAATAAATGCTAATCAACTACTTTGCTATCAACGTGTAGATGATATGAAATAATCTACTTCTATTCAGAAAATTTGCAAGAAATTCTTTGAATTACTTTCATCAAAACACATCTTCAAATTTACTCAAATTTATCAAAATTTATCAAATCAATCACTTAATCTTATCACAATTTATTTATCTTTATCTTTAATCTCTCACAATGACGCGCAACTTTGAATTAGTCAAGTCATAAACAGCTCATCTGCTTAGAAGCATTGTTAATAAATGAGTTTTTCTTATTTCTTTCAATGCTTCAGTCGATGTCAAGAACGCTGATATTTCATGAAACATTAAGACAGAAGAACAGCTTCATCAATGAGCTCATGATCAGTTGAACAAGATCATCAAGATGTTGAATGAGCTTAAATCTCAACGAGACATAACTTCAAAACTCAACGAGCAGTGAATTGTTGTTCAAGTCGAACATGACAAGAGATTAAATCAACTAAAGATTAAACAGATGATTATAAACACTTTAAAAGAGACAAACAAATGCTATCAAGAGAAGATATTGAATCTCAAGAATAAACTTAAAGAAGTATCACATTCAACGAATCAGTCATGATCTCATCAGTTTACTGAATCTTGAATTTCTACGAAATCTCTATCTCGTCAATCTATCGAGAATTATACTCAACGTAAGTCATTCACTTTATTTAATAATGATCATCACAAGTCTTTCAAGTTTTCAAACTCATCTGTATTCATTGACGAAGATGAATCAACATAAGATAGCTGAAGAATCAAGATAAATGACAAGCTTCAGACAAATGTTAATCACTTCGTCGATGAGATTATCTGCATTGTCTATGTAATATCTAGACTAGAAGATGACGCTGCTGAACATATCTTCGCTTAACATCATCATGATGCTTTGCATTCTTACATCTAGATTTACAAGCTACTTAAGCATCTAGAAGAAATCTATGAAGATCAGAATAAGAATTAAAAGTGTCATCATGAGTACAACGTTCTGAGATAAGCAGACAAGCTCTTCAACATCTTCTACTTCAACTTTATGAAGCTATTCAGCTATCTAGACTATGATGATTGCATTCTGATGAATGATCTTCACAATAAGATCAACAATCACTTGCAGAATGCTCTGTCAGTATATCTCAAAGACTTTGCTTCACTTCATCATCTCAAGATCTTTCTTCAAGATGTGAATAATAAACAGTGAGTCAACTATCAGCTACGCAGTCAGCTATGCATTGTCATTTGTCAAAGTCACTGTTGTATCTGATAAACATGCTGCTACTTCATTGTCAGTGATGACTTTGATAATCAATTATGTTAAGTCTATCATCTTTTCTACTATCTTTTCTATCTTTGAGTCAGTCAGATTGTCTATCGTCTGCTATATCTGCAAAATCTCAGATCATTTGTTCAAGAATTGTTCTCAGAACAAGATCAACACTTCTGCTTCTTAAGCTTTCATCTCTCATTTACATGAAATCATCATTTCAAAGAATAAAGAGAATGAGAAAATGTCTTCTTTCAAAGATAGCGAGGCAAAAAACTAGAGACTTTCATCAAAGACGCGATGAAAGATGTGTTAATTTCTTCAATAATGAGCATGTTGAATGACTTTTTTGCTTCTGAATCTTTGACTATTGAATGTGTACTTTCTAGCAATGAAATTAGTTACTCATTGAAGTCATTGATAGACATCGAAGCTGCTGATTATTCGTTCATTGATGAAGTGATTGCGCAGATTGTTTGTGATCAGTTGCAAATTGAGTCTTTGACTTTGATCAAAGCGAAGTCAATTCGAGAATTCGACGATCATTATGCTAAGAAACTCATTACTCATGTTATTTATTTGAATCTGACTGTTCAAGATCATACGATTGACACAGTTTCTATGTTGATCACTCAATTAGATCAACATCAAATGATTCTTGAAAAAACATGAATGAACAAAATCAATTTACTAATTGATATGCAAATCGATTTTCTTCAATTTTCGAATTTCACTTCTAATCATAAATCAATTGTTCTACTTACAAGCAACAAGACAATCATGAAGCAGAAGAGTTTGACTTCTACTCATATACTGAAGAAATTTTTCACTACATCTCAATTCAGTCTGAAATCACTTTCTTTCAGTCAATTCAATGAGAAGTCAGTTAAACTAATTGAACAGTTAAAATCATGTGACGCGACTTTAACTAACGTCAAAAATTCTAAATCAACGTTCAGTTTGAATTCATTCTCTTTCAGTTCAATGAACATAGAAATGATAAAGACAGCAACATATAGAATGTTAGTTAAACAATCAGACATCAAGATCTTTGCTGTTATCATCTTGAAAATCGATTGACTCATAGTTACAGTTGAAAACAAGTCTGAAGAAGTGAATCTGCATGAGCTTTCTCATGCTGAAGCTTTTGAGCAAGTCAAGATCAAGCTTCTCTCTGAATATCACGACTATTTAGACATCTTCGATCGAGCTATGATCAATCAGCTATCATCTCATTATTTCTATGATCACAAAATTGAGTTGATCGATGAAGAAACATTCTCTCGAAGCAGACTATATCAGATGATCAATCACAAGCTTCAGAAGATAAAGAAATATTTGATTGATCATCTAAACAAAGAGTTCATTTTCTTCAGCTTCGCATCATACGTCTCGCTCATCTTGTTCGCTGAAAAGAAAGATGATAGTCTGCGTTTCTGCGTCAATTACAGAAAGCTCAATGCTTTGATCAAACGAAATCGCTATTCTTTGTCATTGATTGACGAGATTCTCGCTCAAATACAAGAAAGCAAATATCTGACTCAATTAAACATCATTGTCGCGTTCAACAAACTACGCATGCATTCAGATAGCGAAGATTTGACTATCTTCATTATCTTCTTCGACTTATACAAATATCATGTAATACTCTTTGAATTAATCAATGAATCAACGTTCTATCAACACTATATAAACGACGTGTTGTTTGAATATCTACATCAGTTTTGTCAGATCTATCTAGATGACATTATCATCTACAGCAAGATCTTGAAGAAACACAAGCAACATGTACGATTGATCTTGAATAGACTACGAGAAGTTGATCTACAGATAGACATCAACAAGTGCAAGTTTCATGTTCAGAAAACTATCTTTCTAGAACTCTTGATATCAATCGAAGAATTGAAAATGAACTTGCGAAAGATGCAAGCAGTCGTTGATTGATTTACTCTCAATAATCTCACTCAGATGCAGTTCTTCATTGACTTTTGCAACTTTTATCGATGCTTTATCAAGAACTTTTCGAAGATTGTTCATTCAATGATTCAACTCACTCAAAAGAAGATTATATTTGAATGAAATGAAGTTTGTCAAATCGTCTTCAACTATATGAAGAGACGTATGATCAAGACTTCTATACTACGTCACTTTGATCAAACTCGTGAGACTATTCTTGAAATCAACTCATTCAACTATGTTAACGATGAAGTTCTCTCTTAATATAATGACAATGAAGTACTACATTCAATTGTCTTTTATAGCAAGAACATGTTTTTTGCTGAATGCAATTATGAGATATATAATAAAGAATTTCTGATCATCATTTGAGCATTTGAACACTGATGATTTAAACTGAAATTAACTGACATTTCTATTAAGATGTTCATCAATCATCAAGCACTCATTTCGTTAATGAAAGATAAAGAGCTGAGCAGACGTCAGATGCGCTGAGTTCAGAAGCTCACTGATTTCAACTTCAAGATAATGTATTAATCTGACAAACAGAATATTAAGATCAATGCATTAACTCGTTGAGCTGACGTCATGCTCAGAGATTTCAACGATAAACGCATTTGATATCAAAGAACTACTATTCTGACATTGAACTGAATAAAAATTGCTGATCTAGAGAAAAACATCAGTGAATCAATTTATAAACAGATTCTTAAAACTATTGAGATCAACAAGAATTGTACGCTACTTCGTGAAGCAATAGCAAGAGATGAGACACAATATGAAGATATCAAATTGAAGAATTGTTGAACTTAGAATAAAATCTTGCATCATGATAGTCAGCTATGAGTCTCGTTCAACGAGCTGCTACAAATAAATCTAATTCGTGAGATGCATGATCAATCATCAATTGATCATTCTGATATTCTTAGAACTGTGAAAGTCATAAAGCGAAACTACTATTGATCATTCATGCGAAAAATGATAGATTAATATATTTGAAACTGCTATATCTGTCAACATTCAAAGACATTTAGAAATAAGTCAAATGACTTGCTTCAATCTCTATTGATATTTGAACAGCAATGAGAAGACATAGTCATGAACTTCATTATTAATCTATTTAATTCGTACAACTACAACGCTATTCTGACTGTCATTTGCAGATTGTCAAAAGAAAGACATTATATTTCTTGCATCATTGATGATGAAAATATCACAGCTGAAAAGACAGCTGAAATGCTGATTCAATGAATATATTGAACTCATGATCTATCAAGCTTCATAGTATCTGATCGAAGTTCGCAATTCATCTTTATACTATGAAAGTTTCTTTGCAAACGACTGAGCATTTTTCTTCAATTGTTTATCATTTATCATTCTCAAAATAATGATTAAAGCAAACAAGTCAATCAGAACATCAAGCGATATCTTTGATTCTTCTGTTCATATATGCAGAACGACTGATTTAAGTGACTACTCATGATTGAGTTTGTTGACAATAACATCTTGTCATCAATCATCTTCTTGATCTTCTTCTTCATGAACAAGAACTTTCATTCTCATATGAGCTTCGACTTTGACATCATTGAGTATGAAAGCATTCGCGAACGCTTGCAGATCAATCGAGTCAGAAATATATCTGAACAAATGAACAAGACTTTGATTTTCGCTCATGAAGCTTTGATCAAAACATGAAAACAAATGATAAATTAAGCTAATAAGCATAGAAAGAAGATCAATTATAAGATTGAATCAAAGATGTTTTTGAATGAACAAAACATCATTACAGCGAGATCTTTCAAAAAATTGAATGACAAGATGCTTGATTCATTTCAGATCATTGAGTCTGTTGACTCATTTTATAAGTTGAAACTATCAGAGACTATGTGTATACATGATGTATTTCATTCAGAGCTTCTTCATTCTGTCATCAATGACTCTTTGTCTGATTAAAAGAATGAATCTTCGAGATCAATAATGATAAACGATGAAGATGAATGAAAAATCGATGATATACTGAACTTTCAACATTATAAAAGATGACTTCAATATCAAGTCAAATGAAAGAGTTATGACAACGATCTCAACTGATATAACGCTGACGACGATGAATTTATGAACGCTCAAGAGATGATTGATGACTTTCATATCAAATATTCAAGAAAAGCGCACTAAGAAACAACATTCATGCAAACATAAATAGTTAAAAAAGAAAAGTAATGTTACGATTCTAGTCTTTGTCTATTCTTCAACTAGTCTTCATCTGATTTCATTCTAATCGAGTCTAGCGAGAATCTGATCTAGAGATGATGTCATTGAGTCTCTGCATCATATGTGTAAGACGTCAACTTGATCAAGTCTAGCACAGAGCTGAGAAACACACATATAAGAATTGAGTTCTTTTCTGTAAATACTTTTCTTTCTTAGCATTTATCTATTAGTTAAATGACATCTTTATGACTCGCTTTAAATCGATCTCTAACATTAACAATTGACTCATAATTGACAATGAAGTCACATTTAGTTCAACGTGATATCTTTTCTCATAAATATGATGTTATTGATTCTCAGTTTGCATTGTTGATGTCATCATCATCAAAATCAATTCTAGTATGTCTGTTATTGATTAATTGAAAACAATCAAGCTATTCAATGTTGCATACATTAAGTTTTTGAAATGTCGTGACAACTTTGCAGTTTGCAAGAATACTTTCATTGAATGCTTTAATAGCATTTGATTTTGTCTTTTTTTGAATTAGTCATTTATTCTTTTGAATTCTTAAGTGAATTATTACTTCAAGAGTGACATGTCTGTCTTTGTTGAAAACTTCTTTCACAGAATCATTGTTGCTTGAGTCTGTTGTGATCTCATTGTCATTGTGAATCTCTGTGTGTTCAACTGCGCTGCGCTTTGACAATGATGATGTCTTGAAGTTGCTCATGTGACGACGTTTTTTCTGTAATGTCACTTAGTATCTTGATAAACTCATCATCATAAAGATTGATGTACTCTCATGTTGCATTCTATTGAGATCGTGTCTAAATCATTCAATCAAAGAGACTCAAAGCTGATATGTATGTATTGTTCTTTAAAAATAGCTATAACAAGACATTAAGAATACAGAAGAGAAAGAGTGCAAGCTCTTCTATAAATAATGGCTTGAGACTGTACTAGACTCGATACAGATGTGATGTAATAGATCAAATGTATTTGTTTAAAAGAATGATGAAAGAGATGAATGAAGAAAGTGCTGAACAACGAGAAGAAGTGTTGAGAATGACTCGAAGAAGTGCGCTAGGTTCAAACTAAGACATAGCATCATGACTTACTTTAATCAAATTGATTAGAATTAAATCTGAACTTTAATTGATTCAGACATATTCATAACATTATCTCTTTTTTTGAACATTCATGTTTACATGAATAGAAAAGAAATAAAAGCAAAAAATTCATTCTGTTTTCAATTTAGTGCGACTTATTCAAGTATAGCTTGTGAAATTCATTCAGAACTTTCTTCAAGTCATCGAATTTCTCTTTATTGACATAGTATCATTCGTCGTCATGATCTATCTTGATTCATTTGACCTTGTATTGTAGTCTTTCTCTATATCGCCTGAAGTTCAATATATCATCTACTTCTCAGTGCTTTTCATTCTCTTCAATGATCATCAATCTAGAGAGTTCAGAATGTTGTTCTGATAAAGAGTCATTTGATGAAGTTCATAAATACTTCGAGCTGAACACTGAATGTATATGCTTCATGCTTCTAGATAGCTGAAGATGATAGAAGATCTTAACTTTGACTATGATTGAATAGAGATCGAGCTGCTTGTCTTTCAAATCTTTGCATGATCTAGTGATTTTGATGTTTTCGAAGACTAATCAAACTTGATCATCTACTTCATAGATGATGTCTCATTTATGCTTGTTCATCTGAGCTTCGATAATCTGCTTGATCTATTTCAATTGTTGATGATCGAAGATAAGAAGTTCGCTCATTCAAGTGATAATGTCATCGATCTTTCTAGTCTCAATATGTTGATGAATCATTTTGTAATCAGTCGTATCTGAATCGAAACTCATTCGAAGATGAAAGTCTTTATTGAAGTAGAAAGAAGTCATCGAGATAGTCAAGAATGTATTGAAATTGTCACTGAATTTCATCATTGAAAGTCATTTAACTCAGTCATTCTGCATGTAATTGCAGTAGATTCGAAGTTCGCATTCAACATCTTGATTAGCTCGTTTCGACTGATCATCGATCTCTGAATGATAGACTGTTGATAAATTGACTTTGATCTTCAGTCGTTTACAAAGACTTTGTCACATGATCGATATGAACTGAGAGTCTCTATTCGAAACGATAGAATTGAGTAAATCATGAAGTCGATAAACGTTTCATAGCATGATTCATACTGTTTCTTCAATTGAGATGTCATTGTCTTCTCAATGACAGAAAACATAGTGATGTTCTTTGAAAAGACAACATATGATCATGCAAATGACGTTATAGTTTTTCGATAGAAGTAGCTCAATGATGAAGTTCATAGCTATATTTTGTCAACGCTGCTGAGAGATTGATAGAGATTGAAGCAAATCATTTGTATCATCTTGAGATGCTTTGCTTCGCTGACAGACATGACAGTTTCAAATATATTGTCAAATAGTTGCTTGATGATCTGATCAATAATAGAAGCGTTGAACTAGATCAATCATTTGTTTAATGTCAGAGTGCAAGATTGATGATTGATCATGAATCTTTTGAAGCAATTTCGTATGCATTTGTTTCAACATTCATAGTAGACTCTTTTTGAATAGAACGTTGTCAATGATTTGACAGTTCTTTAGCTTCGTGTCATGAAGCTTCAGTTCATCTTTGTTCATAGCTTGTTGATACTCATTGCATAGTTCATTCTTCTGATTGACTAGACATACGCGTTGATAGAGATTAATCTCGTATTCAGATTTGATTTCAAACTCAATCGATAAAATGTCTATTTAATTCGAGATCAGTATAGTCTGAAAATGATCATCTATGTCTTTAACTGATTTCAAACTATTGATCATCGACATTCTAGTTAAAGCATCGACTTTGAAGTTTGTTTTGTCTGATCGAAAGATAATCTGAAAGTTAAACTTTGATAGAATATTCAGATAGTTCGCTTGTCATCAAGTCAGCTGTTTGTTTTTCATAAAGATCTTCAAAGTCTGATGATCAGTAAACATCTGAATAAATAGCTCAATATTTTCTAGTTCAAGTCGTCAATGTTCGAAGCATTGAATGATAGTTAGCAATTTCTTGTCATAGATGTAATAATTGCATTCAGCTGAAATCATGCTCTTGCTATAGAAGACTATCGAGTGAAGCACACTCTCATCATTGTACTGAGATAGTATGTCATCTTTTACATAGTTGAATGCATTGATTTTCAAAATAGCTTGACGTTTGACATCAAAATGACGTAGAACTGAAGTTGAGCTGATCTGCTTCTTTAAATTGTCAAAGACTTCGACGCAAACTTCGTTTCAAACAAACGATGTGTCTTTTCAAATCAGCTGAGTGAATGACTTGACTAGTTTCAAAAAGTTCTTGATGAAGCGTCGATAGAAATTGACGAAGTCAACGAAGTCTTGTATCTTTTTTAGATTAGTAGATGTAGCTCAATTGACTATAGCTTTCACTTTGATAGAATTCATGCAAAGATCTTGTTCTAATACTATGATTTCTAAGAAGACTGTTTCTTCTACGTTGAATTCGCACTTTCAAATATCTATCTGCAGATCAGTGTCTTGTAGATGATTTAGTATCATCTTGACATGTTGTTTATGCTTCTTTTGAGTCTTGCTGTATATGAGAATGTCGTCTAAATAAGCTTGACAGAAATCATTTAGAAAGTCTCATAAAACATTGTTCATATATTGCTGAAATGAGGTTGAATCATTTGTTAATTCAAATGATAGAATTCTTGATTTATATGCTTCTAGAGCGATAATGAAGATTGTATAGTTCTCACTATCGAAATGTATACGAAGTTTGTTGAAAGCGAAAATTATATTCAGTCGAGTCAGATGCTTACAGTCAACGATTTTGTCAATCATCTCATCTATGAGCGATAGAGAGTAGTGATTTCTTTTGATAATGACATTGAGCTTTCAATAGTCGACACAGAAGCGAAAATCGTCATTGATCTTCAGAGTGAATAAAACGAGTGAGAAATATGAGATCTTGCTAGAAGTAATAAAATTCTTTGACAGATTTTCGTTCAGATATTCTTTGATCTTCTGAAGCTTGTAGAGTGACATTCAATAAGCTGAACATCTAGAAGAAGTGACATCATTAGTGAGCTCTATCTTATGATCATATGAACGATGAAATGATAGCTTATCTACTTGAGCTTGATCAAACACGTCAAGAAAATTCTGATATTTCAAAGATAGCTTGACTTTGATGTCTTCTAGATTTTGAGCTGATGCATCGATGAAAGCGACGTCTAGAACATTCAGTTCGCATTGAGTGTTGTAAACTATTTCTCTATCAATATTTTCAATCGACATGATGAAAATCTCGATGCAATTCTTCTTTGATCATTTAATGAGTGCATGAAAAGATGCAGCTTTCACACTGAACATAGAAAAGTTCTTTTTCGAAGCAGTAGAAGTGAGTCGTTGAAGCACTTTAAGAGCTGAATGAATAGAAGAATTTGATGATCATGATCATTTTGAGTGTGAAACTCTGACTGACATTGAAAAAACAGAAATGAAAGCTTTTAATTAATTTGAAAAAACGATGACATCGTTTTGCATATCTAGTAGTATTTCATTTTTGTTCATTCAGAGCTTTTCTAATATGACATCATGATGATTTATATCAGTTATTAACATTGAAACAGTCAATTTCTTATGACTTTTGACTGTGAGATTGAGTAGAATTTTATGAATAATGATCTTTTTCATCAGCTTTTCGTCATATTCTCTTATTAACTTCTCTTTAGCTAGTTGTATGAGTTGAATTTCAAGCTTCTGACATATTTGATCAACTAGCTTTGTATGAATCAAGATTTAGATCATTGAGTCACTATCTATCAGAGATCGTAGCTTGAAGAATTCGTCTTGCGAGAATAGAATGACATCGACTAGAAATGACTTTTCGAAGTAGTTCTCTTCAATAGATGAAATTTCGTTGATTAGATTGCACAAAGAAATGATCTTTATCTCTTCAATGATTCTGAAAGAGATGACTAGTTTTTTGAATCAGACTCTGAATTAAAGTTCAAAGAATGATCAAACTCATCATTTAATGTGTTAATTCTGAAAGATCTATTCAAGCATTTTTTAGAAGTATGATCAGACTTATGACAAAGAAAGCAGTTTTCAATTAGTAAGTCGTTTTCTTTGACGTTAGTCAAAACAGCGTCACGTGATTTTGACTGATCAGTCATCTTCATTTCTATGATTCTACGAGTAGCTTTGACTGATTCTTCAGCAAAGATGATCTGTTTAGTTGTTTAAGCTTTAATCATTGCTTCTCTATTCTTGATCTCTTAAATAGCTCGTTGATTGTTATTCAATTGAATGAGATAGAAACGAATTTCTTTCAGAGTACTGAGTTGAATCAATTGAGTTACTCATGCGAATTAAAGTTGAAGATTTATTTTATTCTTTAGATCGACGATCAGCTGTTTTTCTTGATAGTCTAGATAAAAGAATAGTCGTTGAAATTGAGTATAAAACTCGCTGAATTTCTTCTGTTCTTGAATCAAGTTGTAGTAATTTCTACGAAAGTTGACTTCTTTATCTGAATCATCGAACAACTGAGCTAGCTCTTTCAAAAACTCATCGATGATCTTGTATGAATTGAAACAGTCACGTTCACGTCTTGACTGAGTGATCTCAGCTGCATCATCGAATAATCTGAAATGTACGTAGCTCAGCTTGACTCGTTCACTTGAAAAGAGATCGATATTGATTTTCAGCTTGTTCTGAACTTTTTCATATCAGTTCTCTCAGATAGAGTTCTTTTCATCAGTGAACAACGAAGAATCGAGTATTTTCTGAAATCTAGAACGCTCAGAGTAGATTGACGATGACGAGATAATCTCTCTAGCTTGTAGCCTAGCTTTCAGCTCTTCGCATCGTTTCTTCAAAGCTTTCATAGTCATAGAAGGTGTTATGATTTCAGCGAATGAGTCGTTATCTTCGACAATGAAGAATGAAGCTTCGAAACGCTCTTTGAAGAGACGAGACATGAGAAAGAAGAGATTGAATTGAACGAGTGTTTTTAAAAGAAAGAGATCGAGCGAAGAGCGATGCTCGACAATAGAAGGTGAAGTCGTTTTTGTTGTTTGATTTGAGGGTTGATTGATTCTCTGAATCGATTTGATTCTCTAGCAATCAACGAAGGTTCTTTATCGCTGGTTCTATTAATCGGGGTGAACGATGCGTACTTAATAAGCTGTAAGTCGTCTAGCAATTCAACCAGCCTCGCTGTTGATTCTATAGACTCCCTAGTGTTGTTCTGCCTTTCGATTGCGTCGATCACCAGGTAAACGGATTTCTTTAGACTCGATCTGCCTGAACGAGTATATTGAACGGGTAATGAGTATCTGTATCGTATGATAAACGGGATTCTTAATGTAATGTTGGGACCGTGCCTAGATCATTCAACCAAAGGGGCTCAGGACTGGTATGTATGTATTGTTCTTTAGAGGTAGCTATAACAAGACATTAAGAATACAGAAGAGAAAGAGTGCGAGCTCTTCTATAAATAATGGCTTGAGGCTGCGCTAGGCCCGATACAGATGTGATGTAATAGGCCAGATGTGTTTGCCTAAAAGGATGATGAAAGAGGTGAATGAAGAAAGTGCTGAACAACGGGAAGAAGTGCTGGGGATGGCCCGAAGGGGTGCGCTAGGTCCAAACTAGGCATAGCGCCATGGCTTGCCCTAATCAAATTGATTAGGGTTAGATCTGGACCCTGGCCGGTTCAGGCATGTTCGTAACACATTCAAGATGAAAATCATTTGATGTGACTCATCATCAACAAGAACAATCATGGCAAGAAGGGCGATCAGACCTGCAACGGAGGTGTTCAGAGCTATTGTTGTGCTGGCTTCAAGCCCGTCCCAACCAAGGAGCAGCTGGCCAAGGAGGCAAAGGATGCTGCAAAGGCGACGGCAGAGTCAGCAGCAGAACAAGCAGCCCTCGATGTTGCTGCTAAGGCGTTTTGCAGAGTTGTAGTCCCAGCTCTACTTGCACCGCTCGAGCTACTGGAAGATCTAATCCCAATATTTGGAGAGATCGCTGACATTGCTGAGATTGCTGCCACTCCGGCCATCATCCAGGGCTGTGTCAAAGGCATCGAGAAGGAGGGCAAAGCCGAATTCAAAATATTTGGAAAGAAGCATACCCTGTCAATGGACAAGCCGTCCGAGAAACGTACAGAAACGAGGCCTCCAGCGACAAGCCATGAGACTCCTAAGACCAGCACTCAAAGCAACGCATGCAACCTCAAGGCCAGGGGTCTCGAGAAAAGAGCTGGCTGCAACGATCTGACGAGATATACCGACACAACTACCCTCTATCAGACTATCGCTAAGGTATGCACGGGGAAAGATTATACACAGGCTTGCTTTCATTATCAGTCAGCCATTGAAGCCGCAAATAATCCCCGCTTCAACCCGGTCACATGCTCGGAACACGCTCGCCCACGACAGTTCTTGCAACCTGGACCAGCCCTGAAAGAATGGTCAGATGAACATGATCGCGCTTGGTTGCGCTGGATGCGACGTCCGGCGGCGCGGTGCGAGCGCGATGAATGGCCTCCAAACCATTTCTGGCAAGGTGATGACAGACAGCTCATCAGGTACAACGTGAGTACGAACTTGTTGAGCAGGTTGATGCCAAAGCACCCTATGCTGTGGGCTTTGAAACTTGTCGCAACTCTCGCCTCCATCTCGATAAGGCAATACTGACTCCAAATTCAGCACCAAGAAGATAATGGAGGGGCCGGGTCACTCTGGAGACTATTTTGTCCCGAGCATGCCGCGTTCCGTTGTGAACCGGGAAGTGCGAAAGAGCTTCCCAGACCCCCAAGAGCAAGATCGGCGACAACAGAATGTAAAAAAGAGCTGACGCTGAGAGGTGAGTGAAGAGCCTACCTGCTTTTGCATTTGATGTCACTGACGTCTTTCGTAGTCATGTCTATGTCATTTGACATGGAAGATCTTCCCATAGCTCAAGAACGGGATAATGGTCTCAGCGCCAACGAGTGCTATCCCCAGGTGCTCCTAAACGGCCCGTCTTTTGCTCTTCTCAACAGGGATCCCTACGTCATCAGGCACGGCGTCAATGCGTTATGGGCAGCTGGTCCAACTCCCCAGTTGATCAATGGCAGAAACCCGCCGTTCCGTAAGCGAGACATTTCCTACCTAAATCCAAACGAATATGTCCTCGAGGAGAACAACTCCTCACGCCGTCTCGGTCAGGACGAGCTCGACCTGGTCGCCGAAGCCATAGCGCTCGACGAGCATCTTCGCATGCTAGACGAGCAGATGCACGAGGTTGCTGCTTACGTTGATTGCGTTGGAGATGATTGCGCTACCTCGACGACGTTGATCTCTGAGTACGATCTGCCATTGTGATCGAACCTTCATTCTCGCATTCCTGCTGACAAGAACAGGGCATCAATGACTTTGTTACCATCAACGCCGACGGGCACAGCACCCAGTATTGTAGATGCGACCGCGACTGCAGTGAACATGCCCTTAGATCCTGCACAAATCAAGCAAAGCGTTGCATTGGCGCGATCGGGGCCGACTTTACCGGCAGCCCCAGAAGTCACCGGCCTTGTACAGTATGGGATTTTGGCTTCCTAATATAAGTTCCCGTTGAAAGCGTTCTGGGACCTTCCAGATAAAACTCTGATACTCAGAAACCCGAGGGTTTTCTGCAATAATGTTCCGCTGGACTTGAGACCGCGGGGTGTACTTGTGATATCTCCTAAAGAGCCATCACCTTATCCAAATTCAGGGGTTGCGAAATCGACACCTCGACATCCCCTTCTATTGCATGTCTTGACCTAGAGTTGATAGACCATTTGCTCCGTGTAATTCGTCTTGAATAACCAAGTGGTTGAAGACTGAGTCGACTTGTGTGACCAAATTGCATTCAACGAACACTTAGCATCTGAATCTGCGCCAATCTTGGGCCAATTAATAGTACTCTAACATATGTAGACGGCCGTATTTGAATTCTTTTTACCGAATTGGCTATGGAATATCTTTAGACTCGTGGATTGAAAGGCCTTATACAGTATATATCTGCTCTTGAGTGTCTCAGATTCAGACCAATACCTCACAATATTACGAAGATACAGACCCTTGCGCATTCACAACCGCCACTAAAGTCCTAGAGATGTCTTGATGCTCATGCTATACATGTTGGAAGAGTTCTATATTCCATGCCCCGTACGATATACAGCAGCCCTTTCAACAGATGGACCAATGACGAATTCTAATCATGCCGCCGAACGCCGTCAAGTCCGAGTCTGAGTCGGACTCCTCGATCCCCTATCTGTTTCCTATAAGATACAAACCTTACCAGTGCCTTTACTATCTTAGTAATACCGACCTACCTCTAGAGAAGCGACTCCATAACCTTAATAATAAATATCAAAGCTTCTAGAGGAGGAGTCGTATTCATAGTACGGAGGCATGTTTTAGTTGGCGGTTGTACGCCCAAGCCCTAACTTAGTCATGTGATTTGGTCACATGACCGTACTACTGTATATCAGCTTCCTCGCGTACAGAGATTTCTTCCTAATAACGATAACCTCATGGACCAAATACCTCCAATTGTTAACTGTTTTACGGGTATGCTATGCGTATAGGTTCTTGGGGAAGACAACGAATGCCACAGGCTGTAAGGTACATAAGTTACCCACTATTGGTCCAGGGGCCCGGGTGATAGGAAATGTATATATATAAATATATCATGCAATACAACGGATAGGAAGTCCAAAAAGTAGCAGCGTCGATCAATCCAACCTACCTCGACAGTTCTAGCAGTCGTTCAGCATAGAACAAAGTCCTCAACCTTGGCGCCATTTGCTACAAGTTCGCCATCCATAACACCGTGGATATAGCATTCACCAACCAGCGTATACTGAACTGCCTGACGTTCGCTCGTCTCGTCAGATGAAGCGATATGCCGAATCAGAAATGGCACTTGAGCTCCTGAAAACACACAGACCCGGTCACCTGTCTCTGTTGCTGGAGGGACTAATCCGATATAGCCTTTTTCGGTAACGCAGAATTTGCGCTTCGGGCAATGTAAAGATTGGATAAAACTGTATTCCCAGATGTCTTTGTCGAATTTGGCCAGTTCTTCCACATGTTGAATAAGGCATTCGTTTAACATTTTTTGGAACATCCTGCGTGATATATCAATTCCGTCCGATTGAAATACGTCGGACCAGAAGGCCCATAGGCTCTTTCGCACATCACTTCCGTCGACGTAGTAATCGTTGTATTCGGCCCAGAGCTCCCGAGACCTTCCTTTTGAGCATTTGGAGCCTTTGGTGTTGAGGAACGTTGTCAAGCCTATTTTATCATTCTCCCTATGTGCTTGGTAAGGTCGTTTAGAAGATGCGGGTGCAGGTTGTTCTGTACGGGTCCTGTCTCCAATGAAAGTCCTCCATAGCGCTTCAGAAAATGGCTCGCCGTCACGGTACAGATCTTTGCTGCCGTCTTTAGCCATTATACCCGCATCATCCTCCGATCGCCTCTTTTCCAGTATGCTTGTCCTCGCATGCTGGTCCTGGAAGTCAAGAATGGAACCAACTGCAGTGATCTTGTCCACGCGATATCCGGCAAAGACAAGAATTCCAGGTGACTCGTTTGCTCGAGTGTTTTGGCGCGTCTCTCCTGACGTACGATATGTAATCCTCCCTTCCGGGGAGTAGAAAGGGTTTACGCATCCTGCGCTCCAGTCTTGTACCCAAGATGGCGGGCCTTCCATAAACCTCGAACGGCAAATGCCAGCCAGAGGTAGAATACTATCCAAGTGTTTATGAAGAAGCAAGTAACGCGCCGTGTTTTGATACGCCTCTCGAGCAGAAATTTGGTCATTAAAGGCAATATTTAGATGAGATTTAGATGAGATTTAGAACATGAGATGCCTTGTAAAGCAAGGACTTTGTCCCTCAGATCTGATGTTTGCAATGCAGAGCAGAAAATCAATAGATCTGACAGAGGCATCACCTTGCTGCCACGAAGTTCGTCTCTTATCCTAATTACTCTAGCGATGATCCAATTGCTGTCAGCTGTGTCATTAAGAGAGTCTAGCAGCTGGGGATCACTGAGAAGTGTAATGATTAACTTTAAAGACCCCCAATCCAGATATTTTCCACCCCATAGCAGATGTACATTTTCTGCCAAGCCCACAGGCTGGACAGCCCATACTCGTTTAAACCAGGGAGGATTGAGAAAGCGTCTCAAAGCTCGCCCAGAGATCGATTCCGGGTCTCTAATTGGCGAACTCAGATTCGCCAGTGTTCCAACATATTTGCGATTATACGAAAGCAGATTCTTCATTTGAGCTATTGCAAGTTCAGAGTATTCGCAGTGTCCGAGCCAAACCACGACCCGAGAAGCTTGAGAATATACGTCTCTTGCCAAAAGAGCTTGTCCTCTCTTCTCAAGATGATCAATATCTTCATCTACGCACACAGAATCGATCCATGGCACTCTTGCTCTCCCAATTAAACTGCGATCAAGCAAAATCTCTTAGGCTGTATTTGTAACTTTCAACGACCGGCCATCCACAACTATAATATGTGACTTTTCTTCTGAGTCGCGGCATTGATATGTCGAGATCATCGAGAGACACGTGAACGAGCCTTGATGTAACTTCTGCAAATGGTGATTTTCTGTGCAATATTAAAAGCCTTGTCTCTCGAATCATGAGACTGCAATACTCATATGCCCGAGGAGGCACAGTATGCTGTGCCTCGAATTGTTGCCACCGGAAAGCAGTATAAGAGATCCATATCTGATGGATTTTATAAGAGTAATGTACGAGAATTTTGCTTCGGTAGTGCCAAGCCCAGCCATCGATGAGAGTCTCATAGTGCAATGCAAGGTCCAGTGTTAAATACACTCTATGAATGACCGCGTGAACTAGCGAATGTTTCCAGCATCTGTTAGCGGAGGAAAGAAACAAAGCCGAATCCAACCAAGATCTCAAGGACCAGGCCACAAATTCAAGCATGTAGAGATATGCTGTGAAGAGTCTCACACGTTGATATGCGCAGTATTCATGCAACAGAACGGCGGTTTCATAAAAGCCCAGCATTGATAGTTTATGGCTCTTTAATGCCGCATATTGCCTGAATGGCGGGCCATCACAAATCAAGTACGTTAAGAGCGCATCGAGAGAATCTCTTTGGTAACTGGTGATTCATATGCTAATGAGAAGCGTATATGAAGGGTCGAAACAGTGTGCCACGCCCGCTGTGCAGCAAAAACCCCAGTCTGGACAACCATGTAGGCAATATCGCCAGTCGCAGCATCAGAGTAACGCAGAGGCATGCTGATCGGTTGTCATACACATACACAGCGGGGCCGATCTGCTGCGATTGCTGAGAGTAATTGATTGCCAGCCCCATGACCTCGAAATGCTGTAGTGGAAGGAGTGCAGTTTAGATAAACAGAACAAACGAGGTGCTACTCTAGGGGTACCCAAAGGTTATATCAATTCCCGGAGATATACCTACATGTCTACTCCGTCGCATCCACGCCTCTTGTTAGTTTTAGGATCATTCCCACACTACTGGACACGACGCAGTTAATATAGTTTGATTCAAAACATTCGTGGGTACAGGGACCATGCTGCGCTGGTCTGGCATCGGTATTCGAGTAAGCTTTTGTAGAAGCAAAAGCTAGCGAGGGTAGCTAATGGGCCCATTATCTCTGGGCCCGGCCTTGAAAATGTTTTTGGATTCTCCTAGGTACTAAAGCTCGCTTCGTATAATCTTTCTGTCCAGTCCTATACGTCATGAACGTACAGAATAAGATACTCGAGATGCTATAAACAAGAAAGAGTATCGCACCACTAATGCAGCCCTTGATAACCTTGCTGTGACAGACGTGCCTCAATTCTACTCTCCTTCAGCACCCTCAACCCTCCTCAGAAACTCCCTTACCCTCCCTACCTCGACGTCCTCCCCTCTCTCACTTTCCACCGCCGCGACCAATCCAGCGACCATCTCATCCACTCTGCTCTCTTCCACCCCCGTACATAACGCGACTACCTTTCTCAACTGCTCCTCTAACTCGATACTCCTACTCGCAAGGTCCTTTGCCTGAGCTTCCAGCCTAGCGTTGTTCCGACGGTATGCTGAGACACGCGCCTGAAGGACTTTTGCGGGAGGCAAAGAGCTGACGTAGGCAAATTGCTGAGGAGTCAGGTCTCCTGGATTCACAGGATCAATGTTCGCAAGAGAAGAATCAATCTCAAGACCAGCGTCTGCTTCGCCGATTTTGACATCTGCTCTCGCTTCCAGTGGGGTATTCCCGGATCTTGAGAGCAAACTCCGCTGCTCATCATTTGCACGGCGGAGGTTTGTGACCTTCTGGCGGAGGTCTTTGCGCTCCAGGGATTTGCCTTGGAGGTCTTCGAGACGGCGACGCTCGGTGACAAGGAGGGAGGTAGTTTCGCGGAGGGTGGCGTGGGCTTGGTCGATAAGGGATTGTTTGGTTTGAAGCTCTGATTTTAGGGATGATGAGGTGTCAGAGAGGAGGCTTGATATCGCTGGAAATCATGTTAGTGCTGCAGTTGCACGAAGGATTGAAGGACAACTTACAGTTCATAAGTTCTTGGCTACTTTCTAAGACTTTGCTTACTGGATTCTTTTCCAGCTTTGTAATTTGGCTACTTGGCTGCACATCCGTAGGCTCTGGGTTGCCCCCCACCCCAAAGTCAACGGGCTTGAGGCCACCACGATTTGCAATCGTCGGATTCGCACCAACTTCGAGAAGCTGTTGTGTGATGCTCTTGTTGCCGATCCTTGCGGCAAGGTTCAGTGCTGTGTCTCCAGACATATCTTCTGCGTTCACGATTTCTGCCATGAATCTCGCAAGACCAATAGGTTTAATTGCTGGCCTTGCGCTGGCTTCAGGGCCATCGAAAGAATTCTGTTGGCTATTCTGGGCGCTTCCCTGCCGTACAACAAATTCTAGCAAACACTCAAGGTAGTATCGGCAGGCTTGACTTCGGCCTTTGACAGCCGAGGAGACTGCAATATGATGCAAAACAGTGCGCCCACGACCGTCTCTGATCTCTATAGTAGGTCCAAGTAGCTCTAGCAATTCTGGAAAATTGCTTTGATCAAGGTTGTTAGTCGTGAGCGCTGCACGGATCAACGCTGTCTCGCCTCCTCCGTTCAAGCGGAAGATACTCGCCCCCTTTGATATCAGTGCGCGCAGCAAGGAAGTTCGTGCTAGCGTCGCAGCCCAGTGTAGGGCCGTATGTGCCGTTGCATCAATCGGAATGTCAAGATCTTCACCAGACAACCGTAGTAGAGCTGGATGATTCGAAAAGTCTGTTTGTGATGGATCGAGAAAGAGAGAAATTAGCATATGCTGTTTTTTCATCATTATATCACAAGTAGGTTGCGGTAGAGGCGCTAGCCCTGCGGTCGTGACGTCCACATTAGGCTGAGGTTGGTAAACAAACGACTCATTTGGTTCGGTGGGTGACATTTCTCTCATGCTAGTGTCATAGCTCAAATCATAAGCAAAAGGGTCTTGGCTGGAAGAAGGTCTCGCACGCTTCCGCGGGGGTTCGTTCATGTCGTTGTTTTGATTTTCGTGCATGTTGGTGAAGTAAGGCCCGCTGTGACCTCTAAGAGCTGGATCGAGGTGACTATTCGCTCCAAAGCTGTTTTCCGATTGCAAGCTCTGCATACTCTGTTGACTGCTACCGGCATACGCTGATTCTTGACTGGCCATCATCTGCTGCGAGGGTCTTCGAGCAGGCGCAGGACGTTTATTGCCGCTGCCTGGACGAGGTCCTGGAGAATCGAATCTTGCTTTGCTAATTGCATTCACAGCATTCGCTGCGGTCTTTGAGATGTTCTTAAAGAATGTTCCGTTTGGGGAAGAGGCTGTGGGTCGATTGTCAATTCCTCCGTTGAGCATGTTTCTCTTCCGCTGAGCTGCCATTGCCTGCTCCTTGGTAGGCGTATCTACATTTCCTTGGCCGGCGATAGTCAATCCATCCTGACCCATATCATACTCCAGCAGAGGGCGCAATAGCTCTTCGACACCGTATCCTCGACAGAAATCGACACCTCTTCTATAATTTATCCAGGTTCCTTGGTATTTTCCGTACCCACCCTGGACCTTTTCGTGTTCACCAGCAAGGATTTCTTTCTCTAGTACCTTTGTGCGTTTGCCCTTGTCGATGCCTGCAACCTTTAGAATTTGCGTCGCGTTCAGCCATGAATCGTTGCGCCGGCGCATGACGGCTACTTGATTGACTTCCATTTCATAGACAGAGACTCCAGAGTATACGGCCTGAAACATCCAACTGAGTTAGCCCGAGTTCATACCGACACAGTTATCTAATTTAGGGCAGCCATACCGTATAAATTTGCGGCTTATGACCTGGAGGGTATCGCTGTTGCGGGACGTTGACATGCATATCCCCGAAACTTTTCTGTGCGCTATATTGCGAATGTAGTCCATTGGGGCCCCCATAACTTGACATGTTGTGTGGTAGAATTTGTTGGTGCCCTCGAGACGCGGGTGGGGTCGGTGTTGGGGTAGAGGCGACTGATTGAGGAGCTTCGAAAGAATTCAGACCGGTCTGTGAGAGGTGGATGCCATTCATGGATGAGTCGGTGCTGTTTTGGGAAAATGAGGGTGGGGGGTAGGAGGAAGAAGCGGCGTGAATGGCCGAGGCCATGAGGACGTTAAGGGGAAATTGCGCCAACGGCGAAGAAGAATACTATGAAAGTCCTTTATGCCGAGCAAGATGGAAATGTTACTATCCCGCTGGGTTGCCGTATTGCACGCTTCATTTATTGGGCAATCTGTTCCTCTCTGGCGACGCTGAGTAATTTCGTTGATTTTGGAAGACGTGTTCGCGTCCTTCCGAAGTGGGCGGGGAACTCTTTCGGCGCGTCTCCGTTCGCGCCTAAGGTACATATGTATCTACTTTAATCAATGGCCCTAAGCCCTGTGAATTTGGTGATGATGGTTTACTGTGCAAGGAGCTTACGAGTCTACAATGTACAAGACTACCTACCGATGTGCCCAACACTTAAGCCAGTCAGGCCAGAAACATCTACACTACGTCTGAAATTGGACGAGGACGCTGAAGTCACTGTATTGCATGCGCACATCAAACACCCTATTTGAGCGCTTACAGACAATCACAGTGGATACAACTTACGCGAGAGAAATTGGAAGACTCAATTCAAGCACATATGAGTAAGCCAACGAAGACGATGAAGGATGTTAGATATAAAACTCAAGAACAGACTCGAACGCTCTTTCTCTCTGTATACGACCTGATTGAAGCTTTCATTGTTCTGCCATGTTATGCCCTGTTATGATCCTATGAATGATGATCTTACAGTTCTCCTTCTTAACAATCATCAACCATTGCGTACATCCCAAACATTGCTCCAAAGACTCCAGAGTTGGCCGATGGCAAGAGTACTCCCGCTAAGAAAAGAGGACACGACATCCCCACAGTATCCGGACAGCTCTAGATCTTTGTGCTGTCAAGGAAATCAACATTCTCTAAGAGCCAGCTTTGCGCTATAAGATACTATCTATAAGCTCGGTAGATATCCATGGGATAGAAGGATTCGTAGTCGTGATAGGGAGTCTCACTGGAAACGCAGTAGCAGACATCGATACGTGATATGGGTAGAAGTCTGTTCGAATGAAGCCAACGGAATGACTATACCTACGAGTAATCTATTAATTCTCTAGTAGCCCAACGACTACCATCAACATTAAGCCGTCATCCATGACTTCACTGATTGAAGGTCTAGGTCTGACAGGATCAAGTTCACTAATAAGATACGGTGCGGACCTAGAACTTTCACCAAGCTGGAGATAGTTCTTGATTCTAGCTCTTGATCTTGTACCGGAGTATGACCTTCAGCCGAGCAGTTCCGTTTAGAGATCAGTGTGACAAACAGCACTCAAGTCGTCAACCATAATAGAGTGATGTATTAGCGGCGCGAGCATGTAAAGCTGGCTTATTTGTTCCGGCCCTAACCCTGCATGCTACAGAATAGGACCTCAAAGAAATATGGAGGCCATACATATAGACGTTTGGAGATCTGAGCGCGTCCTCGCCTCCTTCTTCCAAGGCCCTTTGACCCCGTCCGTAAAAACTCAAACAATCACACCGACGTCTAGCTCCCGGCGGGGGGAGGAGTGTAGTTCGCTTCGTGGATAGAAGTCCGTGCCGCTGGTCGAAGTTGATAATATAGATTAATTCGCCGTCAGAGCTAGGGCGATTGTGGTCAAAAGTAATGCCGTGGCAATAACAGCTCTGGAGAGACCAAATATATTGTCATCTGGTAAGGTGAAAGTGGAGGCAGGACAGAAGTCTAAATAGCTGATGAATGTAGATATCGGACACTTGGGGTTATTCGAATGGGAAACAAGGTTTAAGAATTGCGAAAATTACCGGACTTCTGATGTGTAAGAACGTTTCCAGCTACAAAGAGCAAGTAGTGCAGAATATATACCGAAATAACAAGAGAAACATTTTGTCATTTAGCTTCTTGAAAGATCTCGTTGTAACAATGTTTCTTTTATTCAGAAACATCTTTGATTCGACCTTGTAATCAACTTCTTTTCTATGCTTATTGACTTGTTTCATCATTTGTTCTTGTGTTTTGACTAGCGACTCGCGAGCAAACTTCAGTGTTTTGTTCATATGTTCAGATATATTCTCGACTTTAGTCGTCT